>ERZ857882.55-NODE-55-length-117379-cov-45.883621_pt1 | contig 117379 bp, 128 predicted proteins | sample MGYA00519697_ERZ857882 | MGnify/ENA primary metagenome ERZ857882 (study PRJEB31778, sample SAMEA3449373) | human gut metagenome | biome: human gut; feature: human-associated habitat; material: faeces | place: United Kingdom | collected 2010/2012 ...
GATGGTGATGTAATTATACAACAAATAGAAAAACAAGTAGAAAGATAAATTACAAGTTATAATTAAAAAATTACCCATTTATTGAGCTACACCAAAAAAGTTGAGTTCATGAATGGGTATTTTTTTATAGAAAAATGTATAAATGTATTGAAAAAAAGCAAAGATAGTTATATGGTGTTATATATAACATTGAGCAAGAGGTGATAATTTGAACTTTATTATAAGTAATAATAGTGATGTACCTATTTATCAACAAATTAAAAATGAAATAATTAATTCAATAAACAATAATGACTTAAAAGAAAATGATATGTTGCCATCTATTAGAAATTTAGCAAAAGATTTAAGAATTAGTATTTTAACAGTAAAAAAGCCTATGATGAACTAGAGCAAGAAGCATATATTAAAACAGTTCATGGAAAGGGAACATTTATGACACCAAGAAACAAAGCATTAATAAGGGAAAAACAAATTAGTATAATAGAAAAGCAGATTGAACAAATAGTTGACATAGCAAAAATATCTAACATTAGCAAAGAAGAAGTAATGGGCTTATTTAACTATATTTATGAGGAGGAATAGTTAAAACGGAAAACATTTTGGAAGTTAAAAAATTATCTAAAAAATATGATGGTTTTGAATTTAAAAATATAAATATAGAATTACCCAAAGGAACAGTTATAACAAATATTCCAGAAGAGTTTATTCAACAAATAGAGAATTGGATAAATAACTTGTTAAGACCTATGTTTGGATATAAATCGAGTTTAGAAATGGCAAAAAATGTATCATAAATAATGTTATAATTTTATTGAAAAAAGTGCAACACTTATTATTGCAATTTATAATAAAATAAAAAGTATTTTTAAATGATTGACGAATCGACATAAATATGTTAAGATTTTGGAAAAATATGTAAAAGGAGTTGAAAAGAATATGAACAAAGAAGAATTATTAAACCTTGTGGAAAGTTTAAATATGCCTAGAGATGAATATTATATTTTAGGTGGTGGTAGCTTAGTTATGTTTGGAATAAAAGATAAAACTGCAGATTTAGATTTATGTGTATCAGAAGAATTATTTGCCAGATTAAAAGAAGAATATAATTTAGATGAAAAAGATAAAAATGAATGCGGATTTTATCATATTTCAGATATTATTGAGATTATACCTAACCCTAAAGACGAATTTACTTGTGAAGAAATTGAGGGATATCAGGTTGAAGAATTAAAAAGAATACTTGAATTTAAGAAAAAAAGAAATGCACCAAAAGATCAACCTTATATTGAAAAAATTACTAAGTATTTAGAAGAACATAAAAATTAATATAATTGAGCGAATAATTAGTATTGCTAGTTACTCGCTTTTTATAGTTTAAAAGCACAAAATAATGATAGGAAAATCTGAAAATTATAAAATTATCTTGGCTTAGAAAAATATCGCAATCTAATATAAAAGAATAATATTTTTGAAATGCTGATTTTTAGGCATTTATTAAAAATGCTCGAAAAAGTCTAAAAAGACGACGCACGAGAATCGATTTTAAGGCATTTTTCGAAAAAAGCAATATAGTTACATGTCTTAAAAAACGGCTAAAATAAGAATTTGAGCGGATTTCGAGAGTTTGAAAAAAATTATAAGATACAATATAGAATTTTATGTAGCCCTTATTAAAAAATTGACATTTAATTATATGTATGATATTATTTTAAATAAAGAGGTATATACAATGAAGAAGAAATATATTAAGATATTAATAATTGCTTTATTTACAATATCAATTATTATATTATTTGTTTTATTAACACATTTAAACAATAAAAAAATAATCGTTGAAGATTCATATATAAATTGGGCTGGGGGATTCTCATATGAGGGAACTGTCATTTGCGACGATGGGAGTATATATAAATTCTCGATGAATGACAAAAAAGATAAATATGAAAAATCTTATGAAGACTTAAAAAAATTAAATATAGCTATTTTAAATAATAAAACAAAATATGTTGGAAAAATTAGTGAAGAAGACCTAAAAGAAATAAAAGAATTCTCAAAGGATATTAAATCCGAAAATTTTCAATATAATTATTCGGGCGGAGCAGATATAGGACAACATAGTATTCATATATGGAATTACGATTTAAATGAAAAAATTACATTAAGTGCATTCGGAGATTGGATTGGTAGTAATTCAAGTAAAAATATAAACGAACTAATAAATATTATTAAAAAATATACATAATAGTAACCCCCTTGAAGAGATTTTCTTCATATAAAATTTATATTCGTTAATAATATTCGACAATGATCTTTAATTTTCTTAATTAAAATTGAAACAATAATATAGTTATTTAAATAATATCTAACAGTTAAGTTGAATAAAGTTTGTTCAGCTTATTTTTTATACCTTCAGAAAAAGGAGGGAAAATGCAAAATACAAAAGTAATTGCAATTGCAAACCAAAAAGGCGGAGTTGGAAAAACTACAACAACGCTTTCTCTTCGGAGTTGCTCTAGCAAAAATTAGGTGGAGTAGGGGGAAGAGCCTTATTTCAAGATGTGTACATTTTAAATAAATAAAAATTTTTAAATTAAAAAAGTAAATAGGTAGTAAAATATTTTGCGCAATGTTTTGAAATTATTTTTACAATATAAATAATAATTTAATAAAATAATTTTTTAAATTTAAATTTTGATTTTAAATTAAAATTTTTGTAAATTTCAAATTTAAGATTTTTAAATTTTGTTTGGTTAAAAATTTTTAAACCGAACATTTGATTTTGCAAGTTAATTTACATATTTTAATTATGATAGAAGAAAATTTATATAATTATATAGTGTAATACCAAAAAGTCCGAAAAAAGCCCAAAATAGCGACGCACGAGAATCGATTTTAAGCCGTTTTTAAAATTAAGGCATATAGTTTGTTGTCTGCAAAATACGGCAAATATGGAGATTCTGGGGATTTGAAGATTTTTGAAAAATTTTGAGGTAGGATCAGAAATTAAAAAAAATTATTAAGATATAAATTTAAAATTTAAAGATAAAGATTATTTGAACATCAAATTATATAGATAAAATATTTAAGAAGCTTAAAATGGATTTTAAAGCGTTATAAAAATAAAGTAATATAAGTTGTTGAATAAGATTAAATAATAAATAATATGCAAAGTAAAATAACTAAATAATAAGTAAGTATTAGTAAGGCTAAAGACTTGAAAGTGCTGAAATTACTGGGTAGGACTATAATCATAGTCTATATATTTTACTCCTATTCCTTTTTGCACAAAACTTTGATTTTGTGCAATGTTTCATATTCCTTTTTTTACACTTTTCCATATCTATTTCTACTTCTCTTCTATTGTTTATTTATGTTTGCAACAAAAAAAGAGATATTGATTAAATTCAATACCTCATAATTTTTTTATTATTTAATATTTGTTCAAAACATAGATTACTATTCTTTCGTTCAAAATATCGTTCAATCGTTCGACTATAGTATAACACTTTTATTATATATTATACAAGATATATTTTAAAATTTTAAACTTTAGTATCCCTATAACCAACTCTTAATTACTTCTTCAGAAACATTCATATTTCCTAATCCAATTCCAAGTTTTATATTTGGTTTTCTTTCTCCATGACAATCTGTTCCTGCTGACATATACAAATTATGTTCTTTACAGAATTTTTCTAAAGTAGTTATTTGTTCTTGACTAAATCCAGAATAATATACCTCTACACCATCTAGAATTCCTTCTTGTACTAATTTTTTCAAATATTTAATATGGTTATTCAATGAATATAGATATAAGTGTGCTATAAAAACTTTACCTCCGTGCTTTTCTTATTTGTTTTGAAACTTCTAGTGCATTTGGATATTGTTTAGAAAAATCTCTATACAATACAAAATTTGGATTACATGTACAACTTCTAAAAAAGCCTTCTCGTATATTCCATTCATCATCGGTAAAAATTTTTTTATTTTCAATGTATTTAGTAATATCATTATAAATAATTTTGGTTGGATATTTTAAAGACTCATCATATTCTAAATCTTTTGTTGTTTTTATATTATTTTTTTTGCATAATTGTAACAGTTCATCAAATTCTTTTTTGTATCCTTCTATTTCATCCATAGTATTATAAGTTTTATTTATCCACTCTTGTAATAATTCAGGATTAAAATCATAACCTAGTAGTTCAATCTTTATATTGTCAAAAAATGCATTGAATTCTCCTCCAACAATAATCCTTCCAGAAAAATAGCTTTTAGTGTCAATCTCTTTTAATTTTATGTGTGGCATAGCAGTATCATGATCAGTAATTGCTAAAGTTGATATTCCTGCTTTTTCTGCATTTGATAGCATTTCTTCAATGGTCCATGTACCGTCAGAAAATGTTGTATGTGTATGTAAGTCAATCATATTATGGCACTCCTTTTTTTATATATTTTATTATATCCCCTAGAATAATCTAAGGGATATAATAACTTTCCTCTTCTATAATACTTGTATATCTATTATTTCATTCATTGCAATTGATAATCCATCTATCATAATTAGCCTATTTTTATACTCATCAATTTTTTTAATACTATTTTTTATAGTTTCATATTTTCCTCCTTCTTTTCGTTCATCAGGAACAAAATATGTTATTTCTATTTGGGGTTGTTCTTTTATCTTAGATTGTATTAATTGTATTTTAAAATTTAATTCTAATTTTTGTTCTTCATCTATTTCAATTTTTCTATTGGTCAATCTAGCTGTTTCCTTTACTTGTCCGTCATAACCTGTTAAAGCAGCGAATGGTGCAAATTGTGCCGACCTTTGTTCTAAACTCATTTTGGGTCTTTTAGAAACTGGTCGTGACAAATTTATAATATCATTATAATTATTTATCATCCCTTATGCCCCCCTACTTGAGAATTTCTATCTATTGTGGTTGCTCCTTCTTCAAAATTCATACCCTTAAGAATTGCATTTTTACCATATTTTCTTTTAATACTTAGAATAGATTTTTGCAATTCATATTCTTTCTTTTCTTTATCTTGTTTTCTTTTAACTTCAGAATAATCTGTAAATAAATCTATTTGCTCAAAAGTATTCTTTTTCTCAGCTTCTTTTTCATTTATCAAATTATTAGCTGAAATGTTTATTCTTCTTGTGTATAACCTTTTGTCTATTATTCTTTCATATAATTCAATTATGGCTTCTCCAATGATTTTGCTTGAGGATGTATAGTGGTCTAAATTTTGAGTTCCATGCGCATGTTTAGGTACATTTCTTCCATATTTATCAATAGTAATTTCGCCTTTATAGCCAATTGATGAGTTTTTAAGATTATCAACGTCATACCCGATAGTCATAACTAATTGATTTGTTACTAGATTCTTGTCTACCAAATCTAAAGCAAGTAATTCTGTCATTTCTTTAACAATTAATTTAGTTCTTTTGTAATCATAAGGGCAATGCAATACTTGTCCAGTATTTATGCTACTGGTTGCTGGCTTATATGATTTAACGCTTTTAATAGTTGCTGGTTCATATCCCCATGCATGATCTATTAATAACTCTGCATTTACTCCAAATAGTTTAAAAAGCTTGTCTTCGTTGTTTATAGAGCATCTAGCAACATCTCCCATAGTATGCATATGATTATCTTCTAATTTTTTGGCTATTCCCTTGCCTACTCTCCAAAAATCTGTTAAAGGCATATGACTCCATAGTTTTTGTTTGTACAATTGCTCATCTAAACATGCTATTCTAACTCCAAATTTATTTGCTTTTGCATGTTTAGCCACAATATCCATAGCAATTTTGGCTAAATATAAATTAGTTCCAACACCACAAGTGGCAGTAATTCCTGTCTGACTATATATATCATGTATTACCATTGTTGCTAAATCACTTGGTTTTTTATTATATTTTTTCAAATAATTAGTTACATTTATAAATACCTCATCAATCGAATAAATAAACATGTCATCTGCAGAAAAATATTTTAAATATATTTTATAAATATCTGTACTATATTTCATATACTTATTCATCTGAGGTGGTGCTATAATATAATCAATCTCGTAATCTTTATGTTTTTTTAATTCATCATCATCATATGATTTTCCGTTAAATTTGCGCCCTTGTATTTGATATCTTCTTTCTGCATTAACTTCCTTAACTTTCTGAATTACCTCAAATAACCTTGCTCTGCCTGGTATGCCATAAGACTTTAAAGACGGGCTAACTGCAAGACATATTGTTTTCTCTGTTCTGCTATTATCAGCTACAATTAAGTTGGTTTTTAGTGGATCTAATCCTCGTTCCATACATTCAACTGAAGCATAAAAGCTTTTCAAATCAATTGCTATATAGTATTCGCACATTGTTCTATCTCCTATTCCCCAATTCAATAATATTCTTTCATTTTTATCCAATATTCAATTATTTTTTAAAAAAATAACTTGTCCTTTTTAAAAATTCTTCATTGTTTTTAGTTGCTATCATTTGATCTATTAATTGTTCAGTAACATCTGCCATAGGCATAGTTGACAGCGCTTTTCTTAATGCAAATACTGTTTCTAATTCTTCTTTAGACAATAATAATTCTTCTCTTCTTGTTCCAGATTTATTAATATTAATAGCAGGGAATATTCTTTTTTCTGATAAAGCTCTATCTAAATGAACCTCCATATTTCCAGTACCCTTAAATTCTTCAAATATAACGTCATCCATTCTACTTCCTGTTTCTATTAATGAGGTTGCAAGAATTGTTAAACTTCCTCCATTTTCAATATTTCTAGCTGCTCCAAAGAATTTTTTGGGTTTGTGTAATGCACTTGGATCAAATCCACCCGATAAAGTTTTACCAGAAGATGGAACAACTAAATTATATGCTCTCGCCAATCTAGTAATACTATCCAACAATATTACAACGTCCTTTTTTTGTTCTGTAAGTCTTTTAGCTCTTTCCAATACCATTTCTGCGACCTTTACATGGTGTTCAGGAAGTTCGTCAAATGTTGAATATATTACGTCTCCTTTTATTGATCTCTTCATATCTGTAACTTCTTCAGGGCGTTCATCTATTAATAATACTATTAGTTCTATTTCTGGATTATTTACAGAAATACTGTTTGCTATTTTCTTTAATAATGTTGTTTTACCAACTTTTGGTGGTGCCACAATCATTCCTCTTTGTCCTTTTCCAATTGGACACATCAAATCTATTATCCTCATAGAATATTCATCAGGTGTCGTTTCAAGCCTTATTCTTTCATTAGGATATATAGGAATCAAATCATCAAATTTTACTCTTCTATATGCCTTTTCTGGTGCTTCTCCATTGACCTCTCCTACATATATAAGGGCTGGAAATTTTTCACCTTCTTTAGGCAATCGAGCAATACCCTTAATTTTATCCCCTTTATCTAATTTGAATCTTCTTATTTGAATTGGAGAAATATAAACATCTTTTGGAGTAGATAAATAGTTTTCTCCTCTTAAAAATCCGTAACCATCTGGCAATACTTCTAAAATTCCCTCAACAATTTCATCTTCTTCATTTGTAACTTTATATCCAGTGTTATTATCTACATTTTCTTCCTTTTTAGGTATTTCGGTAGACACTTCTTCTTCTGACTGAGATGTAGTTTCTCCTTGAATATTTGTTAAATATTCTATTAACTCTTCTTTTTTTAGTTTGGACACATTTTTTATGCCCTTTTCTTTTGCAAGTTGACGCAATTCAACCAACGTATAACTTTCTAGATTTTCCATAAAAAACTCCCCCTATATAATTTTTTAGTAATTCCTTCGAAGTGTGGGCGATTAAAGTCGACCCTACATTTTTCATAGATTACTTTACACTATCTATAATTTTCTTAAAAATATTTGGATTTTTATTTTATAAAGATTAAAAATAATAGAACCTAATTTTATTTTTTTAGGCAGAGATTAAACTCTGCCATTGCAAAACATTTATTTTATTTTCCGATATCTATGTATACTCTCTCATTAGGTAAATACATATCAAGTTTATCTCTAGCTATTTCTTCAATAAATTCTTTAGAAGTTACACTATTTTTTTTAGCAATTAAATTAGAATTTTTTAATTTAGCCTCTTCTATTTGCAAAGAGTATCTTTTAGCATCTGCATTATAGGTATTTAATATTTGCTGTTGATTTATAAAGGTATATATAATATATCCACACAATAATACTAAAAACAGCATTTTATATATTTTTTTCTTTTTCATATGTACTTTTTCTCTCCGAATTCGATATTTTATATTTCTATAATTAGATTTTCTACATAAACTTATAAAATCCTTCTTTAAACATAATTATTTTAACATATTTCTTATTTAGTTTCAACTTTTTTTATACTTTTTTGTTGAAATTTTTTTATTGGTTTCTTTATATTTATTACTAAGAAATATATTGGATTAAGCAGTATTATTTTAAATATTTTACTTAAAAACTTAAATATGCAAGTAATTATCTTCTTTATAAAAGTTACAATTTTAACATTAAACTTTATAAAAGGCTTGCTTATTGTTAATAAATATATAATAATGCCTGAACAAAGTCCCATAAAAATGTACCCTCTTATTTCTCCATTATTAAATTTAAATATTACAAATAATAGGATTGCTCCAGTTATAATCCAAAAAACAAAATCTTCTATGTAAGTTATGAAATCAGATGTTTTAAAGCTCTTACGTGCAATTCTAAAAACATCAAATATTAAACCAATAATTATTCCAGTAATAGTAAATATTAAAAGGCTATATATTTGATTATATATACTTTGTGCCATAATATCAGTTCCTACTCTTATTTAAATATTTTATTCAGTAAGCCCGAGTTTTTCTTGTCTGAGCTTTTTTCAGTATAACCTAAGTTATATATTTCACCATTAATAACTACCTCTGTTGTATCTAAGCTTAATTTATTTATTCTTAAATTTTCTCCCTTTACAGTTAAAAGCCCTAATTCCGTTTCTAAAATAACAATTTGGTCATCGAAGCTCAATACATCTAATACTCCTGAAATACTTAATTTTTCCCTATTTTCTAAAACAATATTCTGTACCACATTGTTCATGGTATTCATACTATTTTTTTTTTCATCCATTGTCATAATACTACCTCCAATTTTGTCTTTTTAGTAATTTCTTCGAAGTGCAGTCAATTAAAATTGCCACTACATTTTTCATAGATTACTTTACACTCCCTTTGTCTTATAAATAATATATATTCAGTACTTGTCTATTTTAGAACGATTATTATTGAGTTTTGTTTTAAAATAAAGACTAAAAGAGAGACTTTATTTAGTCTCCCTTTTATATAATAAATTCTTTATGCAATTCTTTTATTAATATATCACTTTCTTTTTCCTTAGTTATTATAGATAACTTTGTTTCGTCTATTTGCACTGACAATATATTAATATTATGCTTTTTAAATATTTTCAATGTTTTTTCTAAAATTTCTTTATTGTTTTTAATTCCATATCCTATAAAAGAAATCCTTGAAACCTCCGTCATTGTCCATGTTAATGTATTCAATTCTGTTTTAAGCAAAAATTTTAATTTATTTAAGTTATTTAAATGTATTGTAAAATTAATGTCTAATTTATCTGTACTATTATTAATTATTGTGTTTAAAGTAATTCCATTTTCTATTAGAATTAAACTTATATCCTTTAAGTTTTGTAAAGGACCTACTAAGTTAACTAAAATCAAATTGTCATTTTTTACTATACTTTTAACATTACTCTCTTCTATTTTTTCATTTATGATTGTTCCTATATTTTCATTAAATGTTGACTTTGTTTCTATCAGCACATTATATTTTTCTGCGATTTCAACACATCTATTGTGAAGTACCTTTGCACCTTCGTCTGACAAATTAACCATTTCAATATAAGAAAGTTCTGGTATTTTTTTTGCATCAGATATTTTATTAGGATCTGCAGAATAAACACCGTCTACATCTGAAAAAATGTAACAATGATTAGCGTTTATGGCAGCTGCTATTGCTACTGCTGTTGTGTCTGAACCACCTCTTCCCAATGTTGATATGTCATTTCTTTCATTTATCCCTTGAAATCCAGCTATTATTACTATTCGATTATTTTCTAACTCCTCTTCTATTCTGGTAGTATTTATATTTGATATTCTAGCTTCTTGAATTTTATTATCTGTGTGTATGCCAGCCTGCCATCCTGTCAAAGAAATTGCATCATAACCTAATTCATTTAATAATATAGCTAACTTAGACATTGACATTTGTTCACCTGAACTTAAAAGGACATCCATTTCTCTTTCGTTAGGTATACTTGAAAGCTCATTTGCTTCTTTTATTAATTTATCTGTTGTTTTCCCTTGTGCTGAAACCACTACTACTATTCTATTTTTTCTTTTATAAAATTCAATAATTTTATTTGCTACAGTATTTAATTTATCATTGTCTGCTAATGAACTTCCTCCAAATTTTAATACTATTGTGTCCATATTCACCTGCACCTTTTAATAATATATATAAGCCTAAGCCGAATAGGCTCTATATTATATAATATTATTAAATAGGAATTTGGTTACTGCATGGTTATTTATTATTTCTTAAATATGCATTTATAAAGCCATTTAAGTCACCATCCATTACAGCTTGAACATTACCAACTTCGTAATTCGTTCTATGATCTTTTACTAAAGTGTATGGGCAAAACACATAAGAACGTATTTGACTTCCCCAAGCTATCTCCATCTGGTTACCCTTTAAATCTTCTATTTTTTCTTTATTTTCCTTTTCTTTCAAGTTTAATAATTTAGATTTTAGCATTTTCATTGCAGTTTCTTTATTTTGAATTTGGGATCTTTCAGTTTGGCATGCTACAACTATGTTTGTTGGAATATGAGTTATTCTTACAGCAGATGATGTTTTATTTATATGTTGTCCACCTGCTCCAGAGGCTCTATATGTGTCTATTCTTAAATCATCTGAATTAATTTCTATTTCTATGTCATCAGTAATTTCAGGTAGCACTTCTACAGAAGCAAAAGATGTGTGTCTTCTCCCTCCAGAATCAAATGGTGATATTCTAACTAATCTATGAACTCCCATTTCTCCTTTTAAATAGCCATAAGCATATTCACCTAAGACTAAAAATGTTACACTTTTTATGCCAGCTTCATCTCCTTCCAGAAAGTCCAACTCTTTAACTTCGTATCCATTATCTTGAGCCCATCTAGTATACATTCTGTATAACATTTGTGTCCAGTCTTGTGACTCTGTACCACCTGCGCCAGGATGAAGTGTAATAATAGCATTATTGGTGTCATACTTTCCAGAAAGTAATGTATTTATCTCCAAACTTGTAATTTCACCTTCAATTTTTGCTGTATTTTTTATTAATTCTCTAGCAAGTTCATCATCTGATTCTAGTTTTAATAAGTCACTTAAGTCTTTCAAATTGTCAAATTCTGATTTTAAATTATTATATTTTTCTATCTTTGACTTTATGTTAGACATTTCTCTTAAAACACTTGAATTGTTATTATTATCTGTCCAGAAAGACTCTTCTAGAGTCTTTTTTTCCAAAAAAATTAATCGTTGTTTTAACGTATCAATGTCAAAGTGAATCACCTAATTGTTCTAATCTTTTGTCTAATGTATCTATTAATTTATAATTTTCATCTAAATCTATCATCAAATCACATCCTTTTTTAAATCACTTTCCGTTATAATAGTCATAATCTCCTCTTGAAAGAGCCGAATAAGGTATAAACGAACCTCTCTTATTTTCCTCTTCTTCTCTTTGAAATTCTCGTATTATTCTTTGATCTCCATCAACCAAATACTCTTTGCCATTTATATTAACAATTAAACATCTTATATATCTTGTTGATTCTCTGTGACTATCTTCTCCATCTATTCTTTTCCATATCTTACGTCTTGTTTCGCTACCCAGTTTAATATCTATAATCTCTTTCATATACTCAAATATGCCTTGTGAATCAAGATTATATTCTTCTAGTATATGCATTACTTCTTTTAAAAATAGCACATGTTCATCTTCTTTGTCTGTATTATTCATATTAGCCATGTTCATCCTTTTAGTTTCAACATCTTCTATTGCATATTCACTTCTTCCATCGTTAAATTGGGTAAGAACATTTGCAAACTTTTCATTAGTATCTTCTAGAATTGTTATTCCCTTTGCAGTTAATCCAGTTTTTATTCTAGTTAGGTCTTTTATATAAAAGAAATCATCCGTATCCAATGTTACACTATACTCATCAGAAGCTAATCCTACTAAATAATGTGTAAGATCTTTGTTCCAAAGAATACATACATTAAAATTTTCTTTTTCTTCAAACAATTGCATTATAGCTACTGCAAGATATCTTGAAAGTTCGAAACATATCCTTCTGTTATGTGTTTTTCTATTTCTTTCCCAATCTTGATTAACATCTCTTCCATACCAATCTGGAAGGCAAAAGACATCATCATCAACTTTTTTTATATATGATATTAAGTTATCATCATATACATAATCTTTGCATATCTTTTCAAATATCATTAAAACTCTCATTTCATCGCTTAAATTTTTCTGTTTAAGAAGGATTTCTACATATTCTTGTAAGCCATCTTCTAACTTCCAGTTTCCTTTGTCATATTCTATTCCTAATGCATTATTAAAATTAATTTTTTCTCCTGGTGGCAATATAATTGTATGTTTTTTATGAAAATGCTTACTTGCTAATGCGTTTAATTTAATCAATTTATCTATATCTATTTTCATCTTATTCCCCTTCATATTTTAATACATTATCCACCATAGTAAGGATACTCATTTTCTTCTGGATTAAAAGTAAATAATTCTTTATCCAAATTATCTTTGTTGAGAATACTCAATGTTTTACAAATGCTGTCCGCTATATAAGTTTGATCATTATAGTCAAATGTTAAACATCTAGTGTATCTCTTTTCTCCATCTTCATTGATTTTTTTCCAAACCTTTTCTGTTTCAATCTTTTTTGCTTCTATTATCAATTTCATGTATTCATAAAATCCCTGCGTATCAACATTATATTTATTTAAAATTAATATAATTTCATTTAAGTAAGTAATAAAATTTTTTTTATCTGATTCACTTGATAATGCTTCAATCTCTGCCAATTCACTTTTTCTGCCAACATTAAATTTGTTAATAGCATCTTTAAATTTTCCAGAATTGTCTCTCAATATTCTTATTCCCTTTATTGTTAATCCTAATTTTAGTCTAGTAAGATCTTTTATACTATTAAAGTCGTCTAAATCTAGAATCACACTGTACTCTGGCCCGGTTAATCCTACAACGTAATGCAAGTTTTCTTTATCTCCTAACATAAAAACATCTAAATTATTATTATCATCTAAAAGTTCTTTTATTGCTTTTGCATAAACTCTTGCAAATTCATAGCATACTCTTCTATTATGATTTTGTCTATTGTCTTCCCATTCATTACCCACTATTCTTCCATACCAATCTACAGCTATATATTTTATATTATTAGGATCTGACAAATCCTTTCTGAAAAAAAATAACACATTATCATCATAAACATAATTTAAGCAAATGTATTCATATAATTTTAAGATTTTTTCTTCTAGTGTGCTAGACTTTTTATTTAGCAGTTCATTCACTTTTTTTTCTATTGGTTGCTCAACTGTCCATTTAACGCTGTCATACTCAACCCAGTCTTCATCTAAATCTTCCTTAGATTCAATAATAATTTTATAGTTGTCATCTAAGCTTTCTTTTACTTCTTCATAAAATCTTCTTATATTTTCATTATTCATATTTGTTCTTCCTTTCATATTTATTTTTAAATATATCATCATAACCGATTCGTAGCATACCTAATAATATTATTATTATCATCCTCTTTTATTTTTCCCTTGTTAAGTAGTTCATAGAATATTTTTTGAGATACTAATTTTTTATATGTATTTTCTAATTGTTCCTTCTTTACTCCAACTGCACTTAAAATCTCATAAGCTCTTTGTGGGCTTACCCTAAAAAAAAGAGCTTCATCCTTTAAATATTCTTTTATCTTTAAATTAATACTACAATCAACTTTTTTACTTTTTAAAACGTTTATTGTAGCCTCATTCATTATGGTGATAACGCTAAATTCATTCATTCGCTTGTTCTCCTTTGAATTCTACTTTTGACACTATTTTACAATATTTTCTTCCTTATATCAATACTTCCTTATAAAAAAGAGTATTTGCTTTTTTATATTTTTACTGTATAATATCATTAGTTTATATACTGGAGTGTGAAATAATATGATAGATAGAGAACAAAATCCAGAATTTATTAATTCGTTTTTGGATTATTCAATAACAATATTAAATAAATCTCCTAACTCTATAAAGGAATACAATTATGACTTAGCTATGTTTTTTAAATATATGAAAATACACTTTCATCTAACTAATGAAAGTGATTTTACCCAAATTGATATTAAGGATTTCCCATTAGAAAAAGTAAAGGACATTAAACTAGATGATATTCATTCTTTTATTGCATACCTAGCTACAAATTTAAAATCTAAAGCAGCTACACGTGCAAGAAAAATATCTACCATACGAATATTTTTTAATTATTTGACCAACAAAGCTCATATACTAGAAATAAATCCTGCTCAGACACTGGAAACCCCAAAGCAAGATAAGCGCATACCTAAGTATCTTTCTCTTGACGACAGTAAAAAGCTTTTAAATATAACTGCTTCAGAAGAAAATCGCAATAAAGAAAGAGATTATGCTATTATAACTTTATTTTTAAATTGTGGCATGCGTTTGTCAGAGTTAGTTGGAATAAATATTAAAGATATAGATTTTAATGAATGTAAACTTAATGTTATTGGAAAAGGAAACAAAGAACGAACTATATATTTGAATAAAGCCTGTATGAACGCAATAGATGGCTATTTAAATATAAGACCTAAGGAAAAAATACAATATAATTCTAAAGATGCTTTATTTTTAAGTGAGCGTAGAGAAAGGATTAGCAACAGAACTGTTCAATATATAGTAAAACAGGAACTGCTAAAAGCTGGGTTAGATATAAATAAATATTCTGTTCATAAATTAAGACATACAGCTGCTACTTTGATGTATAAATATGGAAATGTAGATATAAGAGCTTTGCAAGAATTGCTAGGACATGCTAGCATATCTACAACAGAAATATATACCCATGTAGATAACGAGCAAGTTCGAAATGCTGTGGAAAGCAATCCTTTAAGTAATTTTAATTAATATATCAAGGTGTTTGCATAATAGCAGACACCTTGATATTTGTTTAAATTAGTATAGGTTGAACCTGCTCTTTCTCAAGAGCTTTTTCTAATGTAGGAATTATATATTTAGGATCAAAAACTAACGAACGTGGTTTGGTTATTGGATTATCTTGTCTAAATGGGACAAAAAAATAATTATTTCTATTAAGTAATTTTCCTATATTTTCTGCACTTCCAGCTAATCCATCATTTGTAGAAATAGCTATTACTACAGGATTATTATTTCTTAAATGAGATTTTGTTGCCATTGTTCCTACATCATCTATTATTCCGTTGGCCAACTTTCCAATTGTATTCCCAGTTGCTGGTGCAATTATTAGTATATCAGTTAATCCTTTTGGTCCAATTGGTTCTGCTCCTTGTATTGTGTGTATTATTTCTTTGTTTGTTATTTCTTCAATCTCTTTTATAAACTCTTGTGCGGTTCCAAATTTTGTGTCCATATTATATGCATTTCTAGACATTATTGGAATTACTATTCCCCCTTCTTCAACAATTTTCTTAATTTGAGGGATAGTATGTTTAAATGTACAAAAAGAACCTGTTAGTACAAATCCAATTCTTTTATCTTTAATTTTCAAAAAATCACCCCACTCTCTAATTTCAAATTACTATATAATATGAAATTATGTAAATAGAGTGAGGTGTTAATTAATTATTTTATATAATAAAATCAGTTATATTATTTTGTAACAAGTTCCTTTGTATCTCTCGCAATCATTAATTCTTCGTTTGTAGGTATAACAAATACTTTCACTTTAGAATCCGGTGTAGAGATTTCTACTTCTTTTCCTCTACAGTTGTTAGCTTCTGTATTTATTTTGACTCCTAAGAATTCCAGATAAGCACAAACCTTTTCTCTTACATCTATTCCGTTTTCTCCAACTCCTCCTGCAAATGTTATTACATCAACGCCATTCATTTGAGCAGCAAATCTTCCTATATATCCTACAACTTGGTAGATAAAATTATCTATTGCAAGTTCTGCTCTTTTATTTCCATTTAGTATTTCTTTTTCTATATCTCTATCGTCGGCACTTATTCCAGACAATCCTAATTTTCCAGATTTTTTATTTAATATATTATCCATTTCTTTAGCTGATAATCCTTCTTTTTCCATTAGAAATGTTACTATTGATGGATCTATGTCTCCAGAACGTGACCCCATTGGTACACCTGCTAAAGGTGTTAATCCCATTGAAGTATCTACAGATTTTCCATTTTTTACTGCACAAAGGCTTGCTCCTTGTCCAAGGTGACAAGTAATTATTTTTAAATCTTCTATTGGTTTGTTTACTATTTCTGCGACTCTATTAGATACAAATCTATGAGAGGTTCCATGGAATCCATATTTACGAATTTTATATTTCTCATAATATTCATATGGTATTGCATACATATATGCTTTAGGATCTAATGTTTGATGAAATGCTGTATCAAATACACCTACCATTGGAACATTTGGTAATGCTTTTTTGCAAGCTTCTATTCCTGTTATTCCAGCAGGATTATGTAGTGGAGCTAAAGGAATGCACTCTTTGATAGCATTAATAACCTCATCTGTTATAACAACAGAACCACTAAATTTCTCTCCTCCATGAACAACTCTATGTCCAACTGCATTTATTTCTTTTAGATCAGAAATAACTCCATATTCTTTATCTAATAATTGTTCCAAAAGTAAATTCATTGCTTCTTCATGGTTTGCTATTTCTTTTTCTATTCTGTGTTTTTCTCCATTTACTGTATGTGTTAAAAAGGATCCTCCTAATCCTATTCTCTCTAAATATCCCTTTGCCATAACTTCTTCTGTTTCCATATCAATTAATTGATATTTTAATGATGAACTTCCACAATTTACTACTAAGATTTTCATTTTACATCCTTCTTTCTTATATATTTTTTTCTTGTGCTTGAACACAAGTAAATGCCACAACTCCAACTATATCCTCACTACTGCAACCTCTTGATAAATCATTTACTGGTTTTGCAATTCCTTGACACATTGGCCCATATGCTTCCGCTTTTGCTAATCTTTGTACTAACTTATATCCAATATTGCCAGCATTTAAATCTGGAAATACTAGTGTATTTGCAGCTCCTGCCACATTGCTTTCTTTTGCTTTGCTTTTAGCAACTTCTGGAATTATTGCTGCATCTAATTGCAATTCTCCGTCACACATTAAATCCGGCATTTGTTCTTTTAACAATTTAGTTGCATCAATAACTTTTTGTGTATCTTCTGAATTTGCGCTTCCGTGTGTTGAATAAGAAAGCATCGCAACTTTTGCAGGTTTTCCTATTAGTTGTTCAAAACTCTTACTTGATGATTTCGCTATTTCGGCAAGTTCTTCTGCATTTGGTTTTTCAACTAATCCACAATCACTAAATACAAATATTCCATTTTCTCCATATGAACAATTTGGAACAATCATTACGAAAAATGAAGAAACTAATTTTGTATTTGGTGCTGTTTTTAATATTTGTAATGCAGGTCTTAATGTATCTGCTGTTGAATGATATGCTCCTGAAACCAAACCATCCGCATCTCCCTGTTTTACAATCATCATTCCTAAGTATGTTTCGTTTAATAACAATTCTTTCGCTTTCTCTATTGTCATACCCTTTGCTTTTCTTAATTCAAATAAAGCATTGGCATATTCATTATGTTTTTCAAAATTATGTGGATTTATTATTTTTGTTCCTCTAATATCTAAGCCATTTTGATTGGCCACTTTTTCAATTTCTGTTTCATTACCTATTAAAATTATATTAGCAAATTTCTCTTTTACAATAGTATCTACAGCTTTTAAAACCCTAATATCATTGCTTTCTGGTAATACTATAGTTTTAATTTGCTCTTTCGCTCTTTGTTTAATTTCATTTATAAAGCTCATTTAACTCTTCCTTTCTGTATATAAGCTAGACAATATTATATAAAGAAATTCCCAAAAGCACAAGTACTTTTGGAAATTTCTTTTCTACCGCATTGACAATATTGACAATGCCAATACAGTAAAAAATGTGCCCTCAAGAGTCATTGATACTCTTGACTACCTTAAAATGCAAGTATGCTTTATAACTTCCTTGCTCAATCTTAAGGTAGTATTCATGCATTGCCCAGGCTTCTAAGCCAAGAAGTGCACGTTCATTCTCATGTTCTGTTGGGAAAGTTTCCATCTCTCGCCAACCACAGAATTCAGTAAGAATACTTACCTTTACCTCCTCTTTCGAGAACATTTTCAAGGTAAGTGTGCAAGGCATATTAAGCTCTGGTGGACACTTATTTTGGCTTTGTCTGTATGAGTGGAAAATGGGTAAAGCCATTTCCCATCCATTCCCTTCTACAACGGCCTTTTTCAATGGCATTTGCCATTGAATTGCTAGCATTAAAATGACAAGCATTATGGCAATAATACCTGCTCCAGCTAGTTTTTTGTTCTGCTTGTAGATAAAATATCTATTCCGCACTTTTTGTACCTCTCTTTCTTTAGTGTATTATTACTAAAGTATACTAAATTTTAATTTTTCTGTCAATTGACACTTTTAGTTTTAAAATATATAATTATGTATATAAAGCTATTTGAAAGGATGTTTATAAATGAAAGAAGAATTTATTGAATTATTAAAAAGTACTAATAGAGATGGCATTGATAAATTATTAGCCTGGATAGAAAAGTCTGACTTTTATAAAGCTCCTGCTAGCACCAGATTTCATGGGAGTTATGAAGGTGGACTTTTAGAGCACAGTTTAAATGTTTATAAAGTGTTAAAGCAAAAACTAAAACAATTTCCCTATGCAGATTTATTAAATATTAAAGAAGATACAATTATAATTATTACTTTACTTCATGATTTATGCAAAGCAAATTATTATTGTGTAGAAATGAGAAACAAAAAAAATGAAGACGGTATATGGGTAAAGGAACCTTATTATTCTATCAATGATACTATTCCATATGGCCACGGAGAAAAGTCTGTTATGATGATTAGCACATTTATTAATCTAAGTATGGAAGAAATGTATGCAATAAGATGGCACATGGGTTTTAGTGAACCCAAAGAATTACATAATACCCTTAGTCTAGTATTGGAAAAATATCCATTAGTTATGGCATTACATGAAGCTGATTTAGAAGCCACCTATATATTGGAAAATAGAGGTCTAAAATGAAATTAACATATACCATACAACCTAATGACAATTTTTTTAATGTAAAAGAATTATTAAAATTAAAGTTTCAAATTTCAGATAGATTATTAGTCAAACTAAAAAAAAATAAAAAAATTTGGCTAAATAGTACCCCTACATTTGTAGATTCGAGGTTAAAGCCTTTTGATATTGTTGAAATTCTTATTGATTTTGAAGAAAAAAGTGAAAATATAATACCAACACAGATGGATTTAAATATCATATATGAAGATGAATATTATATAGTTATAAACAAGCCTTCTGGTATTGCTATACATCCTTCAATATTGCATTACACAGATAGTTTAGCAAATGGTGTAAAGTTTTACTTTGAACAGAAAAATATTAAGAAAAAAATAAGACCTATTAATAGATTAGATAAAGATACTTCTGGAATTGTTATATTTGCCAAAAACGAGTACATTCAGGAATTTCTTGTTAAAGAAATGAAAAAAAACACTTTTTTCAAAGAATATATTGCTGTTTGTGAAGGAATGTTTGAAAGTAAAATCGGAACAATTAATTTACCTATTGGTAGAAAAGAAAATAGTATTATAGAAAGATGTGTGTGTTCAGATGGAGATATAGCCATAACACATTACAATGTATTAAAATCATTAAAAAATACTTCTGTAGTACATGTTACTTTGGAAACAGGTAGAACTCATCAAATACGTGTTCATTTATCTAATATTGGTCATCCAATATTAGGCGATACGTTATATGGCAATCCTTCTTCAGTAATAAATAGACAAGCATTACATGCATATAAAGTTAAATTTATACATCCAATTACAGGTTTAAATGTAGAATATATAGCCACTATACCTTCTGATATTAAATCAATTATCAAATAAATACTAGGACATAAAATCCTAGTATTTAAATAATGGCAAATCTATAAGCCGGGTTCTGTCTAGAATAGTCATTTATCTAGTACATATATTGCTATATGCATCATGCCACCAAATTAAGAAGACGACGAGCAGTCTTAACCTTCTTGTCTCGGTGTTGCTCCAAATGGGGTTTACACTGGCCAAATATGTCACCATATTTGCGGTGAGCTCTTGCCTCGCCTTTTCACACTTACCACTATAAGTGGCGTTTATTTTCTGTTGCACTTTCCTTAAGGTTACCCTCACTGGACGTTATCCAGCATTATTGCTCTATGGAGCCCGGACTTTCCTCGTACGCTACCTTTCGGTCTTGCTATACGCGACTATTCAATTTACCACTCTTTAATTATACTATAAATTGATGTATAAATCAACCTAAATGTCATATAATTCCTGCATTATCATTTTATAGTTAATAAAAAAAATGTCTTGATCTTTTAAATCTATCGCTTTTTTTTCTTCTTTTAATAAAACATATGCTTTATTTATATTTGATTGATTTGCTGGCTGTGCACTTACATTGTTTATTACATTTCCAAAACTTTCGTCTGCCTTATTTATACTATTCAATGCCATATCCCAATTATTCTCTGTTACATATACATATGCTTGTATTATATTCTTTTTGGTATCAATTATGTTTATCTGAAGATTATCATTAGTATAACTCTTACTATAATCTCCTAATTTAATATACATCTCTGCTATATTTTGCATTGACGCTATTTTATTTTCTGCTTTTATGCTTTTGGTAGTGTCATTTAATGTGCTTGAAAATTCCAAAGTTTTAGTGTTCCCTTTTTCTAAAGAATTTAAATCTATAAATAAGGAATTCCACGTGCTATATATCTTTTCAATTTCATATTTCATATTATTCCAATCAATTTTCTGGTTGATATCACTTAAAAGTATGCTATTAGGCACCATTATTATACTTGAGTTTCCCTGATTACTGGCATTGCTATTATTATCATTCATATTATCAGATTCACTTTCATTAGAAGACTTTTCTACACTGTCATTATTTCGCTTTGTTTCTTGTGAGCTTTCTCCATTTGTAGAACCTTGTTTTTTGTTTTCCTCAATTAATGTATTTGTTTGTGAACTTTGAGCCCCCTGTTTTTTTTCTATTTTATAATTTGAATATGAAATATTATTAAATCCATTTAACATAGAAATTAAATCTTTTTCTAAATAACTTATTTGATCTTGTATTTTACTTTTTAGTTTTTCATCATCATTTTTATTATTGCAACCGGTAAGAATAAATAAACATATAATTAATAAAAAAAATATTTTTTGCATATAATAAATATTAATATTATTTTTTTTCATAATTTCCCCCTTATACTGTGTACTTATTATTTCCAAAGAACTTACATTTATTCTAAATATACATACAAAAAATGGAGGTTAATTTGATGGAGAGTATTGTTAAATTATACAGTGATAAGCCTGGTGAAATTTCAAGTTTTTTAAATAAATTTTTTACTACATCTGAATTTAGAATAAGTGACGAATTATTGTGGGAAAATCATTATAAAAATCCTACTGAAATAGCAGATATAATTGGTACTTTTATAGAAAATAATGATAAATATAAAATAAATATGTGGATTAGTTTAGATAAAGATTTTTTTATAAATATAAATGACTATAATGCAGATAAAATAATAAGATACCTTTATGAAAGGTATCCTTGGTAAAATATTATTCACTTTTCTTTTCACGTGTCATTAGCCTTTTTACTGCTTCCCTTGGTTCTAAATTGTTATAAAGTATATCGTAAACTGTGTTTACAATTGGCATTTCTATATTATATTTTTTAGAAAGTTTATAAGTCACTTCAATATTATCAAAACTTTCTACTACCATTCCTATTTCTTCTCTTGTTTCTTCCACTGATAGACCCTTACCAATACATCTTCCTGCTCTTCTATTTCTACTATGTTCACTTAGGCATGTAACTATTAGGTCTCCTAAACCAGATAATCCATAAAATGTATTATGGTTACCTCCCATAGCTACACCAAGTCTTGAAATTTCTGTTAAACCTCTTGTTATTAAAGCAGCAAATGTATTATCGCCAAGTTGTAATTCTGCTGCTATACCGGCACAGAATGCCATAATATTTTTTAACGCTCCACCAAGTTCAACACCTTTTACATCTGTTGAAGTATAAATTCTTAAATGTTCATCCATTAGGGCATCTTGTACATTATATAAAACATCTATATACTTTGATGCTATAACTATTGCTGTTGGTATACCTGTAGAAACTTCTTCTGCGTGGCTTGGTCCAGAAAAAACTCCTATTTTTACATTTGGCATCTCATCATTTGCCACTTCACTTAATGTGTATAATGTTGATGATTCAAAGCCTTTAGAACAAATTATTACCGGCTGATTTGTAATATATTGCTTATATTTTTTCATTGTTTCTCTTGTATATTTAGATGGAGTTACATGAAAGATAATTTCGCTTTCCTTTATTGCTTCTTCCAAACTAGTTGTACATTTAATACTTTGTGGTATTGTAGCATTTGGCAAATATTTAGTTCTTCGATTTTTGTTTATTTCTGCACATTCCTCATCAGAATGTGCCCACATAATAACTTTGTTACCAGTATTGGCTGCATGAATTCCAATAGCTACTCCCCAACTTCCACTACCTATAATACATATTTTTTTCATTAGCATTTTTCTCCTTTATTTTTTAAAGCTTATTTTATTTTCTGTTCCATTTAATAGCCTTTTTACATTTTCTCTATGATTAAATACTACAAGAACAGCTATTATAATGCTAAATACAAAATAACTTCCTTCTACTATATAATTGCTTTTTATAAATAAAACTAGTATAGGAAATAATATCGCAGCACTTATTGAACCTAGTGAAACCATTCTTGTTAGTGCTATTAATACTAGTCCAAAAACTAAACAAATAAGTCCTATTTGCCAATTTGTTGTTAGTAATACACCTACTGCCGTAGCCACTCCTTTGCCACCTTTAAATTTAAAAAACACTGGAAATGTATGTCCTATAATTACTAATATTCCTGCGAGTTGTACTAGTAATGGAGTGCTTGCACTTTTAGCAATTTTTCCAATTAGTAATGCTAGTAATATAGCAACAACTCCTTTTAATATATCACAAACTAATGTAATTGCAGCAGCAGCTTTTCCAACAGTTCTTAACATATTGGTAGTACCTGCATTTCCACTTCCCTTTTCTCTTACATCAAATCCTGCTACCCTTTTACTTATTATAACTGAAAAATTAACACTTCCTATTAAATATGCTATAATTGCTATTATTATATATGGCATCATAATAATTTCCTCCTTTTATAAATCTTTTTCATTTTTTTCTCTTACTATTATTCTTACTGGTGTTCCCACTAAACCAAATTCTTTTCTTAATTGATTTATTAGATATCTTTCATAAGAAAAGTGGAATAGTTCTTTGTCATTTACAAATACTACAAATGTTGGTGGTTTTGTTGAAGCTTGTGTCATATAAAATATTTTTAGCCTTTTTCCTTTATCTGTAGGTGGTTGCACTATTGCAATTGCTTCATTCAATACCTGATTTAGCACAGATGTCTGAACTCTCAAGGCGTTTTGGCTTGCTACACTATTAATAAGTTCATATAGTTTATGTACTCTTTGTCCTGTTTTAGCTGAAATAAATAGTATTGGAGCATATTGCAAATATGATAATTTGTTATATACATCTTTTTTGTATTTTTCTAAAGTTCCATTTTCCTTTTCATATTCATCCCATTTATTTACAACAATTATTATGCCCTTGCCAGCTTCATGTGCTTCACCTGCAATCTTTGCATCTTGGTCTGTCACTCCTTCTATTGCATCTAACATTAATATGCAGACATCCGCACGCTCAACTGCCAACAAACTTCTAATTACACTGTATTTTTCTATATTTTCATTTACTTTGCTCTTTTTTCTTATACCCGCTGTATCAATAAATACATATTTTCCAAATTCATTTTCAAATTCCGAATCAGTAGCATCTCTAGTAGTACCTGCTATGTCACTTACAATTACTCTATTTTCACCTAATATCTTATTTACCAATGAAGATTTGCCCACATTTGGTCTACCTATAATTGCAACTTTTATTGTTAATTCATCATCATTTTCTGTTATATCATTTGGCAATTTTTCGTAAATTGCATCTAATACATCTCCAATTCCTAATGCATTAACAGCAGAAACTCTATATGGATCACCTAAGCCCAAGTTATAGAATTCATAAATTTCGTTAGGCATTTTTCCAAAACTATCTGCTTTATTACATACAAGTATAATTGGTTTATGTGATTTCTTTAACATTAGAGCTATGTCTAAATCGTCTGGTGTAACCCCTTGCTTCATATCCGTTAAAAATATTATAACATCTGCTACTTTTATTGCAATCTCTACTTGCTTTCTCATTTGAGATAATATTATATCATTAGACTTTGGCTCTATTCCTCCTGTATCAATTAACGTAAACTGTTTATCTCTCCATTCAGCTTCAGCGTAAACTCTATCTCTTGTAACCCCAGGAGTATCTTCTACTATAGATAATTTTTTTCCTATTATATAATTAAAAAAAGTTGATTTTCCAACATTTGGTCTTCCTACTATTGCAACTGTTGGCTTTGCCATCTCTTTCACCCCTTACTTTTTACCTTATAATTTTACTATATTAAAGCAAAAATATCAAGCATTTTTGCATAACGAAAATAACTGTTGACTTTCTAAAAATCAACAGTTTAAAAAATACATATCAATTAGCATTTACAAATTATTTTGTTTCTGTGTTTTGTGCTATTGCTTCTTTTCCATTATAATACCCGCAATTTGGACAAACTCTATGTTGCATAATAAGTTCATGGCAATGTGTACATGCTACTAAATTTTTATTTTCTAATTTCCATGTAGATCTTTTTAAATGTGTTCTTGCTTTTGACCATCTTCTTTTTGGTTGTGCCATATTAATTCCCTCCTCGTAAGTGATATCTATATTATTTATAATAGTATCTAAATAATTTTGCTACCATAAAATTATACTAATTTTTTATTATTTTGTCAATACAAACTGTTTTATTTATTTTATTATTTTTTTCATTAGCAAATCTTCTTCATTTAATTCAAATTTATATTCTTCAAATGGATTTTTATTTATAAATATTTTGTCAGCTTTAAGCTTGTATATAAGTTCTGTTGCTTTTTTAGAATCTTTAGTAAAGATTGCCACAGTATTATGGAATGTTATTTCATTTATTTTACTAATTACTTCTTCTAGGTTAGTTTCATTATAATATTCAATACCAAAATTATTTATATACGCAATTTTATCTAATTGTACCAAAATGTTTTTAAAGTCACTACTATCTGCATATACAGATATATATCCATATGGATTATAAACTACGTCTTTATAAAATCTGGTTTTAAATTTTTTGTATTCGTACTTATCTCCCACAAATATTGCAATATCAAACATATTTTGATTTGAATATATTTTATTTATGTCATCGCAAATTTCTATATTAGTATTATATTTATTTTTTTTCAATTCTTGCGTAATTATTTCTACAATGCAATTGTTAATACTCAAATTTAGGTTTGGAACAAGTGTTATATTGTTATGGGTATATAGAACTTTAATTATAGATTCTATTGTTATTTCAACACTACCATCATAAATTATAGCAATATTACCATATCCATCCATACTTTGATTTTTTATGTCTTGAATAGTTAATTGTGGATTATAATTTAAATAGCTGTTTATGCTTTCCTTTATTTTGTCTAAATCTTCTGTATATCCTATTTTTTTATCCTCTTCTATTGCTTTATTTAAAGTCCACTTGTTTTGTTCTATCCCCTTAATTACTCCTAATAAAACATTCTTTATTTTGTCTAAATCATATATATACATTTATATCTCTCCTCTTAATTATTTTCTAGTAATTTCTTCGGAGTGCGGACGATTAAAATCGCCCCTACATTTTTCATAGATTACTTTACACTATCTAATTATTCTCCTATTTTTCTTGCTTTTATATAATAATCTTTTATAGCTTCTCCTAGTTCATTAATCCTTCTTCCTCTTTCTTCTGTTAAATCTTTAATATATGTAACATCAGGTTGTCCTTCTAAAATTGTATACTCTTGTACTTTTTGAATAGCTTTATTTAAATTTTCTGCCCAGTTTGCAGTATGCTTTACTACTTCAACATCAGCTGTTCCTCTTAATTCTTTTTTTGTATTTTCTTGTGCCTTTTCCAAAGCTTTTACAACCGGAAGAACATATGTTGCATTTGAATTTTTTTCTTTTTCTAATATAACAACTTTCATATCTTCTAGCAGTATAAACTTATATCCATTTAATGCACCTTTTCTTATAATTATTGGCGTTGCATTGTTTTGACTTAATTCCATTATATATTTCATATAAAGCGGAGTTCTAACTTTTTTTATAGGGTTTGGTCCCAATCCTGGGGCTGGAATAGGTTCTCCATCGTTTTCTCCAGAATTAAATATGTATTCTCCATATTGGCCTTTAATTTCTTCTATTGCTTCCTTAACATTATATTTCCATATTATTGTCTTAAAATCTTCCTCTTTTATTTTTCTTTCATCTCTCATTTTAGCAAGCAAATCATAGTCTATTACATGATTTAAATATGCCTCTTCTATCTTACTTATATATTGATTTTTTTGTTGTTCTTCTTCTGGCATTGCCATTTCTGTTATAGCTTCAGTTAGATGTTCTCTAATTAGATTGTTATCCTTGTTGAATATCTTATTAATATCTTCTAGCTCTAAATTATTTTTTAAATATGCTTCTAAAATGTTAACTGCCTTAATGTCTCCAACTATTATTGCATCAATTATTTCATCATTAGAAAAAATTTTTTTATAAACTTCTTTGCTTATTAATCCATCGCTAAATAATTCAGTTATTTCTTGTAATGTTGCTTTATCATCATAGTATAAATCAGTTAAATCTTCATTTGTTAAATATGGCGATATATTTGATAGCTTTACTCTTCCTTTATTATAAAGCTCAAGCAAGTCTGTCTTTCTTATATTAAAGCTTATTATTTCTTCTATGTCAAGAATTCCCTTTTCACATAATATTGTTAATGTTTTAGAAATTTCTGGATTATCTTTGCTTTTCTTTTGGTGTAGAGAAACATATTGTTTTATCCATTTTTCTACTTCATCTTCAGTCTTTTCTGCTCCATATTTAATTATTTGCTTTGATTTAATGTCTTTTAGCATTGCTATAAGTCTCTCACTATATTCTGGATTATTCAATATAGGCAATATTCTATCAATTGAAAAATAATCAATATATGATTCTAATGGTATTGAATATTTATTAAATTTTTCTGTTATAAATTCTTCTGATGGTACCTCTCTTTTTCCGTTTTCATTTCTACATATTACTGTTTTTTTCTTTGTTAAATCATAATATAGTTTTTGTTCTTTTTCGTAAATATCAATTAATCTAGTATCTTCTAATAATCCTGCCTCAGCAAATTGTAGCATATCTCTGCCCGAAAAGTATAATTGAATACAATTTTCATTTTGCATATTTTCCAAATTCATGTGAAATTTATATAATAAATCTGAAGATGGCATTAATTGTTTTGGTAGTTTTTTTAATATTGGAATAATTTCTTCCATTCTCAACCCTCTAAGGATTTGTTCTTCGCTCATATATGGTTCATAATTATCAACATATTGAAAATTCAAAGCTACTATTTGCATAATGTCTTCTGGCGTTTTAAATCTTTGTGTTAAATATTTGTCTTCAATAAGTTTTGATTTTAAACACACAAATAACTCTAGATTAGATAGTCCATCTAGTATTTGTGGATTTTTTCTTAAAAAATCCTTTATTTGTTTTTGATCTCTTCCCAACAATTTCATATAATATATAGTTTCATATGAATTGAGATATCCATTCTTTTGCATTTTAATAAGGTCAGAAATAGAAACATCTTTTCTACTGCTTAAAAGTTCTACTACTTGCATTTTTATCGCTTGCTTGGCTTCTTCATTTAAACCTGCCATATCAATATTTCCTCTTGCTATGTTACAACTAATCTCTTCATTTAGTTCTTTTTGATTAAATTTATCAAAATCATTATATATTACTGTCATGCAATTATTATTAAACTTATATCCTTTTTTCATCATTTCCAATATTCTTTGACTAGCATCTGGAATTATTTCTAACATTGCTTTTAAAATTACTTCATCTTGATACGTTTTATATAATTCCTCAAATGTTGGAATCTTTTTTCTAATTCCAGCTTCCCTTTCTGTTAAAATTCCTAATTCCACAAGTTTTGGTATCATTATTTCTCCAGTTAATGCAAAAAGAACAATATCTTCTTGATGAATGTTTACGTCATGTTTATAATCTATAATTGTTTGGTTAATTTCCGCCTTAATCGCATCCCAATATATTCCAATAAATTCTTCTTTTGGTATTTCAACATTGTGTCCACCATCATTTAATACAAATGGAAATTCAATGATTATACTATTGTTTCCACGGATAAATTCACCTTTTAGAATTTTTGGCAAAATTTTATCTCTTATAAACTTTTTATCTTCCATAATTTCCTCCATTTATATATTTATCTTGGTTCATCTCCCTCATCTAGCCAAACAACGTTTGGTTTTACTTGCACTCCTATTGATTTTTGTACCTTGCGTGCTCTCTCTTCTAAATTGATTTTCCAATTCTTACTATGATTCAAATGCTCTACTCCAAATGTTCCTTTTAAATCCTTTTTGTTTTTCGTCTGTACAAATTCCAATGCGACTTTTAATGGTAATATATATGTTGCATTTCCATGAGTAGGACTTTCTAAGATTGCTATCCTAGCTTTATGTTGGATTATCATATAATACTTATCTAAATTTCCACCATATATTGGTTTTATATATTCTTCTGTTGTAGTTTCTCCGCCAAACTCATTTATTATATATTTCATATATCTTGAGTCTCTCGTTGGTGTTTCATTTTCAGGTGGACCTTTTTTTCTTTCTTTTCCTTGCTCAGCCTCTGTTTCACATACTATATACTTTATTTCCTTTAGTTTTTTTAATGCTATCTTCTCATCATAAAGCTCACGCATTTTAGCATACTCTTCTTCAGATAAAATACCATTGTCTTTCATCCTTGTTAATGTTTCAAAATCTATTATATCCTCCATATATGCATTATTAAGTTTTGACATATAATGATTTCTTTTTTCTTCATCTTCTGGCAATATTATTTCTATTAATTCTCTTCTAAGTTCTTGTACTTTTTCATCATTTAAATTTTTTAAGTTTTCTATACTTATTATTTCTTCTATGTATAAATCCCTTAATGATTTAGCAGAAAGTTCTGGAATTTCCTGACTTGATATTACCGTTTCAATCATATTCCTTGATATATTTCCTTGCATAAATTCTTCTACTAATAAATCATAAGGAAGCTGTCTACTTTCTGTCAAGTTTAAAATGGTGTCTTCATCAAGAGTATGTATTGGTAATATTCTTTCAGATATTAATTTTGCAATTTCTTTTTCTTTCTCTTCTTGACTCTTTTCACTTTGCATATATTTATCAAGTACATTTTTCCATCTATGCTCATTTTCTTCTTTACTTTGTTGATTTATTAAATTATTATACATTTTTTTAAATCTTTGCGTTAAGTCTTGGTCATTTACTATATTAACCATCCTATCTATAGTTAAAAACTCTAAAAACTCTTGATTATCTATATCGTCTATATATTCTGATGTGTTGTTTTGTTGTTGCTCATATAAATCGACTATTCTTTTTTCATCAATTATTCCTTCTTTTAACAATTTTAGAATGTCTTGGTTTGTCAATGGAATAGTTGTTAATGAATTAAAACCATTTAAATAAATATCCATTAAATCATCTGAAATATTTTCGATATACTGTCTTGGAATTTTATTTAATAATCGCATTAAAAATTTGCTATTTTCTATTCCTGCATTAAAATTGTACATTTCTATAGGACCAAAGTTTTGGATTGTTTTTTCTCTAGTAGCATTTTCTATTACTTTTACAATATTCATATTTCTTCCATCTAAGAGTTGTTTATATTCATGAGTTTTTATGTCCTTTTTATCTATTAATTGTAAGATTTCATAGTCGCTCCAACCTTTAAACATATGACTACTAGATTTTAACATATCATGTATAACTTCGTCTGGCGTCTCATCTATTATGTCTTTTGGAGTAATAATAGATAAATTAAGTAGTTCTTTAATTTTCTTTATATTATTGAAATCAGCATTTTGTTTTTTTATACTTTGTTTTATATGCTCTAATGTTGGTTGAATCTGATCTATAAATTCATCATTAATTACAGCTTTTTCTTTCAATTCAGCCAATCTTTTACGTATGATTTTCCATGTCTCCACCGACATTTCTTCTTTTATTGAACGTTCTAAAAATTTCTTAAATATTTCTTGAAAATGACTAGGAGATATTAATAAATCTCTTGAACTAGCTTCATCTGATAATACTAAAGCAATTCCTTCTGTTCCGACATTTTTAATTACTTTTATTTCTTCTTTTTTATTAATAAGTAATTTTGGAATTACAATTTCGGTTCTTCCCCAAATGAATCCTTTTTTGCTCCAACCTGTATCTTTTTCCGAACTATTTTTACTATTTGAATTTAGTCTATCCGCTATTTTTTGCATATCAGTTACTGTAAAATAATGTTCCATAACTAACTGTTGGAATTCACTATTGTCCATGTTTTTTAAATACTCGTCCAAATTTGTACTTTCCAAAATATCCTTTAAATATTGGTTTGCTCTCTTTATTTTTTCTGGTTCAAATATACAACCCATTAAACCGTCTCCGAACTCCTCTGTTTGCTCTCTTTATTTTTTCTGGTATACCTTTAGCATTTACAACAGTTTCACCTGTCATCTCTCCAAGTATTTCGCTAATCGCCTCACCGTTCATTTTTCAAAATTTTTATATTATCAAAAGCTTTTAATCCATTATTCATTATTCTTTTTCACCGATTAATAATCAGTATCCTCCTTTTTATATTTTTAATAAACATCTATAACCATTTTACCATGTTTTACATAAAATGTCAAAATAAATATTTAAATAAAGGAGCACATTGTGCTCCCCCTATTGGTTTGTGTATGTTTGCTTTGATGATTTATTAAGAGAATTGCCTATTTTGTCCATAAAGTCTGGAATATAGTCTAATAATCTATCTATTGATGAACAATGTTCTATTGGCAATAATCTAACATTGTTTTCTTGTATTACTATAAATGCAACTGGATTAATAGATACTCCTGCTCCAGAACCACCTCCAAATGGTAGTTTATATTGTATTTGTTCTTCTTTTTCTTTTTTATTATATTCATTTATAGCTTCTCCTTTGAATTCACTACCTCCTGCTGCAAACCCAAATCCAACTTTTGAAACAGGAATTATTATTACATTGTTAATTGTCTCTATTGGTTCACCTATTATTGTATTTACATCAATCATATTGCGTATGCTATCCATCGCTGTAGTCATCAAACCTTCTATTGGATGTTCACTCATTTTTATCACTTTTTCCTTTCTTTAAATAGATATATATTATGTTTATAATATGTACTATTTTTAGTTGAAATATACAGTTGAGTTTGATGTAATATGCATTTTTGTTAATATATATGGGCATTATTTTATACCTATATTTATTTGGTATATACTTGCTTATAATGTGAGGTAGTATATTTGATATTACTATAGAGATAAGGGTTATCAATTCAGTTGTTAAAATAACATCTTCCAATCCTAAGTCTAACTCTAAATCCAAATAATCTAGCCTTATATTTAATTTTTTTAATATATTGATATTTTTAATTGTTAAAAGTTTTCTTCCTTTTTCTATATCAAATTTTTCTATGTTCATTTTTGAATACATCTTTCTTGCTCTCTCACTATTTAATTTAAAAGAAAATAATTTTATTTTTCCAAATAAATAAAATGATAATTTTATTTTATAATTTTTAGGAGTTATTTGAATGATGTTAGATAGCTCAAAATCTACAATTTCAAATTTAATTGTAGATAATACTATTATTATAAATACAGCAATTAATATTAAAAAGGTTAAAACTAACGGCATATGTAAATCTCCTTCACTATATTATTAGTTTTAACCTTTTTTTATATTTTAACCATTTTTTTGGTATTTTTCTACCAATATATCTCCAAATGTTTTTTCTTGCTTTGTCATAACTTTGTTTCTTCTAGATAATTCCAGCAAACCCGTAAAAGCTGTAACAACCTCTTTTTTATTACATTTATTTAACGAAAATAATGTGTTAAATACAAATCGTTTTTTGCGTATTAATTCTTTAAACATTACTTTTACTTTATCTGCCACTGTATAGTTTTCTACTATTGCAATTTTTTCTATATTTTTAGCATTTTGATTTAATCTCTTTGAATTCTTATCTATTGCATCTTTGTACAGCTGAACTATAATATCTTTTGAGTATTCTAATTCTAATTTTTGTTTAGGTAACTCTATTTTATCTGGTAATTTAAAAAATCTTTTAGAATTTTCTTTGTAATATTCGTTTAGCTTTTTGCTTATTTCTTTATATTTTTTATACTCTATAATTCTTCTTATTAGCTCTTCTTCTGATATTTCCTTTTCGTCTTCTTCTATTGATGGAAGAAGGCTTTTAGACTTTAAATATAGTAGTGTTGATGCCATTATTAAAAATTCACTTGTTATTTCCAAATTCATCTGTTCCATTTTGTTTAGATATTCTATATATTGGTCTGTAATTTCACTTATTTTTATGTCACATATATTCATTTTATTTTTATCAATTAAGTGACATAACAAGTCAAGTGGACCTTCAAAGTTTTGTAATTTTATTGCATATTTATTTGTTTCTAAAATTAATACATTTTGCATTTATTATTTCCCCTATTCTGTAATTCCTAATTATCTGAAAAAGCCTGTTTTATTGTATCTTGATTATATCCTTTTTTTCTTAAAAAAATTTTTATTTCGTCTTCTGACATTGTTTGCTGTTTTTTTAATATTATATTCTTAGCTGATTGAAGTTCATATTCCTCTAGTTGCTCGATAATACTACTAAAATATGTTTCTATTATATCACTGCTTATGCCTTTTGAATATAATTTATATTCAATTTCTTTTATTGATAAGTTTTGCAAGCTCATATATTCTATTACAGCTTTCTGGATATATAATTTATCATTTATATATCCATTTTCTTTTAATTCTTCAATTATATCTTCTAGCATATCTTTTTCTATAGCATTTGAAAATTTTTGAATTATTTCTTTTTCTGTTCTTTTTTTGTACATAATATATTTTAGTATTTTGGTCTTATTTTTGTCATATTCTATAATTAAATCCTCCATGGATATGCTCCTTCCAACGGCATATTTGCCAGAGTTATTCTTCTGGTTCGGTTTCTTGTTCTTCGTCTACTGTTTCTTCGCCTAAACTTTTTTCAAATGCTTCGTTGTATTTATCTCTTATTTTTTCTTCTATTTCTTTGGCAATTTGTGGATTTTCTTCTAAATATTTTTTTACATTTTCTCTACCTTGCGCTATCCTTTGTCCATTATAACTAAACCATGATCCACTTTTTTCTACTATGTCTAAATTAACTCCTAAGTCTAATATATTTCCTTCCTTTGATATTCCTTTTCCATATACTATATCAAACTCTGCTTCTCTAAATGGTGGTGCTACTTTGTTCTTTACAATTTTTACTTTTGCTCTATTTCCAACTACTTCTCCATCTTGCTTTATCTGTTCTATTTTCCTTATATCTAATCTTACCGATGAATAGAATTTTAATGCTCTTCCTCCTGGGGTTGTTTCAGGGTTTCCAAACATTACTCCTACTTTTTCTCTTAATTGATTTATAAATACTATAACAGATTTTGATTTATTTATTGCACCTGCTAGCTTTCTTAATGCTTGTGACATTAATCTCGCTTGTAAACCTATATGTGAATCTCCCATATCTCCATCTATTTCCGCTTTTGGAACTAATGCTGCCACTGAGTCAACTACAATTATATCAAGTGCACCACTTCTAACTAATGCTTCTGCTATCTCTAATGCCTGTTCTCCTGTGTCTGGTTGTGATACTATTAAATTATCTATATCTACTCCTAACTTTTTTGCATATACTGGGTCTAATGCATGTTCTGCATCTATAAATGCTGCTTCTCCTCCCATTTTTTGTGCTTCTGCTATCATATGTAATGCTAATGTGGTTTTTCCAGAAGATTCTGGTCCAAATACTTCTATTATTCTTCCTCTTGGAATTCCTCCTATTCCTAGTGCTATATCTAAACTTAATGCTCCTGTTGGTATTGCTTCTATATTCATTGCCGTAAAGTCTCCTAATTTCATTACAGATCCTTTACCAAATTGTTTTTCTATTTGACTTAATGCCATTTCTAATGCTTTTCTTTTTTCTGAATTTTCGTTACTCATATTTTTCCTCCTATTTCTTTTAAACATTTGTTTGTACTTATTATATATTAAATTTTTATTTTGTCAACACTTTTTTTCATTTTTTATTTTATTGTCTATACCATGTATCAATATTGTAGTAACATGTATAGTTGTTTGGCGATATTTCACCTATTAAGTTTGGACTACAAACCATTATATTTTTATTTCTGCACAAACCTATATATGGAACATCTTCTTGTGATATTTCTATTAACCTATTATACTTTTCTTTTAGTATAGTTCTATCTGTAGTATTATTTATATTTGTTAATGTTTCAAATATTTCTTCATTTTTATAATTAGCCAAATTGTTTTCAGCATACAATGTATTTAAATCCGGACTATATGAATTGTACATTCCAGTTAAAATAATATCATAATCCTTATTTTTTAAATACGAATTATATGTGCTTAATGATACTTTATTTATATATATTTTTATTCCTGCATCTTCTAACTGTTCTTTTATGCTTTCAGCAATTTTTACCCTTGTTTCATCTTCTGAATTTACTGCAAGATTCAATTCTATATACTTACCATCTTTTTGCCATTTGCCATAATTTAATTTCCACCCTGTTGCTTCTAGTATTTCTTTTGCTTTTTTTGCATTGTAACTATTTCTTTTTTCTTCTTTATATAAATAGCTCCCATAATCCAATATAAAATCAGATACATTATATTTGTTATTTAATACCCTAGACACCAAAGTATCTTTATCTATAAAGTAACTTATTGCCTGTCTAACTTCTTTGTTAGTCAAAATTTTATTGTTGCAATTTAATGCTAAGTATATATATTCTCTTCCCAGATATTCTTTTGGGTTAATTCCTATAGTTCCAACATATTCTTGAATACTGGTATTACTTGTATTAATTAAATCTATATTACCAAGTCTAAAGTTATTGTATAAATCTCCTACTGACGAATACTTGTATATTTTGAGTTTTTCTATCTTAGCATTTTTTATTTCTATATTCCACCAACTGTTGTTTTTCTCTGCTTCTATATTATTTTCATTATCTTTAGTTATTTTATACATTCCTGTCCCAATTGGAATAGTTTTTAGAAAATCTTGGGTTTTATATTGTGTATTGCTTAGTATTGGAAAAGTTAGTTTAAATTGAAACCATGGGTCTTCTGCGCTTAAATTAAGCCTTAATGTATTATAATCAATTTTTTCAACATTTTTTATATTGCTTACATTATTATAATATATTGAATTTGGCAGTTGTTTTATCTTGTCAATTGTAAATATTACATCTTCTAATGTAAAATTTGTATTATCCTGCCATTTAACATTATCTCTTATTTTTATTATATAACAATAATTATTTAGTTTTGAATATTCTTTTGCTAAACAGTCTTGTATTTGATATTTCTTATCTAATGTAAATAATGGTTCATAAATAATAGGCGACATATTTATTATCTCTTTATTTTTAGAAATTAAAGGATTTATGCTATCATATTCGGCTATTCCCAATCTCAATGAAGTAATCATTGTAACTTTTTCATAATGCAATTCATTTTCTGATATTTCTTGTATATTCTTTCCATAAATTTTAAAAATTGCAAATCCTATTATTACTAATACTATCAATATAAATAAAATTCTAAATTTATTTTCTTTCATATTTAATTTTGTCCCTTTCCTCAATCATATTATAATATTATAAGTTTTATTGTCAAGCAATTATTTTTCTTTGCATCAAAAAGGCACACTATTTTTGTGTTAGTGTGCCCCCATATTCAATTAGGTATTATTTTCTAGATTCTACAATAAGTTTAATGCCTGTTCTGTCTTCTCCCTCTACTTCGACTTCTGCAAATGCTGGGATACATATTAAATCCACTCCCGCGGGTGCAACAAATCCTCTTGCTATCGCCACGGCTTTAACTGCTTGGTTCAGCGCTCCTGCTCCTATTGCTTGCATTTCTGCTTTGTTAGATTCTTTTACCAAACCAGCTATTGCTCCTGCAACTGAATTTGGATTTGATTTTGATGAGATTTTTAAAATTTCCATTTTTGCCTCCTGTTTTTTTTATTTTTTATTTCAACTATGTCTATATTTATATTACATTTTTTGGAAAATGTCTACTCTTTTTTGGAAGATTTTAGGAAATCTCATCGTGTTTTTCTTTGGTTTTTCGCCATTTATTTCATATTTATTCTTTCAATTTTTACAGTTCGACAATTATCTTCATTAATTTCAAAAATACATGCATTAAATATGCTTTCGCCTTCAGCTACCTTATACTTTTCTGGAAGAGATGTTAAAAATCTTTTTATAGATGCTTCTTTTTCCATTCCTATTACAGATTCTTTTGGGCCGGTCATTCCTAAATCTGTTATATATCCCATCCCTTTATTTGTAATATTCTCATCTGCTGTTTGAACATGTGTATGTGTTCCAAATAATACTGTTGCTTTTCCATCAATAAAGTATTTCATAGCTATTTTTTCAGCTGTTGCTTCTGCATGAAAATCTATAATTTTAATATCTGCTTTTACTTCATCTAATAATTCTTGTGCTACAGTAAATGGATTCTCAGAAAGAACGTGCATATCTGTTCTTCCTATTAAATTCATTACTGCAATTTTCTTGTTTTTGCATTCATATATACCAATTCCTTTACCAACCACGCCTTTTGAATAATTGGCTGGTCTTAATAATTTAGGATTATCTATAAAAGTAAATATATCCTTTTTCGCCCAGGTATGATTTCCCATTGTAATTACATCAACTTTTAGTTTTAATAATTCATTAAAATCTTTAGCTGTTATTCCCATCCCTGAGGCAACATTCTCTGCATTAACTATAACAAAGTCTATGTTTTTTTCCTTTCTAATTTTAGGTAAAGTTTGCTTTAATATATTAAGCCCACATTCTCCTACTAAATCTCCTACTGCTAATATTTTCATTTGTCTATACCACCTTCCTAATAATTTTATATCTGGGTATCCTTCTACAAGTAAATATTTTATATGTTTTGTTACCATGTGTCAATAAAGGCTCTAGCATTTTTTTGCTAGAGCCTTATATACATTATTTAGCGTATTCAACTACTCTGGTTTCTCTTACAAGATTTACTTTTATTTGTCCTGGATATTCCATTTCATCCTCAACCTTTTTAGCTATGTCTCTTGCCATTAATATCATTTTATCATCAGATATTTTTTCTGGTTTTACAATTATTCTTATTTCTCTACCAGCTTGTATAGCAAAAGATTTTTCTACACCTTCAAACGAATCCGCAACTCTTTCTAATTCTTCTAGCCTTTTAATATATGTTTCTAATGTTTCTCTTCTTGCACCAGGTCTAGAAGCAGAAATTGCATCTGCTGCTTGTACCAAAATTGCTTCTATCGTTTGTGGTTCAACATCTCCATGGTGTGCTTGTACTGCATTTATTACTTTTTCATTTTCTTTATATTTCTTCAATATATCAACACCTATTTCAACATGTGTTCCTTCCATATCATGGTCTAAAGCTTTTCCTATATCATGTAGCAAACCTGCTCTTCTTGCTAATTTTGCATCTAATCCCAATTCTTCTGCCATTATTCTAGCTAAGTTAGAAACTTCTATTGAATGGTTAAGTACATTTTGCCCATAACTTGTTCTGTATTTTAATTTTCCTATTAGTTTTATCAAGTCTGGATGCAATCCTATTACACCTGTTTCAATAATTGCTCTTTCTCCTTCTTCTTTAATGATAGCTTCTAGTTCTTCCTTAGCTTTTTCTACCATTTCTTCTATTTTCGCAGGATGTATTCTGCCATCATCAATAAGTTTTTCAAGTGCTAATTTTGCTACTTCTCTTCTTAATGGATCAAAACCTGAAATTACTACAGCTTCTGGTGTATCATCTATTATTAAGTCAATTCCAGTTAAGGTTTCTAATGTTTTTATATTTCTTCCTTCTCTACCTATTATACGACCTTTCATTTCTTCATTTGGAAGAGCTACTATAGATACTGTTGTTTCAGAAGTATGGTCTGCTGCACATTTTTGTATTGCATATCCTAAAATTTCTTTGGCATTTTTGGTTGCCTCTTCTTTAGCTTTTGTTTGTGCCTCTCTTAGTATTGCAGCTTTTTCTGCAATCAACTGCTTTTCCAATTCAGAAAGTAATTGTTGTTTAGCTTCTTCTTGAGATAAACCAGAAATTCTTTGCAATTCTTCTACTTGTTTATTAAGAGTTTCTACAATTTCATTTTTCTTTTCTTCTAGTTCCTCACCTTTTCTAATTAAATCCCTTTCCTTTTTTTCTAGAGAATCTGTCTTCTTTTCTAGGTTTTCTTCTTTTTGCATAATTCTTTTTTCTTGTACTTGTACTTCGCCTCTTCTTTCTCTAATCTCTGCATCTAAATCTTTTCTGGCATTCATTATTTCTTCTTTTGCCTTAAAAATTTCTTCTTTTTTCTTATTTTCTGCTTCCTTGTTTGCCATTTCTATAATTCTTTGTGCTTCATTTTCCGCACCTTTTAACTTTGCCTCGGCTGTTTTTTTTCTTAAAAACATACCTACAAATGTAAAAATTACTGCTGCGATTAGAAAAACGGCGATATTGATTATTAAATCCATAATCATCCACCTCTTTCTATTTAATTTTCAATGTTCAATAAATATATATAGCTAATTTTTTTATATTTAGAATATATTTTTACTTACTATTATATTTTATATTTATTATGGTCAACTGTCAAGTATTTTATTGAAAATTATAATTGGGTTGAGGTGCTGTTTTTTTGATTATATTTGTTCTTAATTCTTATTTGATATATGTATATTTTCTATTTCCACGCCTAACTCCCTATTGGTTACATTTTGTATTTGAGCTATCTGCTCTGGCTTTAACTCACCTGCTTTTACTATTATATTTACGCTTTTATTATTTACAAAGATTATTAAATCCTCAAATCCTTTTGTTTTTATAAGATTTTCAGCTATCATTATAGAATTTTTTAATTCGTTTATTTTAGAAATCTCTTGTTGGGCTATATTTTTTTGTTCTGTTGTTACATTATCACTTTCTAATATCTTTTGGTATGATTCTATCATTTGCGAATACATTGTATCTCTATCTAATCTAGATTGAGAAAAATATTCGTCCTGTGTTATTTGTACACTTGTTCCTATTACCGGTTCTTCTGATGGTTTGTTTTCCTTTTCTTCCGTAATTTCTTCTGTAATTGCATTTGCATTTACTAAAGTTGCATCACCTATTGCTGCCATCTCCTCTGAATTTGCTAACTTTGCCGTTGGTATTGCATTGTTACTTGTAAAGCTAAGATAACCTGCTGCTACAAACATTAATGCAATTACAAAAATAATAACTTGATTTTTCTTTAAAATTTGCATTTTACTATCATTCCTTTCTCTCGTAAATTTAATTTGTTTTTTCCATTTCAAATACTTGAATCTTGTGTGTTGGCAATCCTGTTACCGCTTCTACTGCCTGAATAATATTTGCTTTAGTATTTGTATTATTCCCTCCCTCCGCTGTAATTATTGCCCCTTCTATCTTAGGGCTTACTATGCTTTGTGTTATTATTGTTTTAGTTCCACTTTTTTCATCATACACAATTTCCTTTTTTGTATCTGTTTCTACTACTTTTCTTGTTCCCCCTTGTGTATCCGCTTCTTGAGTATCCTTTTGAGATATGTCTTCATTATACATCGGTATAATTTGGCTTGTTTGAGAATATGTAATATATACCTTAACTTTTCCAACTCCATTTATTTTAGATAATATATCCTCTAAATTCTTACTTGTTAGCATATTTTTATCTTCACTTTCTTTATCTGTACTTATTGCTAATTCTCTGTTGTTTTTTTCTATATTCTTGTTATTTTCCTCTTTATCCTTTCCCCATATTATATTTACAGATAATAAAACTATTATTAAAATAATTATAAAGACTACTAAATTTTCTATGGTTTTTTTATTATTTTGTTCCTGATTACTTTTTACAATATTTTTAAATCTTTCTATTAACATTTTAAATTCTATTCCTCCTTTAAATATAAATACTTATTTTAGTTTATATTAATATTTTTCTCATCTATTTCATAAACCCCACTCAAATAATCTTTAAGTTTTCTTTTATCTTTTTCCGACAGTTTTTCTTGCATATCATTTTCTGTACTTTTTTGTGAAATATTTATATCCACATTCTGTATTGTTTCTATATCCTTTTTATCCTTTTCCATATTTTTATAAATTTCGATATCAATTTTTTTCAATGTATATTCCTCATCATCTTCAATTTCAAGTTTTATATTTTTAGCATTATAACCTTTTGCTGCTACCTTAGCTTTTATATCATTTCTTAGACTACTTTCATATATATCTTTTATATTGTTTGAATTATCCTCATCTAATGTTACATATAATTTACTATTGTTTTCTGTTTCTTCTATATATTTGTTTAATTCTAATATGTCAGATACTTGTATTGTTTTTCCTGTTATTTTTGAAATTACTGGAGAAATTATAGTAAATAAAACATACACACCTATTACAATTTTTACATACTTTTTAGAATTTCCTTCTGGCAAAATCATTTCTATAATTGCACCTATTATAACTGCCATTATTATTCCTTGAGCCCAACTACTTATCCAACTTATCATATTAATTCACTTTCCTATCTATACATAAGTCCACTATTTGATATATTTATTATAAGTGTTACTCCTATTATTAGCATTACAGAGACACTACACATTATTGCCAAAAATATTTTAAATGTATCGCCCATCTGTTCTAATAGTTTTATTATTTTTTCATCTGCTATTGGTTGGCATAATGCTGCACCCAAATAATACATTCCCATTAGTAAAGTAAGTTTTATTATTGGAATTACACATATACCTATTATCACTATTACACCAACTATTCCAACAGCATTTTTCAAAATATTACTACAACCTATAACAGTATCTACTGCATCTCCCAGTATCTTGCCCACCACAGGTATAAAACTAGAGACTGCTGCTTTTGTAGTTTTTGCCGTTACTCCATCTACAGTACTACTCAAATTTCCTTCTATTGATATCATTCCTACAAATAATGTAAGTACAATACCTAATACCCAAATTACACTTGATTTTAAAAATTTAGATAATTTGTCTATTTGTACTTTATCTGACACTTTAGAGATTATACCTAGGGCTGTTGCAACTAATATAATAGGAATTAGTATTGACACAATAAAATTTCCTATAAAAGTAATTACAAATAGTATTATAGGCTGTATCAAATTTGCTGAAACTATATTTCCTGTTGTTAACATTAGTGTAATTAGTATTGGTATTAGATTATTCATAAAACCAACTAAACTTTGTATTGAATCTTTTATCATTGATAAGATTTCACTAAAATTTGTCATTATTAAAGTTACTATTAATATATATTGTATGTAATATGTAATTTGTGATATAGATTTATTTTCCAAACCATCACTTAAACTCTTAAAGATACTATGTATTACTATTATTATAATAATTCCACCTATTATAGCTGCTGAGCTTACAACTTCCTTACCTAATATTTTTAATATGCTATTTATTATTGTTTTGTTATCTATCTTCCCAACTACTGCTGAATTAAATAATTCATTAAAATTTATATCTTTATATACATTAGAAGAGTATTCTTGCGCTTCCTGTATAAAAGAAGAGATGTTTAATGAGCTTTGTTGGGATTGTAGTATTTCTTGCTTATTTAAAACTTCTGATTGAGCTATACTTATTGTTGGTATAAATATAATTATTAAAAGAAATAATATTTTTATCTTCATTTTTATTATCCTTTTATATTCTTTTTTAGTAATTTTTTTGAAGCGCGTGCGATTAAAATCGCTCCTACATTTTTCATAAATTACTTTACACTATCATGGTAATATTTTTATAATTGTTTCTAACAAACTTGCTATAATTGGAATTGACATTGATATAATCAATACTTTTCCTCCAATATCTATTTTGTTTGCTATAGCTGTTTCTCCGGAGTCCTTGCATATGCTGACAGAAAATTCCGTTAAAAAAGCTATTCCTGTTATTTTTATTAGTAATACTAAAAACTCATTATTTATAACTGTTTTGTTAGATAAAGATGTCAATAAATCTATTATTGCAGACACCTTGTCCATAATTAATATTAAAATAATTACTCCTGCTATTATAGATACATATATTACAAATTCAGGTCTATATTGTTTTAAAATAATAATTATTATCAGTGCAATTAATCCTACTCCTATTATTTTTATAATATCCATTGTTTACATACCTTTCTACAAATTGAACATTGTTCTTACTGTTGTAAATAATGTGCTTATTTCCTTTATTACCATAGATAGCACAATTACAAGCCCTGCTAGTGTTGTCATCATCGCTTGGTCTTCTCTTCCTGCTCTTGTTAAAACTTGGTGTAATACAGCCACTAGTATTCCTATTGCCGCTATTTTAAATAACAAATTTATGTCCATAATAATATCTTTCCTTTCCTATATTAGTAATATTGTTATTGTCATACCTGCAACTATTCCTAATGTTCTATACATTTTTTCATTCTTGTTCTTTTCATCTTCTGCAGTTCTTATTTGAGTATCCAAAAAATTGTTTACTAATTTTATTTCATTTAATTGCCCTTCTATATCTGTTTTTCCTAATAATCTTCCCAAATTTTTTATTATTCCTATATCATCTTCTTTCATATTTGTTACTGTTGTATCTAGACTACTATTCCAAGCATCGCCTGCTGATTTACTCTCCATCTCTTCTACAGCATTTTTAAATATTTTGCAAACATTTCCTTCTACCTTTTCAGATATATACATAAAAGTGCTTGGAATTGGTTCATATGTAAATTTAATTTTTGTCATAAATATGTTTAGTGCATTTTTCATCTCTTGCAATTCTTTTACTCTATATGCATATTTTTTTGAAAATGTTATCCCTATAATCGTGCTTGTTATTAATATTAGATTTAAAATTAATAATTTTATCCAAAACATATTATTCTCCTATCTTATATTTTTGCAGATTATTTTTCTATTTTCATCTAAAAACAAAAATCTTTCAAATGTATTTGTGTTGTATAATTTACCTAGTATAGGATTTTTGATTATATCTTCTATACTGTCTCCATGTGCTGTAAATATTCCCTTTATGCCTGAACAAACTGCATAATTTATAGCTTCTAAGTCTTCTTCTCGCCCTATTTCGTCTGCTACTATTACTTTAGGACTCATTGACCTTATAAGCATTTTCATTCCGATCGATTTAGGAATATTGTCCAGTACGTCTGTTCGTAATCCTACATCATTTTGTGGTATGCCTTTATACATCGCTGCTATCTCGCTTCTTTCATCTGCTAGTCCAACATTTACACCTCTAAACCCTATTTCTGGAATTCCATTACTTATATTTCTAACTAAATCTCTTAGTATTGTTGTTTTTCCTCTACCTGGTGGTGATACTATTATTGAATTAAATACAGTATTTTTATCCAAGTTTATTATGTATTCAAAAGTTTTATAGCTGCAATTTAGAACCTGCCTTGCTATTCTAAAATTCAAGCTGCTTATGTATGAAATGTTTATTATTTTGTTTTCTTTAAATACTACATTGCCTGTTATTCCTACTCTGTGTCCACCTTTTAATGTTATATAGCCATTACATATTTGCTCTTGATATGCATAAATAGAATTATCACATATATTCTGTAAAATATTTAGTATCATTTCTGAATCAATTGTATAATTTATTACTTCTTCAACTTGTCCATATTGCAGAATTACAGGTCTATTAACTCTTATTCTTATTTCTTCTAATTTGTCTAGCTTGCCACATAGCTTTTCCTTAATTTCAGGTGGTAAGACTTTTAGTACTTCTTCCATTCATCTACCTTTTTTTCCATAAAAAATAATCATATATTATATATATATGATTATTTTTTGTTTTTAGAACTGTTTTATTAAATTTTATTCTTCCCAATTGTGGTAAACATTCATAACATCATCCAAATCTTCCAAAGCATCTATTAATCTTTGCATTTTTTCTGCTCCCTTTTCATCTAATGTAACATATGTAGAAGGTACCATTTGTATTTCTGCTTGCAAAAATTCTATTCCTTTTTGTTCTAATGCTTCTCTAACTGCAGAAAAGTCTGCCGGTGATGTTGTTATTTCATAACATTCTTCTGTTGCTTCAAAATCTTCTGCTCCGTTTTCTAATGCTAACATCATCATATCATCTTCTGATAAGTCTGTTGTTGTTTTGTCTATAATTATTACACCTTTTTTTTCAAATAAATATGATACACAACCTGATGTACCCAAATTTCCTCCTGCTCTGTCAAATGCATGTCTTACATCTGCTGCTGTTCTATTTCTATTATCAGTGCTTGCCTCAACTATTACTGCTACACCACTTGTTCCATATCCTTCATACATAACCTCTTCATAACTTTCTGTATTTCCAGCACCCGCAGCCTTCTTTATTGCATTATTTATAGTGTCATTTGGCATATTATTTGCCTTACATTTTGCTATTACATCTTTTAATTTAGAATTACCAGCCGGATCAGGTCCACCTTCTTTAACTGCTACTAATAATTCTCTTCCTAATTTTGTGAATATTTTTCCTCTTGCAGCATCTGCTTTTCCTTTTTTAGCTGCAATATTATGCCATTTACTATGTCCTGACATGGTATTTCCTCCTTTTTATTTTATTGTATTTAAACCTTTTATAAGTTTTTACTTTTTATATAATAGCACATCTTTTCCTTTTTGTGTAGTATTTTTTAAAATAATTTACTCTACACTCTTTAAGCTTTCTATCATATTTATCTTTTTTAGTACAAAATGTATTATAAAGTTTACTATAATAGAAAATGCTATTGTTATTATTGCTGAATATATATAGCTCAAGATTGTTATATTCTGCATAAATCTTAGTGAATCTATTTCTATACTTGATATTAATCCTGTTGTTAAAAAAGTTCCGAATACTAATCCAATTATAACACCTAATATTGTAAATATTAAATTTTCTTTATTGATATAATTATCTACTTCCCTGTCATGAAATCCTAGTACTTTTAATGTAGCAATTTCTCTTTGTCTTTCTGCTATGTTTATATTCGCTAAATTATATAATACTACAAATGCTAATAATGCTGATGCTACTATCAATATTACTACTACATAGTTCATGGTATTTAGCATATTACTTACTGTTTTCATCAATGTATCTATAATGGTTACTGAGGCTACTCCATCAAATTTTAAAATGTCTCTTGATATTTCGTTTTGTCTTTCTATACTTATATCTTTTGTATTAATATATATCATATTGGTTTTATATTGTTTTACATTTTCCTGATAAAAATCTTTTGTCATATATATATAATGCCCAACATGATTTTTGGTAATGTTCTCTACTTTAAACTCGTATCTTACATCATCTCCATCTATAAATGTTACATAGTCCCCATATGTAACTCCTAACATATCTGCTGCTTTATCTGTTATAACAATTCCATTGCTATTCAATTTGATCTTTTCGCCAGTTTGATAATTAATTAAGTTATATGCATTTTCATAATTATCTAGTGATTCTGAAATAAACACATTTGTATTACAATTTATATTATTTTTTTCTAATTTACCTGCAGAAGCGCAAATTTTTGTGTATTCTTCAATATCTTCATTATCATTCAAATACTTTTCTATATTTTCTAATTCATTTGTATTTGTAAGTGTAATTGCAGAATCATACTTAAATATTCCTTTAAATTGCGCATTTGGAATATCTACTACTGAATCTTTTATTCCAAATCCGGTAAGCATAAGCCCTGTACAACCTGCGATTCCTATAATAGTCATAATTGCTCTTTTTTTGTATCTAAATATATTTCTGGCAGTTACTTTCTGAGAAAAATTAAATCTTTTCCATATAAATGTCATCTTTTCTAATAATATTCTTTTTCCCTTTTTAGGTGGCTTTGGTCTCATTAATACTGATGGCATTTCCTTTAGTTCTTTTTTAGCAACTATTATTGTTGCCCCACCTATACATAAAAATGCAATTATAATTCCCAATAATCCTATTTCTACTCTATAGGTGCAATAGAATTTTGGTATATTATATATCATACTATATAGTTTCCACACAATGTTTGGCAATAAATATAGTCCTACAGTCATTCCCAAAATTCCACCAATCACACAAGCCAAAACAGAATATAATATATATTTAAATATTATTTGTGTATTTGTATAACCTAGAGCCTTTAATGTTCCTATCTCTATTCTTTCCTCTTCTATCATTCTTGTCATGGTTGTTAAACTTATTAAAACTGATACTAAATAAAATATAACAGGAAACATTTTAGATATATTTGACATAGTTTTTATAGCATCAAAAATATTTGTATATCCTGTATTATCTGTTCTATCCTGAATATACCATTTGCATTTTTCTATTTTTTTTATATCTTCTCTTGCACTATTTAATTTTTGTTGTGCTTCTGCCAATTTTTCTTCCGCTTCTATTTTACTATTTTCATATTCCTTTTTATTTTCCTCTAACTTTGCCTTTCCTTCTTCTATTTCCACATTACCAGAAGCTATTTTATCCTTTGCTTTTTTAAACTCATAAACAGATTTAATCTTAGCATTTTTTATTTCTTCTTTTTTGCTATTTAACTTTTTTTCACCTTTCTCAATCTCGCCTTCCCATGCTTTTAATTGTGCTTCGCCTTTTTGGATTTCACCTTCTATACTGTTTTTTTGTTTTCTAAGTTCATTCAATGTACCTTGTGTAGTTAATATTTGTGATTGTATTTCAGAAGTGTCAATTCCCTGCTTTTCTAATTCTGCTTGCTGTGCTTGTAAAGTACTTAATATGTTTTCTAATGTTTCTATTTGGCTATCTATTTGTCCAATTATTAATTTGATTTCTTGTTTTTTTGTTTCAAATGTTTCCTTTGAAGATTTTAAATTGTCTCTTTGGGTGGATAATTCATTTTCTCCTTCTTGAATTTGTTTTTCTGCTTTTTCAAATTCTGCGTTTGCATTTTCTTCCTCTGTTCTAATCCTTTTCTCCGCATTTTGCAATTCTATTTTTGATGAATTTATTTTATCTTCCGCTTCTTTAATTTTATTTTCTGCATCTGTGAGCTTACTAGTAACCTCTTTCTTTTTATCGTCAAATTCTTTTTGAGCTTTTTCCACTTTGTCTGTAGCTTCATTTACCAAATTAGTATATCTTTTCTCTTCTCTTTCTTGTTTTATTTCTTCTAATTTATCTATTACTGGATTTACCAATTCTAAATATTCTGTACTATTAGTTACAGTCTCTTTTGCATTTTTAACAGTTACATATGCTCCAGTGTAATAATTCAAATCAATTGCACTATCTTTTGTAAAAATATAAAATGACACTGTTCCATTGCCTATAGATGTATTGCCTCTCTCTGTTGATATGTATATAGGTGTTTCTATTATTCCCACTATTTCAAATTTCTTAATTTTAAAAGTTGGATTATCATCAGCACTTGTGTCTGTATTTTCCAAAACTATCTTTTTCCCTATATAGTTTTCTGCCCCTTTTCCTGTTCTTATAATTGCTGAATCCAATAAACACTCATTCTCATTTTCTATGTTTCTTCCCGCTATTATTGCTGGTGTATTTATTTTTTCGTTGTATTCTATAACTTTGCAAATACTCTCTTTTCCATCTATTTTAGTTAATGAATCTTTTGTCTGCACTCCATAAACATTTTCTATTCCATCTATTTCTCCAATTTTTTCTATATCCTCATCGGTAAATCCTAATGTTGATAAAATACTTATGTCATATAAATTATTATTATCAGCATAATTATCTAAGCTGTCTAACATATCAGGACTAGATGCTACCAATCCTGCAAAAAAACCAACACCAAGAAAAGCCATAATTAATATGGATATAAACCTTCTTCTTGTTTTTTTAATTGTTTTTAAATTATTTTTTAATAATGACTTTTTCAATTTTTTCACTTACCTTACCATTCTATATTATCAATTGAGATAGGATTCTCATTTATTTCAACTTTTTCTGCTGTTCCATTTTTAAAATGTATAACCTTGTCTGCCATTGGCGTTATAGCCGTATTATGCGTTATTATTATTACTGTCATTTTTTCTTTTCTGCACGTATCTTGTAATAACTTTAATATTTGTTTTCCTGTTTTATAATCTAATGCTCCTGTTGGTTCATCACATAATAATAACTTTGGATTCTTCGCTATCGCTCTTGCTATTGCAACTCTTTGTTGCTCGCCACCTGATAGTTGAGAAGGAAAGTTATTTTTTCTGTCTTGTAATCCTACCTCTTCTAAAATATCATCAACATTTAGGGCATCTGAACACAGTTGTGTTGCAAGCTCTACATTCTCTTTTGCAGTCAAATTTTGAATTAAATTATAAAATTGAAATACAAATCCAATGTCGTTTCTTCTGTATTCAATTAATTCCTTATCATTTAATTTTGTTATTTCTTTATTATTTACCCATACCCTACCAGAAGATGCTTTGTCCATTCCTCCTAAAATATTTAGTGCACTCGTTTTACCAGCTCCACTTGGTCCAACTATTACCACTAGTTCGCCTTTATCTATACTAAAATTAGTATTATCCAATGCTTTTATTTTTACTTCTCCCATTTTGTATTCTTTAACAATATTTTTAAACTCTATATATGACACAATATTCCCTTCCTTTTTCCTTTTGTTTGTATTATATTATATCATATATGTGAAATTTTTTTGAATTTTTAGTGTAATTTTTAAAATTTTTTAATATTGACTTATATTGATTAATAATATATAATGGTTTTCGAAACTAGATTAAATGGTTATTAAAAAATAGGAGGTTTTAATGATAAGAAAAAATATTCAATGTTTTTCAACAATAAAAGAACTTTTATGTCATTCTGCAACTGTCTTTGCCAATAACATTGCTTTTACTGAAAAAGTTAAGCAGAATAATGAGACTGTCTACATTGATCATACTTATACCAATTTGTTAGACGATATTAATGCATTTGGGACATCTCTATATGAATTAGGATTACAAGGTAAGCGAGTTGCAGTAATAGGTCATAATTGTTATCAATGGTCTATTGCTCATTTAAGTAATATGTTAGGTGGGATTGTATCCGTACCTTTAGACAAAGGATTGCAAATAGGAGAACTAGAAAATTCTTTAATAAGAAGTGAAGTTTCTGCTATTGTTTTTGATGCTAAACTTAAAGATGTTATTGAGGAAATTAAAAGAAATGGAAAAACAAATATTGAACATTTTATTTGTTTTACTGATGTTGCTAATTTAATAGATAGCGGAAAAAAGAAAATTGAAGAAGGAAACACTAAATATATAAATTGTAAAATAGACCCAGATGTTATGAGTATTTTATTATTTACTTCTGGAACTACTTCAAAATCAAAAGCTGTTATGCTAAATCAGCGCGGAATTGCTACTAATATATATGATATGCTTTTAGTAGAATCTTTTTACGAAAATGATGTTAATATAGCTTTCTTGCCATTTCATCATATATTTGGTTCTACCGGTATGTTAGTCATGTTGGCATCTGGATTAAAAACAGTATTTCCAGATGGTCTAAGGTATATAAAGCAGAATTTATTAGAATATAAAGTTTCTGTTTTTGTAGGAGTTCCTATACTAATAGATAAAATGTATTCTACTATAGTAAATGAAATAGAAAAGCAAGGCAAAACAAAACTTATAAGTTTTGCAATAGGTTTAAGTAATATATTGCTTAAATTTCATATAGATATTAGAAGAAAAGTCTTTAAGGAATTAATTAATGCTTTGGGTGGAAGTATGAGACTTATAATTTCTGGTGGTGCTCCATTAGACTTAAAGGTTTCTAAATGGTTTAATCAGATAGGAATTCACTTGGTACAAGGATATGGATTAACAGAGACTTCCCCTGTTATATCTGCTGAAAATGATATTAATATCAAATATGGCTCTGTTGGAATTCCTATGGAGCATACAAATGTTAAAATTGAGAATCCAGATTCAAGTGGAATTGGAGAAATAGCAGTAAAAGGTCCAAATGTAATGCTTGGATACTATAAAGATATTGAGCAAACTAAATCTGTTATTAAAGATGGTTGGTTTTATACTGGCGATTTAGGATATCTAGATAAAGATGGATTTTTGTTTATTACTGGAAGGAAAAAAGATTTAATTGTTTTAAAAAACGGCAAAAAAGTTTTTCCAGAAGAAATTGAGATTTTGGTAAATAGATTGGACGAAGTTGAGGAAGCTTTTGTGTATGGCTTGCCAGATAAAGATGATAAAAACAATGTTAAAATTGCTGTTAAGATAGTGTACAATAAAGAAGCGGTAAAAAGAAAGCATTCGGAAATGTCTGAAAAAGAATTAGAGGAATATTTGTGGTCTAAAATTAAAGATATAAACAAAACATTGCCTATGTATAAATATATAAAACACATAACAATAACTGATGAACCATTAATAAAAACCACAACTAACAAGATAAAAAGAAAAGAAGAACTAGATAAAATTTTAGAAAAGGAGGTAACCTATGGATAGAATTAAATTATCTGACAGAATTTTGCCTACATATAGCAAAGGTGAAGAAATATTTAATATGGTGTCTCATATAGTTGGTGGCGCTTTAGGCGTTGTTGCACTTGTATTATGTGTTATTTTCTCTGCTTTACATCATAATGTTTATGGAGTTGTAGCAAGTTCTATTTATGGCACCTCCCTAATCTTATTATATACAATGTCTAGCATTTATCATGGCCTAAACCCTGATACCAAAACCAGAACAAAAAAGATTTTTCAAATATTTGACCACTGTTCAATTTTTATTTTAATAGCTGGAAGTTATACTCCTTTTTCTTTATGTACTTTAAGAGAATATAATTCTGCTACAGGTTGGACAATTTTTGGAGTTGTTTGGGGATTGGCTATATTAGGAATAGTATTTAATTCTATAGATTTAAAAAAATATAAAGTTTTTTCTATGATATGCTATATTTTAATGGGATGGTGTATTATGATACGAATACGCCTATTGCCTCAATTACTAACTTTTAATGGATTTATGTTATTACTAATTGGTGGAATTGTTTATACAATAGGAGCTGTTCTTTATATCGTAGGCAAAAAGCGTAAATGGAGACATTCTATATTTCATATTGCTTGTGTCATTGCAAGCTTATTACACTTTTTCTGTATATTTTTCTATGTAATTTAATTTTTTAATAAAAGGGCGAATCGCCCTTTTATTATTTCATTCTTTCAAATAAAGGATTAATATTTTCAAGTTTTAAGTTTGGAGTAACTTCTATATAATTCCAAGTTGCTTTATCTATATGCAAATATTCGCGTATTTTCATAGCTGTCCCTGGCATAAATGGTTCTATAAAATTTGATATATTAGCTATTATATTACTACATGTATATATTGTATCATTAAAACCACTTATATCTTCTTTTGCTTGAATCCATGGTTTTCTCTCATCATAGTATTTATTAGCCTCATCTAAGAAACCAATTATTAGTAATACTGCTTCTCTAAACTCTAATTTTTCCACTTGCTCCGAAATATTTGTATACATTTTTTCAATTTTATCTTTAAAAGTAGTATCCATATTTCCTTCTGGTATAGTCTCAATACCTTTATATTTTAATGTTCTATTTACAAAATTTCCAAGTTTATTAGTAATCTCATTATGTGTTGCCTTATAATCTTCTATTGTAAAGTTTGTGTCTTTTCTTTCTGGTCCATTTTTTATTAAATGTAATCTCAAAGTGTCTACATTAAGTTCTTCTATTGCTTCCAGTATTGTCATTCCTACACCTTTACTTTTTGAAAACTTTTGATCATTAAAATTTAAATACTCTGTTGACACTATCATATCTGGCAATTTGTAATTGTCCTCTAATGCCAATAGTAGTCCTGGAAATATTAGGCTATGGAAAGTTATATTATCTTTTCCATGCACCATATACATTTTATTATTATCAGATTCTTTCCACCATTGTCTCCAATCCAAATTGTTTTCTTCACAGTATTTCATAGTTGCTGTAACATAGCCTAAAACAGCTTCAATCCATACATACATTCTTTTATTTTCATAACCCTCAACAGGGATTTCTACTCCCCAGCTTAAGTCTCTTGTTACAGCTCTGTCTCTTAGACCTTGCTTTAAATATTTATCTGTTTCGTTTTGAGCATTTTTTCGCCAATTATTTTTGTGCAATGATACATATTCTTCTATTTGAGGTTGTAATTTAGATAATGCAATATATAAATTCTTATTATCTTTAACTATTATTTTATTGCCACATTCTACACATATCGAACCAGCTAATTCTTCTTTTGTTGGCACATGTCCACAATCACATTGATCACCTTTTGTCTCATTTCCGCATACTGGGCAAATTAGTTTAAGTTCTCTATCTGCTAAGAATTTATTACATTTTTCGCAATAGTTATCTTTGTCTATTTTCTCATATATATATCCATTGTCATACATTTTCTTAAATAACTCTTTTACTCTTGATTTATGATAATCATCATTTGTCTTTGTATATAAATTATAAGAAAAGTTCACCGTTTCAAATACTTTGCAAAATTCTTGATGAAAACCTTCAGCTATTTTGCAAGGTGTGGTGTTTTCTTTTTTTGCTCTTTCAGTTATTGGTGTCCCATGGCAATCTGACCCTGATACATATATTACATCATCACCTATTTGCCTATGATATCTTGCTAAAATATCACCAGAAATTAATCCTGCTAAATGTCCCAAATGTAATGAATTATTGGCATAAGGCCATGCTCCTCCAATTAATATCTTTTTACTCATATAATGACCCCCTTTGCTTTTATTTTTAATCTTGGCTGTTATCACTTTGTTCTACATTATTGTTTTCTACTTCGTTTACAACATTATTTTCATCTATTTCATTTTCTGTCTCGTTTTCATTTGTCTCATTTTCTATTTCATTTGCTATATTGTTATTTTCATTTTCCGTTGTATTTGTAGGTTCTGATGGCTTTTCTGGTTTCTCCGGTTCTGATGGTTTCTCTGGCTCTGCAGGTTTAACAGGTTCTGGTTCTGGTTTAGTTTTATTCCATGGATTATTTGGGTCTGGGTCTGTTGGATCCCATCCTTTAAACTCTGTATCTGAAGATATTTTAGGAGTAGCTGGTTTTCCTAATGGTCCAGGATTTGAGCTTCTGTAAAATGTTACAGGTGTTCCGGCTTGGCAATTATAAAATACCCAATAAGCATCTGCCACTGTAAGTCTTATACATCCCATAGAAGCAGCCGTTCCAAGCTTATTATATTCCCAATACTCTAAGCTAGATTTATCATATTTTCTCAAATACGGAACAGAATGAAGTAATATGTTTCCTTCCACCTGAGATGTATATTGTCCATATACATCTCCAAATAAACCCTTCCATTCCCATCCGCCATATTTCTTTAAATAGTATGTACCACTTTGAGGAGTTGCATACCCTGTAGAGCATGCCATTGCTTTTATACACTTTGTATATTTTCCATTAGAATCTTTTTCATAAACATTAATTACATTTGCTTGGCAATTAATTTCTAATTTGTATCTTGTACCATTTTCTGTATCATTTTTTTTAACTTCTGTTTTGTTTTCTTCTTTTTTCTCTTCACTTGGTGTTTCTTTTATTGTATTTTCCTCTGTTGGCTGTTCTTCTTTAACATAATTTTCTGGATTTGTACTTGTTTGTATTGTTTTATTAGCATCTAACCCTTGTTTGGCATTTTTAATTGTTTTTGTATCTTTTAAAATTAAAAATGCTTCTGCCCCTAATAAAATTACCAATATTGATATTATTGCAATTAAAATAATTTTTATTTTTTTATTTTCTTCTATTTCTTTCATTCGTTTTCTCCTAAAATTCGGGTTATTTCTTCATATATTTCTTCATGAATGTCTTCTATACTTCTTATTTTATCATTTTTTACACATTTTACAGTATACCAGTTGTATTTTTTTGCAACATCTATTGCAGCATTATAACTATCAATAATATGGTTTTTATCTCTTTCGTGTATATCTTTTTGGGTATCATGCGTAAATTTATTTTCTCTGTTTGCAATTAGTTCCAATGCTTTTTCTGGAGGCATCTTAAGGAAAAATACCTCTGTTGGGACTGGTAGTCCATATAAATCAAATTCAAAATCCCATAACCATTCTAAAAATTTTTCTCTTTCTTTCTCATTTGCTATTTTCCCTGCCTGATGAACCATATTAGCTGTTGTATATCTATCTGCAAGGATTATACCCCCATTTTTATAATATTCTTCATAATCTTTTTTATATGTTGCATATCTATCTGCTGCAAAAAATGTAGAAGCTATATATGGACTTACATCCTTTGCATTTTCTCCAAATTCTCCTGCTAAATACATTTTTACAAGTGAAGATGAAGGACTATCATAGTTTGGAAAGCTTACTAATTTATAGTCTATTCCATCTTTTTCAAATCTTTCTTTTAATTTCTCTAATTGTGTTTGTTTTCCACTTCCATCTGTACCATCTATTACAAATAATTTTCCCATTTGTTTTTACATCCTTTTCTTTAATTTTATATTACGTTTTACTCCAAAACCAATCTAAGTCTTTATCCTTTTTATTATCTTTTGGTTTTTTCGTTTTAAATTCTTCAAATTTTTTGTCTAAATACAAATACGATATGAATGATAAATATATAAAAAACATATCTCCAATAATAGAATACATTAATGCTTTTTTAATTTCATCTACTGTATCTGGTTTTAGTAAAATATAATCTGCCGAATGAAATATAAGAATCATTAAAGATGTAAAAAGCATTAATGCTATTACTATGCTTTTTCTTCTCTTGTAGGATATATACATTAATACAGTATATATAATTAATGCAAACACAATAATTAGTGGCTTTGTAAAATCAATTATTGGCATTTTACATTTACTCCTTAGTTTATTTTAATTTTTTTTCAATCAATTGTGCAAGGTTTTCTGCTTTTTCTTTTAAATATGCTTTGTCTTCTCCCTCTAACATTACTCTTATTAGTGGTTCTGTTCCAGAAGGTCTAATTAATACTCTTCCATTTCCAGAAAATTCCTCTTCTAATTTTCTAATTTCTGTTTGAATCTCATCATCTGTTTCATAGTCTTTTTTCTTTTTAGGATCAATCTTAGCATTTACTAATACTTGAGGATACATTTTAATAATTTTACACAATTCTGATGCTGATTTATTACTTTCTAACATTACTCTAATTAGCATTAATGATGTTAATATTCCATCTCCTGTTGGGTTATAATCTAATAAAATAACGTGTCCTGACTGTTCTCCACCTATATTATATCCATTTTTCAACATTTCTTCTAGAACATATCTGTCCCCAACTTTTGTTTGTTTTATTGTTATTCCATTTTCTTCAGCATATTTTTTTAAGCCCAAGTTACTCATAACAGTTGCTACTATTGCATTATTAGCAAGCTTTCCTTTTTCTTTTAGATACTTAGAAATAATAGCTATTAGTCTGTCGCCATCTATTTCTTCTCCATTTTCATCAACTGCTAAGCATCTGTCTCCATCTCCGTCATAAGCAATTCCTAAGTTACATTTATTTTCTACAACATATTTTTTTAGTACATCTAAATGTGTAGAGCCACAATTATCATTTATATTTATTCCATTTGGTGTATTATTTAATATATAGTGTTTTATTCCTAGAGCGGCAAATACTTTTTCTGCAACAACAGATGTAGCACCATTTGCAGTATCTATGGCAACTACAAAATTTTCTTTTTCATAATTTTCAAAGTCTTCTTCAAAATTTTTCCTAAAGAAATATACATATTCATCTAATAAATCTGTTCTTATTTCTGAAACGCCTATTTTATCATTTACAGCTGTAAAGTCTGTTAATTTATCTGAGTCCATTATTTCTTCTATTTCTTCTTCAATTGTATCTGGAATTTTCATTCCTTTATTACTAAAGTATTTAACACCATTAAATTCATATGTATTATGAGATGCAGAAATCACAACACTTGCATCTGCTTTAAGTTTTTTAGTCAAATATGCCACTCCTGGGGTTGGCATAACACCTAATATTTTTACATTAGCTCCATAGCTTAAGAAGCCTGCAACCATTGCACTTTCTATAAGAGTACCAGATATCCTTGTATCTCTACCTATTAATATTGTTGGTGTATGGTCTGTATGTTTAGATAAAACATATGCACCAGCTTTTGCAACTTTATAAACTAATTCTGGAGAGAGTTCAGTATTAGCGATTCTTCTTATTCCATCTGTTCCAAAATATTTTCTCATTTTTCAATCACATTTCCTTTCTTTTATTTATACTACATATTATTCTGCAAATTTTACTTTGTCAATTACTTTTGGTGTAAATACTTTTAAATAATATGGATTTATATCACTTAGTATATCTCTAATTAGAACTACATTTCCATCTTTATTTGTAATTTTAAGATTTGGAAATGTTTTTAACATTTCCTTATTTGAAAAAATTTTATCAACTAGTGATTTCATTGGCATATTTTTATATTGTTCAATATATTTATCTATATATTTTTCTTCTATATTTAGCTGTACTTTATTTTCGCTTACAAGTCTTACAAAAAATACCTTTAGCCCAATTCCTGTAATTACCATATCTATCATCAAAAATATCATAATAATTATAACAGCTTTTTTCAATTGTTTGTATGAAAATTTTTCTAAAAATTTGTCCACTTTTGGATTAAAATGTGTGATTAGATAAATTGCCAAAATTCCCCAGAACATAGAAAATGCTACACAAATTCTACCATTAATATTAAAAGCCATATCCGAGTAATCCCACCATACCACATGGAATATGGCTTCTCCTATTAAACTAACCACATATTCTATAATTGAGCCAACTAAAAAGCCTCCAAAAAATAATGTGTAATTATTCTTTTTAAATTTCTGTAGAGCCAAAATCATTATAACAGCTCCCAAACCATAAATTGAACAAAATGGTCCAATAATAAAGCTTTTTCGGCTTTCTAAAACACCTTTAGTTAATATTCCAAATATTGTTTCTATTATAAAACCAATAATACTATAAATTATAAAATATGCAAGTAAAGTTGTTATTGTAAATCCTTGTATTTTTAATGGTTCTTTTTTTGATTCGTTTATTTTTTCTCTCATTAGTGCTCCTTTAAACTACATCTTTTCTGGCATCTGTATTCCTAGTAAATTTGCGCCTCTTTTCAATATAATTCCTGTTGCATAAGTTAAATATAATCTTGCATCTTGTGTTTGTTGTTCTTCACCTATTATTTTGTTTTCATTATAGAAGCTACTAAATGCTTGTGCAAGGCTTATTAGATACCTTGCTAATATATATGGTTCATATTTTTCAGCAGCTTGCATAATTATATCTCCAAAATTATAGATTAATTTTATAATTTCTAAAGATTTTTCGTCTTGTAGCTTCTCAAAATTAACATTTTCTATTTTTGGAATGTATCCTGCTTTTTCTAAAACACTTTTAGTTCTTACATATATATATTGAACATAAGGTCCTGTTTCTCCATTAAAATTAAGCATTGTATCCCAGTCAAATAATTCATCTTTTATTCTGCTATTATATAAATCATTGAATATAACTGCTCCTATTCCTATTTTTTTTGCAATTTCTTTCTTATTCTCTAACTCAGGATTTTTAGCATCAATTATTGTTTCTACTCTTGAGGTCGCTTCATTTAATAAGTCTTCTAATTTTATTACATTTCCATCTCTTGTTGATAATTTTCCATTTTTTGATTGAATCATTCCAAATGGAACATGTACTAATCCATTAATGTATTTTTCATCTAAGCCTAACAACTTAGCCACCTCAAATACCTGTTTAAAATGTAATATTTGCTCATATGAAGTAACATATATATTTTTATCATAATTATATTCTCTTGCTCTATACATTATAGCTGCTAAGTCACGCGTTGCATATGTTGTAGAGCCATTCGTTTTGCCTATTATACAAGGTGCCATATTTTTATCAGATAAGTCTATTATCCTTGCCCCTTCGGATTCAACAAGTTTTCCGGTACCTTCTAAAATATGTACTATTTCATCCATTTTATCTGCATAAAAAGCTTCGCCATTTAAAGAATCAAAATGTATGTCAAGCATATCATAGACTTTTTGAAACTCTTTTATACTTAGATCTCTAAATTTCCTCCATAGATTTGTACAATATTCATCTCCATCTTCCAATTTTTTAAAATTATTTCTGCAATCATTTAATACTGTTTCGTCCTCTTTGCAAAGCGCATTTATTCTTATATAAATTTTAGTTAATTCATCAATTGGATTTTCATCTATATTGTACTCTTCTCCCCATCTTTTGTAACCTTCTATTAATTTTCCAAATTGTGTACCCCAGTCTCCTAAATGATTTACACCTATGCAGTTATAACCCAAGAATTTATACAGTTTATATATACTATTTCCTATTACAGTAGTACGTAAATGTCCTATATGAAAAGGCTTTGCTATATTAGGCGACGAATAGTCTATTACTATATTTTTTCCTTCTCCTACTTTACTTGAGCCATAATTCTCTTTTAGTTTTTCTACCTCTGTTAAAACTTCAGAAATAAGCATCTGAGCATTTACATAAAAGTTTAAATATCCTCCCGCTATTTCTATTTTAACTATTTCATTATTTTCAAATGTTAATTTATCTTTTAATTCATTAGCAATAACTGGTGGAGCTTTTTTTAAATCCTTTGCCAACTTAAAGCAAGGAAATGCATAATCTCCCATTTCTTTGTTTGGCGGAGTTTCTATAAATTCATATATATTTTTTGAATCCACATTAGTTATTTCTCCAATTTTTTCCGATATAATTTTCTTAAAATCTACCAAATTAATTTCCCCTTTATTATATATTAATCTCCTAAATTTATTCCTATGTGTCTTGCTGTTTTCACCAAATCGTGATCCAGATTTACTTTTCTTATATTGCTCTCTGCGGTATTGCCAGATGCTGCACCTATTTTTTTATTGTTTCCTACTACATCTTCAAGTGGAACATAATTTAATCTACCATCTTTTATTACTGTTAATACATTAAATTTACCTTCCATAGCAAGCTCCATTGCTTTTGCTCCATATTTAGTTGAAAGGACTCTATCAAAAGCAGTTGGACTACCACCTCTTTGCATGTATCCCAAAACTGTACATCTTGCTTCTAACCCTGTTAACTCTTCTAATTCTTTTGCAACTTTAAATCCTGCTCCTCCTAATTTTGTATTATCTACACCTTTTCCATTGTTTCTTGTTCCCATTATAGTAATATCGCCATTTATTGGCTTTGCTCCTTCTGCTACGACAACTATACTAAATGCCTTTCCTCTGTTTTTTCTATTAAGTATTTTTCTTGCTGCACTATTTATATCATATGGTATTTCTGGAATAAGTGCCACATCAGCACCTCCCGCTATTGCTGATTCTAATGCAATCCATCCTGCATATCTTCCCATTACCTCTAATACCATTATTCTATGATGTGTTTCTCCTGTTGTGTGCAATCTATCTATCGCTTCTGCTGCAACAGATACTGCCGTGTTGTACCCAAATGTTATTTCTGTACATGCAACATCGTTATCTATTGTTTTTGGAACTCCAATAACATTTATTCCTTTTAATGATAAATCTCTTGCCGATTTTTGTGTTCCATCTCCTCCTAAAGTAAATAGACAATCTATTTCATCCTTTTTAATGTTTTCTACACATATATCTGATAAATCCTTATATACTTTCTCTCCGTTTTCTTCTACTGGGTAATTGAAAACATTGGCATTTGTTGACGAGCCTATTATTGACCCTCCTTTAGGTAATATACCTTTTGCATTACCAGTAGCATCAGTTGCTAACTGTACAAAATTGTTTTGTAATAATCCTCTATATCCATCTATAAATCCATAACATTCTATATTATTATTTTCTGCTGTTTTTATAATTGCACGCATTACTGCATTAAAACCAGAAACATCTCCACCATTAGCAAGTATTGCTACCTTCTTTATCATATGATTTTCTTCCTTTCAAATTAAAATATTCTTATAATATTATACCAATAAATAAAAAAAATACAACCCAAAGTTGTATTTTTTTACTGTATTTATGTTATTTTATGCTCTTGGATGAGCTTTTTTGTAAACATTTCTTAATGCTGGATCTTGAAATTGCATATATACTTGTGTTGAAGATATATCTGAATGTCCAAGCATTGTTTGTATTGCTTTAAGGTCTGCACCATTTTGTAGTAAATGTGTTGCAAAAGAATGTCTTAAAACATGTGGAGTTATATCCTTTGTAATATGTGCTTGTTCTTTATAATATTTAACAATTTTCCAGAACCCTTGTCTTGTTAATCTTTTTCCATTAACATTAACAAATAAAGCTTTTTCATTTTCGTCTTTTATAAGTATTGGTCTTGCTTTTTCAACATATTCTTTTAAAGCCTTTAATGATATAGAGCCTAATGGAATATTTCTTTTTTTACCTACTGTATTACATATAACAAAACCTTGTTCTAAATCAACATTTTCTATGTTCAACGAGATTATCTCTGTAACTCTCATTCCAGTTGCATATGCAAACTCTAACATTGCCTTGTCTCTAGTACCTTTTAAGTCTACATCCTTAGGTTGCTCTAACAACAATTCCACCTCTTGTGAAGTTAATACACTTGGAATTTTCTTTTCTACTTTAGGCGATTGTATATTTTCTGTAGGATCATTTTTTATTTTTTTAGTTCTTATTAAATATTGGTAAAAAGACCTTATTGATGCTAAATTTCTAGATATTGTTGAAGCTTTTTTTCCTTCTTCTTTTAAATAGTCCATATATTCTTCTATTTCTTCATTGCTTGTTTTTGTATAATTCATATGGTTCTCTTCTATATAATCTGCATATTGCATTATATCTCTTCTATATGATTCAAGTGTGTTTTTTGATACTCTTTTGTCATTTTCTAAAAATTCTAAAAATAATTTTATTTGCTTTTCCATTATTGTTATTCTCCTTCTCTCAATTAACATAAACTTTATATATGTTATACCAAATTTCGACTAAAAAGTAAATAGTTTTTCAAAAAATTTTATATGTAATTTATTACCATTTTTAACAAATTAGGTGATATGTATGTTTCAACCACGGCTGATATAACTAGCAAAATTAATATTATTACCGAAAATAATGTATGCCTTATTATCTCAAATTTAATATTTTCTCTTCTTTTATCTTTTATTATCGACTTATATACTTTTATTCCTGTAACTGCTAAAGCTAGCAATGCCGGTATAAAAATTATATTTTGCATTAGCAAGCTACATGTAGCAAATATAGCTCCTTTTCCTATTCCAAATGTTGCTACAGCTGAAGATATAGTATATCCCATACAAAATCCCCTAAAAGATACTATGCCAAACACTATAGGCAACCCTATTATTGTTGAACCAGCAAACCACATTATTATTGTAAGAATTACATTATCTTTTATAGAGTTTTTTATAAGTTCCATATTGTCAATTTTATAATTAGTCTTTAGTGAATTAGAAAAATTGTTAAGATATTCCGTTATCTGCGTTATTTGTGTTTCATTTGCATTGTTTATAAATATAACTCCTAAAATTAATCCTATTAAAAATAAAATTGATACTATTGCATATTCTCTTATGTTATCATATATGTGTTTCTTTATAATGTTTGCAATTGTACTTTTTGCAGTTGTTTTTCTCATTTTATTATCATTCCTTCTTTAGATATATATTTTATACATAATATCTATTCAATAAAATGAGTTTTAGAACCTAGCTTGCTGTTAATTTTCCATAAACTCCTCCGCCACCAGGTTGTATTTTTATATTACCATCTCTTGCATCTATTATTGTGTTTGCAACCTTTTCGCCAACTACACTTTCTATATCATCTTTAGACAACTTGTGCAATATATCCATTTCTGTCCCAAAAGTATTTAATAATTTCTCTATTGTTTTTGCGCCCAACCCTGGTATGAAAGTAAGTGGAACCTGATATATATATGGTGGCCTATGTTTTGGGCTTTTAAATTCCTTTTTGTCTTTTATTAATTCTATTCTATCAAATACTCCAAAAGTAACCTTTTCGCTTGAACATTTTGGACATCTTTCCACTGGTTCTTTTGTTTCTATTACCGAACTACAATTATCGCAAAATGTTCTATGGTATTTACCTAATTTAGGATCCAAACCATAGTTACACAGTACTTTTCTTCCCTCTTCATTTTTCAATGCTTTTACAACTTCTTTAAAACTTATATCTTGCACTTGCATTTTATTATATTCTCTAGCTATTTTAGGCAATGAATGCGCATCTGAATTTGTTATGAATGTTTTATCTTCTAATTCTGATATTGTATCTGCCAAATATGTATCTGCACTTAATCCTAATTCTATTGCAAATATCTTACTAAATTTTTCTTTAAATATATTTTGCATTCTATCCACGCAATTTCCGTAATAACTTTTAAATGGAGTAAAGCAATGTGCTGGTATTAAAATTCCATTATTTTTTTCTACTATATCTATTAGCTCATAACCAGAAATATCAGACCTTTGCGTGCTTAATGTTATATTTTTTATATGTGTGCTCATTTCTTTTGAAAAAGCCTTTATATCGTCTAAGTGCGGAAAAAAGCAAACATTATGTGCCGCTCCCTTTTTCCCATTTCTTCCAACTTCAGATGTTTCCACTTCACTGCCCAATAATATGCATACTTTATCTTTATATATTATTCCACCATCTTCTATTTCATATGCCTGTCCTGTTCTCAAGAAATTCTCTATATCTTCTATTACATATGGTGATGCACAATCTATTATTCCTACTATTTGTATTCCTTTTCTATCTGCACACTCTTTTGCTATATTAGCAAAATTCAAACTTTTTGCTGCTGTTATCTTTATTGGTTTTCCGCTTTCACTTCTTCCTATATGTACATGTAAATCTGCAAATATTTCTCTCATTTCTTACCACATTTCCTTTTCCTTTTACAATCCTAATTCATCATAAAATCTTTTTGGCTCTCTTAAAGTTCTTTCCACAGAACTGCTTTCTTTATTTTCAACTATTTCCATATCTGTATCTTTTATTAAATCTGATAACGGGATCCCTTGTATTCTTCCTTGTGCAATAGGATATCTTTTAGATATTACCTTCATTCCATCAACTATGTTATTATCATCTGGAACACTATTTATCCCATCTGCTAAAAAACGTAGAACACCTGAAACACCTGAAATAATTACTTCTCTATTTTCATTCATATCTTTATTGCCTCCATTCTATTTACAAAATCCTTAAATATTTCTAAATATCTATTTTCTTTATCCTTTAAATTTCTAAATTCCAATAGAACTAAGGCTTCATCACATTTAAATCCAATTCTTTCTGGTCTGTCCAGAAGCATTCCACCAAATTGATCAATTAATTCTAAAATATCTGCTTCTGGCTCTCTAGGTTCTAGCCCACTATATCTATTTACTTGTTCACATATTCTGCAAAATCTTTCGTCAAATCCAAGATTTCTTAAATACTCGGCTCCTTCTTTTGCATATGTTTTGATTTTCTCCATATCAGAAAAATTATCAACTTTTTTACAATTACACAATATGCATGCTGTTAAAATTAAATTTTTATCCAAATCAATTTCTGTGTGATCTAGAAATAACTTGGCCAACACCGTCTTAAAAATAACAGTGTTATTAAAAAAAGTATTAGCTTTTTTTCGCAAATAATATGCTATTTCAAGTTTCTTTACCCAGTCTTTTTCTTCCATTATATATGTTGCAAAAGTTTCCATTTCAATGTTTCCTTCCATAATAAATGGGAATGTCTTATGCATACAATTATGTGATTTCCCTTACGCAGATTATATGATAAAAAATATTACATTTCAATAAAAATAATGAAATGTAATATTTTTGTAATATTTTACATGGTAATTATTTTATTAGTATAGTCTAAGTTAGACCAAGAATCGCTTTCATATCCTAGAGTATATACATTGGTCGCAAATATATCAGTTTCTAGCATTTCCTTTAATGCCTTATTTTTAGATTCATCCATATATTTTTTTACTGAAGTTACTATTTGCGCTCTTTTATTATGTTTTACTATTTGTGATATCAGTTTTTTACCTTTTTCATTAAAACCTAAAATTCTTGCATATGGAATTGTTTTTTTAGAAGTCATCATTTTTTCACTTGTTATTCCTAGTAAAGCATATATTAGAATTCTTTGTATTCTTGTCTGGGTATATCTTTTACATTTTACTATATTGACAAAGTCAACAACATTATTGCAAGAATTTGCTGCATTTTTTATAGCATTTTCTAATCCCTCTGATACATCTGCAAGTTGAGCAATATCTCCCACCTTCATTTTTCTTAAGTTATATATTATTTCTTTCTGAAATTTTGATAAATCTAATACATAGTGTCCTCTTCTTAGTTCATCTGCTAAAAGTGCATACGAAGACTTAGGCATAACTTTTTGTATTTCTTCAAACTGACCTGTTGCTATCATTTTTCTTATTGCTGTTGCGCTTGCAAAATCATCTATAATTATTTCATCATTATATAATACTTTTTCTCTTCTAATTCCTATTGGATTTAATTTGCTTTTTAACTTTTTTATTGCCTTTAAATATTCTATTGCCAATATATTGTTTGCCCCTGTTAATATATTTGCATATTGTTTAATATCATTCAAGTACATCATTACAGCATTTTCTCTAGCCTTTGGAAAGGATATTCCTTTTTTTAGCTCATGGTTTAATATATTAGTATATTCTTTTGGCTCCATATAAAAAACATTTGCTATATTGTTTAAACTAGCAATATCTTTTGCCTCTATACCAAAAGATATTGTATCAACTATTTTTAATGAGTCTAATAATTTTATAGCACCTTCTGCAAAGTTTTCTGCGCTTGAAACACTATATACAGTTGGTAATTCTATTACTAAATCTACTCCATTAGCCAATGCCATTTTTGCTTTTGTCCATTTATCTATAATAGAAGTATTACCTCTTTGTACAAAATTTCCTGACATCACACATATTACAAAATCTGCACCTGTTTCTTCTATAGATTTTTTTATATGATATAAATGGCCATTATGAAATGGATTATATTCAGCTATTGTTCCTAATACTTTTGGCATAAACTCACCTTCTTTATATTGTATTGTTTTTTATTTATTGTTATAATATCATATAATAAAAATATTTACAATTAGAAGGAGAAAATTAAATGGAAGAAGTTATTATATATACTGATGGTGCCTGTAGTGGTAATCCTGGACCAGGTGGTTGGGGAACAATTTTAATGTATAAAGATAATAAAAAAGAAATTTCTGGTGGCTTAAAAAATACTACCAACAATGTAATGGAACTAACTGCTGTAATAGAGGGATTAAAGCTTCTAAAATTTCCATGTAATGTTCATCTTTATAGTGATAGTGCTTATGTGGTAAATGCTTTTAATCAAAATTGGATTAAAAATTGGGTTAAAAATAATTGGAAAACATCTGATAAAAAAGATGTAAAAAATAAAGAGCTTTGGCAAGAATTACTTTCTCTTACCAAAACTCATAAAGTCACATTTCACAAAGTAAAAGGTCATGCAGACAATGAATTTAATAATAGATGTGATGAATTAGCCAGAATGGCAATACATAGTTAGCTTATTATTTACCTTCTTTTTTAGAAGGTTTTTTCCTTATTTCCTTTTGCATTTCTTCTACCTTATCCCCTATATTATCTTTTATTTCGCTTGCACTCTGGGTTATTTTTTCTTTCATGCTTTCAACTTTATCTGACATTTCTGTTTTTACTTCCTTAGCCTTTTGTGCTATTTGCCTTGCTTTTTCTTTTATCTTAGCCTGCAAATTTGGGTATGCTTCCATAAGTCTTTTGTTGAAAAAAGATTTTCCTATTAATACTTCCCTTACCTTTTTTGTAATTTCTTCTGTGTTATCCTTTATTTTACCTACATTTATGGTTTTAACAGTTTTGGTAAAACTTGATATTACATTATATGAAACAATATTATCTGTAATAAATATTGTAAAAAAAATTGCAGAAATAATATTTAACATAGAATTTGAAAGCATATTTAAATATTTAAATGTTATTGGATTTAATACATACATAACCAAACATCCCAATATTCCAAATGGCACAACTGTTTCTAGACATATTCTTCCATTTATGTTATATTTTTTAGCGCTATAATCCCACCATCTTGCTTTAAATATTTTTTCCATTATGTAACTTGTAAAATACTCTAATATTCCACATATTATTACTGCCATCAAAAATAATACTATTGGATCTTTGGTATAGTTTTTTAATAAAATTGTAATGGCTAGTCCACCAAATCCATAAATTGGACAATATGGGCCTATTAAAAAGCCTCTATTTACAAATTTTCTTTTTTCTATAGATACTAATGTTGTTTCTATTATCCAACCCAAAATTGCATAAATAAAAAACAGCATAAAGTATGTAAATACATTTCTCATTTTTTTCTCTCCTCTTCATAAACAAACAATTCATTTTTAAATTTAACATATTTTTCTTAATTTAGCAATAAAAAATCCTTCATATTCTTGTGTTGGACATATGCATAAAGTTCCATCTATTGTTGTTGGTAATTGTGGTAATGTTTCCTTGCCTTCAAATTCAATTGGAACAATTTCCATTCCTTTATTCATTATTGTTTTTACTATTTCTTCATTTTCTTCTTTTAATATTGAACACGTTGAATATACCAATTCTTTGCCACCTTTTAATATTTGTACTGCTTTATTTATTAAACTTCTTTGTGTTTTTTTGCATTTTTCAACAAGCTCTAATGTAAAATACTTATTCAAATCTGTATTATTCATATTTATAGTACCACTTCCACTACATGGGCTATCTAGAAGTATTTGATCAAAAGAGAAAAAATTATCTATATTTCTTGCATCTTTTACCATAACATATGCTAGAGCTCCTTGCTTTTCCAGATTGTATTTTAGTCTCTCCGCTCGTATATTACTCATTTCGCAGGCTGTTATATTTGCATTGTTATTAGTAAGTGCTGCTATTTGTGTGGTTTTTCCTCCTGGCGCTGAAGTCATGTCTAAAATATCTGTTTTTTCTGCAGGATTTAAAATTATTGGTGGCAACATAGATGACAAACTTTGTAAATATATTTCTCCATTTTTATACATTTCTAATTTTTGTATCTCTTCTTCATTTCTATTAAGTATTATAAAAGCCTCTTTACTCCATTTTACTTTTTTATACATTATTCCATTTTCAACTAGCCTCTGTTCAATTTCTTCTGCTGTTGTTTTTATTGTATTAACTCTAAAAGTAAGTTTTCTTTCTAACTTATAGCCTTCTATTATTTGATTAGCTTGCTCTTCGTTATATTCTTTATATAATCTTTCCATAAAAAAATCGGGTAATTTGTTCATCTAATTATCATTCCTTTTTATTATTATTCTATCATCTTCTGCTTTATCTTTTATTTTATCTGCTCTATATGATTTTATTATATATTGGCTCTTCCCATCAAATTTTATTGTAACTGATTTAGTATAATCATTGTTACTTTCTTCATGTTTTTCATCTATTATTAGACTAGCATTACACTTTTTTAGTGTTTCAAATGTAGATATAAATCCAATGCCTGTACCGCCAGTTTCTTTGTGTGTTGTTACAGGTTCCAATCCTAATTTTAACAATGTTTCTATTTGAAATTCTATACCTGTATCACATACGCAAAATTCGTAGCAGTTATTTTTTATACCCAATATTGCTATAATACTTTTAAACTTATTTTTACTAAAATTTATTGCTATTATTGCATCTTTTAAATGATCCCCAATTAAAGTTACTAATCTATCCTTTTCTATAATATTATTAATTAATGGATATACATTTCCTTCTATTTTTAGCTTAAAATCAATATTATTTTTTATACATTCAATTTGCATATATTTAAACATTTCATCAATTTCTTCTATTCCTGTAAGCGATAGCTTTTCCACTTGTTTTATTGATTTCATTTTATTAGAATATTCTTTTGATAAACTATTTATTTTGTTCGTAATAGCTAGTTCCCTTCCAACTTCCATATTTGTATTATTTATAAAATCATTTACTGTCATCTCTAATGCTTTTTGTCTATTATAGAATTCATGATTAATTTTGCTAATCTTAAACTTTTCCTCTGAAAGAACTTTTATTTTCTCATCCTTTTGTTTAATTTCATTTTCATAATCTGCCATTGTTTTTTCCAATAACTTTTGCTTATAATATAAAACCAATGTTTTTTGAATCATAACAAACATAATAGTACCTAAAATAATAAATGAAATCAAAATATGCCTTGTCAAATTGCCATAATAATTGCCAAATAAGGTGTATACAAATATCACAGCAATACTTATGTTTATAGCTATAATCTCAACGTATTCTTGGCTTTTAGTATCTCTTAAAAATTTCATTCCATTTTTTATTCTTTTAATTTTTGAAAATATATAAAACAGTATAATGCTTATAAGTGTTATCAAAATAAAATTACAAAAATTATTATTTATATTAAGTATTGTCAACGGAAGAATTTCTATTATTGTAGCCAATGTGTAAATGATATATGTTATTGCATTCGCTACTAGATTGGTAATAAATATAGATATATTTTCTTTTATAAAAAAAGATAAAAAGATGTTTTGCAATATAAATGAAACAATTATTAAAAATGGGATTGCCATATATTTCTTTAATATTGCATATGTTATTGTTGTTAATACGCTTGCACTTGTAATCTTTACCCATTGTCTATAACTTGTAATTTTAATATTTAATATTTTAAATGTCACTAAATACACTAATATATTAATAGTAAATTGCTTTATTAGTAAATCACTATTCATTTTCCATACCACTTTCTCCTCAAATCATAAATATTATATATTAAAAAAAAGACATAATCAATATTAATTACATCTTTCTAATTTTGTTGTGTAGAGCTTTATTTGCACGGGCGATTAAAATCGCCCCTGCTTAATTTGAATTTTTGCTAAGTATTAAACTTTAATTATAATCCTAATACATATCTTATCCATTCCCAAATGTCCATTCATATCACCACCTATTTTTTTATTTTTTACAATAAAAAAATATCACTTATATCCATTTATATAAGTGAACAGTAGTGATTCAATTATTTGATTAAATCTGATTTTTGTCATTTAGTGATTATTACTTTTTGTGATATTTTATCACTTTCTAGACATACTTTCTTTCATCTACCAAGTAATATTTGAATTTTGCCACAATGCAATGCATTGTGGCACTTTTTAGATCATCTTTTTCTTTATTTTATTGACATAATAATATATAAATTCAGTTGGTGTTGGTACTCCTGTTTCATAATTAATTTTTGCTGTGTAATATGTGGTTAAATCTTCTATTGCAGATATTCGCCAAGCATAAAGTATTGCATTCTGCATTGCTCTGCTTATAGTACTTGTAGACCTTTTATATTTACCACCTAAATATTGTATTATTGATATTTTGCTTTCATTATTTTCTTGCATTATTGCATAATATATAGAGTCATGTAAATACTTTCTGCCTTGTAAATGAGTTCCTACTCCTATCAAATCAAGTTCTTTGTCAATTTCTTCCAATATTTTTTTATCATCATTTGATTCATTGTGTTTAGTATCTTCAGTGTAGCTTATATTATTTGTATACCCATTTAACAATAGTAATGTATCTATTACGCTTTCCTCCGAATAACCTTCTTGTTTTTTATAAAATATAAAATCAACTTTATTATCATGTAAATAATCATAAACAGAGTCTGTACATATGTTTGTAGTTACTATTATTTTAGGCAATATTTTTAACTTAATTTTCCTTAACTCTTTTAGAAATCCAAATCCACTACCTTTTCCATTTGTTAATTCTAGATCTAATATAATACCGTCTGGCATATTATTTTTTACACAGTTTAACGCTTCTACTTCCGAGTTTGTTATTGCAATAAATTTTATCTCACTTTTTGCTCTTTCAATTTTCTTAAATATTTCACAAGTATTAACATCATCTTCCACTAATAATAATTTCATTTTAATCTCCATAAAAATAAATACCTCTTGTTTTTTCATATATTATCATATTTTTTCATTTTTTTCCACTAATATGTATTGTTTTTTGTCATTTTATAATTTGTTTATAATTTTAGAATTAATTTGATATTAATTTTGTGAGGTTTTTTATGAAAAAGCAAATTGGTTTAAGAATAAAAAATATACGTGAAAATATGAATATGTCAAAAGAAGAATTTTCTAAATTACTTGGTATCTCTGGTCAATATCTAGGAATTGTTGAACGTGGAAAAAGTTGCTTATCCATTGAAAAGTTAAAAAGACTTTGTGATTTAACCAATACCAGTGCTGATTATATTTTGTTTGGCAAAAATAATAATATAAAATCGGAAACTAGTAAAATGTTAGAATCTTTTAGTAATGAAGAAATAGAACTTGGTTGTGATACTTTAAAAAAATTAGCAGTTTTTATTAAAAGTATAAATTAACCTGAGTGGCTAAAACCGCTCAGGTTAATTTGTTTCGTTTGTTAGTTTTCTTCAAATTGTGAATTATACAATTTTGCATATGCACCGTTCTTTTTTAATAATTCTTCATGCGTTCCTTGTTCTACAATATCTCCTTGATCCATTACAAGTATCAAATCTGCATTTTTTATTGTAGATAATCTATGTGCTATTATAAAGCTTGTTCTACCTTTCATTAAATTATCCATTGCTGATTGTATTTGTTGTTCTGTTCTTGTGTCTATAGAACTTGTAGCTTCGTCCAGTATCAATATTTTAGGATCTGTTAAAATAACCCTTGCTATTGTTAATAATTGCTTTTGACCTGCTGAAATATTACTTGACTCTTCATCTATTAGTGCATCATATCCTTTAGGTAATGTTTTTATAAAGTGGTGTACATGTGCAGCTTTAGCAGCCTCTATTATTTCTGTATCTGTTGCATCTTCTTTTCCGTATTTGATATTATCCTTAACAGTTCCATTAAATAGCCATGTATCCTGTAAAACCATTCCAAATACCTGTCTTAACTTTCCTCTATCAAACTTCTTTATATTTGTTCCATCAAGCAATATTGCTCCACTGTTCACATCATAAAATCTCATTAAAAGCTTAACTATTGTCGTTTTTCCTGCCCCTGTTGGACCTACAATTGCTATTTTTTGTCCAGCTTTTATATCTGCATTAAAATCATTTATTATTATTTTATCCTCATCATAGCCAAAATGAACATGTTCAAACTCCACATTGCCTTCTATATCTTTTGTACTTTTAGGATTCGCAATAGTTTTTATTTCTTCTGGTTCCTCCAAAAATTCAAACACTCTCTCCGCTGCCGCTACCATAGCTTGTAACATTCCAGAAACTTGGGCTATTTGATTTATTGGTTGAGTAAATTGCTTATTATATTGTATAAAAGATTGAATATTTCCTACTGTTATTTTGCCTTGTATAGCAAAATATCCACCTAATATTGCTACTGCTACATATCCGACATTACTTATAAAGTTGGTTACCGGATGTATTAGTCCAGATAGAAATTGAGATTTCCAACCAGATTTATATAGCTCCTCACTTGCTTCTTCAAATTTGTTTATTACTACATCTTCACTGTTGAATGCTTTTACAACAGTGTGTCCTCCATAAATTTCCTCTACCTGTCCATTTACATGTCCTAGATAATCTTGTTGATCTTTAAAATACTTTTGCGATTTAGATACTATTGTTTTAACCAAAAGTGCTGCAATTGGTAATATTATCAAAGATGTAATAGTCATTTGCCAGCTAATAGAAAACATCATTATTAATATTCCTATTAATGTGCAAATAGCTGTTATTATTTGTGTAACACATTGATTCAAATTTTGAGATAGCGTATCTACATCGTTTGATATTATTGATAATACTTCTCCATTTGTTTTTTTATCAAAATATTTCATAGGAAGTTTATTAATTTTTTCTATTAACTCATTGCGCATTTTATATGTTATTTTTTGTGCCACTCCTGTCATTGTAAATCCCTGCACTGCAGAGAATACCATGCTAATCAAATACAATGTTAATAATGTTAGAAGAATTTCTGCAATTTTTTGAAAATTAATTCCTTCTCCTCCTGATAATTTACTTATTAATCCATTATATATTTCTGTTGTTGTGTTTCCCAATATTTTTGGTCCTACAATTGAGAAAATTGTACCTCCAATTGCAAATATCATTACTATAACCACTGCAATTTTATATTTAGATAAGTAGTTTTTTATCAATTTATTTGTAGTCCCTTTAAAGTCTTTTGCTTTTTCTATTGTCATTGGTCCTTTTCCTGGTCCCATACCTCCCATTGGAGGCTTTTTTGTTTGATTACTCATATTATTCTAGCTCCTCCTTTGAAAGCTGTGATAATGCTATCTGTGAATATGTATCACAATTTTTCATAAGCTCTTGATGCTTTCCTATTCCTACAATTTTTCCCTCTTCTAGCACCACAATTTGGTCAGCATTTAGTATTGTGCTTACTCTTTGCGCAACTATAATTACAGTTTTGTTTTTAGTTTTTTCTGCTAATGCTGCTCTTAATTTACTATCAGTTTTTAAATCTAATGCTGAAAAACTGTCATCAAAAACAAATATTTCTGGGTCTATTGCAATCGCTCTTGCTATTGATAAACGCTGTTTTTGCCCACCAGACACGTTTGTTCCGCCTTGTGCTATCTCTGATTTATATTTTTCTGGCTTTGCTTCTATAAATTCTGTTGCCTGCGCTATTTCTGCAGCTTCTTTCATCTGTTTGTCAGACATTTTAGGATTTCCATATTTTATATTTGATTCTATTGTTCCAGAAAATAGTAAGCCTTTTTGTGGAACAAAACCTATTCTTTTTCTCAATTCATGTTGAGGTACATCTTTTATATTAACTCCGTCTATTAATAGTTCTCCACCAGTTACATCATAAAATCTTGGTATTAAATTTACAATAGTAGATTTTCCACTACCTGTACTTCCTATTATTGCCGTAGTTTTTCCCGGTTCTGCTGTAAAATTAATATCTGTTAATATTTCTGCATCTGCATCTGGATATCTAAATGAAACATTTTTAAATTCAACCAATCCTTTCTTACTGTTGTCAAATTTTTTTGTATTCTCATTATCTTTTATTCTTGGCTCTTTTTCTAAAATTTCATTTATACGATTAGCAGAAACCTGAGCACGAGGTAGCATTATAGATATCATAGAAATAACTAAAAAACTTATTACAATTTGCATTGTATATTGTATAAACGCCATCATATCTCCAACTTGTATATTTCCATTTGCTACATTATGTCCTCCTACCCATATAATTAGTAAAGCCACTGAATTCATAACAAACATTAATGCTGGCATCATTAAACTCATAGCCTTATTAACAAATATATTAGTTTTCATTAATATTTTATTTGCATCTTCAAACCTTTTTTCTTCTTTCTTTTCTGTATTAAACGCTCTAATTACTGGCAAACCAGTTAGTATTTCTCTTGCAACTAAATTTAAACGGTCAACAAGCTCTTGTAGTTTCTTGAATTTTGGCATTGCTATAATAAATAATGTTAATATTATTCCTAATATACATAAAATCGCCAAACCTATTATCCAAGCCATTGAAGTATGGCTGTTATTTAATACCCTTATAAAACCGCCTATACCTACTATTGGCGCATATACTACTACTCTAAATAACATTGCAATTAAATTTTGTATTTGCTGTATATCATTTGTGCTACGTGTTATTAGTGATGCTGTAGAAAACGCCTTAAATTCCTCTATGGAAAAGCCTAAAACCTTTTTGAAAACCTTATTTCTTAGGTTTTGTCCTAACTTAGCTGCAACTCTCGATGATAAATACATTATTATTATTGCTGCAATCATACTTATTAATGCTATTCCTAACATCTGCATACCTGTAAATAGTATATAATCATTTTGTATTTTATCTAAGTCCATCCCTATTTGGGCATATTCTTGCTTTGTAGCTTGTATTGCAACTTGTTCTGTCATATTGCCAAATTTCTCGTCTATCATTTTGCTACTTTCTTCCAAAATATTATTCCTTGTTTCTTCTGGCATATTTTTAATTATTGTTAGCAAATCTGCTTGTTCTAGTATTCTTTGTTGTGCTTTAGGTGTGTTCTGTAGAATATTCTTTTTGATCTCTTTGGCTGTTTCTTCATTACTTATACTATATATTATCATTAATGGTTTTGCTATTAATGTATCAAGTTCTTCTTTCTGTTCTTTCTTTAAATTATTAAGTACATAAATATCTTGATTTTCTAATTCTGGATATTGTTTTAAATATTTTTCATACTCTTTATCCTCCATTTCTTTTTTAGAAATTAGAGTATAACAATTTAATATTTTTTCATCATCTGTTGAAAATAGTAATAAATTTTCCATTTGCTCTTTTCGTATTGCTTCTGGAGAAACATTTTGTATTCCCCCTTGTTGTATTCCAATATTAACTATTTTAGATGTATAATCTGGTAATGCTAAGTCTGTACCTGCTTGCAAGCATAGCAAAATCACTATAATTATTACTGAGATTAGTGATTCTTTTAGGTTTTTTAATATTTTTAGCATTTGCTTGTTATTCCTCCTTTTTATGTTTTAAATGATTTTAATCTTTATGTGTTGCATTAATTATATTATTGTGTTTTTTTGGTAAATTCTTTGATTTTAAAATAAACTTGTGGCCATGAATACACTTTTTCTACTTCTCCTGTTTCTATATTATTATTTGTTGTGCCAACAAACATATATGATTTTATTCCTGCATCATTTATTTCTTTACAAAATTTAAAGCAATCATCTATAAATACATCTATATTGTATTCTCTAGCTATCTTTAATTTGTCAGATGAATTTATTAATAATCTATCATATTCTATTTTGTTCTTTTTAAGCCATTCTTCTGTTAACCCCTCTACGCTTTCTATTCCATCTTGCTCATACCTTGCGGTTATAATATAAATGTTGTTTCCTTCTTCTTTTAATTTTTTTATAGTTTCTGCTACATATTGTTTTGGAGTTGCCTCTCTTAAAACTCTTTCAAAGTGTTTATACCAAAATTTTTTTAATGCTTCCTCTTCCCACTTATACATATTCTCTATTTGATCATATGTAGGTATGCTTCCTAAATTTTTAATATCCCCTGTTCCCTTCATTTCCTCAATATCATATATTTGTGAATCTGCTAACATAATTTCAAATGAATTTGACATTGTATCATCTATATCTATTCCTATATTCATACTATTTTTGTTCCTTTCTTAATAAATTTATTACATCATTTTTTTATTTCTCCCACATAGCATACATTATTTTAGCATATTCTAGTTTATATTACAAATATTTTTTCCTTCATTTCAAATGAATTTCTAATATTGAAGACAAAAATAGGCGATTTTACCCGCCTATTGATATTTCAAAAAAATTTTAATTTTATCTTGCCAAACCAGTTAATATCTGTTATTATATATATTGTATTTTAAATATGCCGATGTGGCGGAATTGGCAGACGCACCAGACTCAAAATCTGGCGGGAAACCATGTGGGTTCGAGTCCCACCATCGGTACCACTTAATTTTAATCTATATTTACTCCCTTATTTAAAAATTTATTTCCTGCATAATAAATTCCCACGTTGTATATAGCATATACTAATATTCCAACTAACATCATGCCCTTAAGTCCTTCTGAATTTACATTAACATTGTTAAATAATGACATTATTTCAGGATTTATCACACCTGCCATAAATAATATTCCTAGTGATATAGCTGACAATAAACTATATATTGCAAATCCTATTATTATAGACTTAATTATTTTCGAATTATTACTTCTATGTCCTATTATAAGTCCTAATATTCCGCTCATCATCATAAACAAACACTCAAAGAATAATGTAATAACCATTACAAGTATTAAACTAAATACTGAACTATTCAAATATATTGCTGATTGTTCTAAGGACTCTTTTAGCATAACACATGTTTCCTTATTTAGGCAACTAATAGCTAGACAAATAACTACAACAACAAATGAAGTAAGCAATGTTATAATAGCTGTTAGAATTTTTGATAAGTAGATTTCACTTTTGCTTATAGGAAGTGTGTGTGTCAAGTATGCTTCATCTTTATATATATTTTTTACAAATCTTGCCCAATTTCTCATAAAGCAATTTATTAATATGTTTACTAGCATTGCAATAACAATACCACAGCATACCTTGTCAATTATCAATATTATCAGGCTTTGTTCAAAACTTTCAACAATTCTTACTATTATTGAAAAGAAAATCGCTAACATATAAAATACTAATAAAGGTTTAAAGCACCATTTCAAATCATATTTTAATAATTTACCTAACATTTAAAGCACCTCCTAAATATTTCGTCTATTGATGCACTTTCTTTTTTTCTTAGCTCATCTGCTGATGATGTTAATATAATTTCTCCCTTATCAATAAAAATGACATCATCTAATATTCTTTCAACATCACTAATTATATGAGTAGATATAATTAAGCTTGCTCCTTCGTTAAAGTTTAAAAGAATTGTATCTAAAATATAATCTCTAGTCGCTGGATCAACTCCACCTAATGGCTCATCTAATATATATAATTCTGCCTCTCTGCTCATAACTAATATTAGTTGTAATTTCTCTTGCATTCCTTTTGACATTTTATTTATTTTTAAATTTATATCTAAATCTAAATCTTTTAATAGCTTAATCGCTTTTTCTTCATTAAAATTATCGTAAAATTCATTAAAAAAAGTTATTATTTGTGAAACATTCATATTTTTATCAAGATATGTTCTCTCTGGTAAATATGAAATAATTTTCTTAGAGTTTACACCTGGTTTTTCACCATTTATAAGCACCTCGCCACTTGTAGGAGTTAATAAATCATTAATCAATTTTATTAAAGTTGTTTTCCCCATTCCATTTTTCCCAAGTAAACCTATAATTTTTCCTTTTGGAATACTTAAATTTATATTGTTTAAAACTTGCTTGTCATCAAATTTTTTGCACAAATTATTACATTTAACTAATTCCATCTTTTCCTCCTTCTTGCAAGTATTTTACAGCTGAGTCATAATCTATGCCGATTTTTTTCATATTATTAAGATAATTATCAATTATTTCTTTTGCCAATTTTCTTTTTATTTTTTCAATCAATTCTTCATCTTCTGTTACATATTTTCCATTTGTTCTTTCTGTATAAATTAACTGTTCATTCTCAAGTTCAGCCAACGCTTTTTGCATTGTGTTTGGATTAACCTTCATTATAAGTGCTAGCTCTCTTACAGAAGGCATTCTTTGTCCTTTTTTGAATTTACCAGAAACTATTTCTATTCTTATTATCTCAACTAACTGAATATAAATTGGTCTTTCATTGTCAAATATGTAATTCATAATTACCTCCTTTCTGCATTGTGTTACTTGCATAATACAATAATACTATTTTAAATTTAATTTGTCAATAAAAATGAGCAAATATTTTTTATTTGCTCACTATATTCTTTTTTTCTTTACATTATATTCTATTACTTTTATTTTTCTTATTTCATAATCGAACTCATTTCTTTTAACATTATAATTAAATTCATTTTCATTAATTTTTTCCATTTCAAGTTGATTTAAATCTAATAATACCTCTGTAGATAAGTCCATCCCAATTGGTAGTGTTTTATTAAAATTTTCATAAAATATAATGTTCGAGTAAAATAATATTGGTACTCCTTCTTGAAGATTAAATTTGTGCAATGTAGTTGAGTCCTCTTTTATGTTTTCAAGTTCTTTTATGGGGCTTATATTAAATATCTCCAAACCGTTCATGTTTGCTTGCAAAAGTTTATACACAGCTATATTGTTTTGTAAAGTTATCTTGTTAAATGCCTCTTCTACTAGTTTTGTATAATTCTTTAAATTTTCTTTAAACATATCTATTTCTGTGTTTGCATTTATGTTTAACACTTTATATTTATCTTTTGGTATTTCTCTATGCTTTTGATTATTTATTGTACTGATTTGTGTTTTGTCTTTATTCATGCTTCCAAATATATTAAAGTCTTTCATATTTATGTATTCCATGTTGTCTTCATATTCTTGTTTTAGTTTTTTAAACTCTTTTATATCTTCATACTCGTTCTCAAATGCCTTAACAGAATTTATAGCTTGTTTTACAGCAAATATAGCATCTGTTTCATTTTTAGATAGTTTCCTCCTTTGGAGTTCATCTGCTTTTTTCCCTAATTCTTCCATGTCTTCGATATAGTCAAAACATTTTTCAATTTTTATTTTTGGTAACTCTTCTTGTTCTCCTTGTGTCAAAGTTGATATTTCGTCTTTATTAGTAAATTTCCAAAATTCAAAAATACTCTTTTTATGCTTTTCTATCTCATTTATATATAATTCTGCATTTTCTATTTTTTTTGTTAGGTTAGTAATTTTTAGTTCCATAGCATTTATATCTAACTTCATGTTTTTGTTTATTTCATTTTTACTATTTAATCTTGTACAAAGTCCAATTAGATCCTCCAAAGTATACTGTTCTTTTTTTTCATATATTGTTTCCGGCTCTATATTTTCCCTTTCCACTTTTGTTTTCACATCATTTATTATTTGTTTTTTTATACTCTTATTCTTAAAATAGTATTTAATTTTTCCAAGAAAAGATTTTTTACATTCTAGGAAGGTAGATATTTGCTTTTGTCTTTCTAAATACTCAGCCGTTGCACCATCATTCACCTTTTTAAGTCTTTGTAGCCTTTCTTTTTTTGTTGTTATTTCATTTTTAACTTTTTCTATTTCTTTTATCTTTTTATTTACTTCTGTATTTATAAAAATAGGTAAATATGAATATTCTATTTTCTCATTGTTATATAAAAAATAGAGACCTGCTTGTTCATTTATTTTTAAATCAATTTTATATTGTTCTTCTGCTCCAGTTGATAAGATAAATAATGCTTTTAATAATTTTAAAAATTCAGTTGCTTCTTCTTTATTTCTTATTTTAATTTTATATGTGCTTAAAACTTTTTCATAGACATCTACTTGCCCTAAAATTTGTACTTCTAAATTTTCATCGTTATCATATACTTCATATATATTTGGCCATTGTTTAGTAAAATACCACAAATAATTTTCTATATCGTTTATCTCTGTTTTTTTTAGATATCTTTCAGAGTACTCCATATTACTAATTGGGACAAAAATTTTTCTTTGACTTTTTTCTTTATTACATTGAATTTGTTGTTTTAATATATAAAATAGTTCTGGATTGTTAGCTTCCCTCGTTGGCACTAGCATAAAGTATTTATTGCAATAATCCGAATAATATATCTGCCATATAAAATTATTTTTATATTTAACTTCAAATGGTATTTTATCTTTTAATAATTCTTGCTCTGTTTCTATCTCTTCTATATCATCTATTTTCAAATTTTTTACCATTTCTAAAAATTTAGCAAACTTTTCTATGTCTTCCTCATTTTCAGAATCTAAGTACTCTAAAATTGGGCTTGCTAATTTATATTTTTCTTGTAGTGATGTTAGCCTGTCTGTTGGAGTTATTAAAATTTGAATATCACAAATGTTTATATATTTATAAATTTTATATGTATCATCATATGACTCTAGCGGTCTATAATTAAGTGGTTTAAAACTTTTTAAAAACTCTGGTACATTTTCTAAATCTAAACCAATATATTCTAGTTTCTGTTCTATTATTTCCTTTTCGTCTTTAGTAATCTCTGGCATTTTTACCTCCACTTAATCTTACATTAAATTTAATAATCATATTTATTTTATAGAATTGCATTTAACTTATTTCTTTTCTTCTATTTCCTCTTTAATCTTAGAAATAAATTCTTTTACAGGCATTTGTCCTATATCGCCTTCTTTTCTTGCACGTACTCCTACTGCATTTGCTTCTACCTCTTTTTCTCCAATTATTAGCATATATGGAATTTTTTGAAGTTGTGCTTCTCTTATTTTGTAGCCTATCTTTTCTTCTCTGTCATCTAATTCAGCTCTTATTCCCTCCTTCATAAATTGTTTTACCAATTCATCTGCATATCCTTTTTGTTTATCAGAGATAGTAAGTATTTTTACTTGTACTGGTGCAAGCCATGTTGGGAATGCACCTGCATAATGTTCTATTAAGACTCCTATAAATCTTTCTATACTACCAAATACAACTCTATGTAACATAACAGGTCTATGCTTCTCTCCATCTTGTCCTATATAATTCAAGTCAAATCTTTCCGGCATCTGAAAATCTAACTGTATAGTTCCACATTGCCAATCTCTGCCCAAGCTATCTTTTATATGAAAATCAATTTTTGGTCCGTAAAATGCTCCATCGCCTTCATTTACAACATATTCCATGTTCTCATGCTCTAATGCCTTTCTCAAAGCATTTTCTGCTGTTGTCCAATCTTCATCGCTTCCCATAGAGTCTTCTGGTCTTGTAGATAGCTCTACTGTATATGTAAATCCAAACAAGCTATATACTTGGTTTATTAAGTGCATTAAGTCAATTATTTCTGATTCAATTTGTTCTGGTAAACAAAATATATGAGCATCGTCTTGAGTAAAACATCTTACCCTAAATAGCCCGTTTAATTGGCCAGATTTTTCATGTCTATGTACAAGTCCCAATTCTCCCATCCTTATAGGTAAGTCCTTGTATGAATGCATTTTGCTTTTATATACTAACATACCTCCTGGGCAGTTCATTGGTTTTAAAGCAAAGTCTTGTTCATCTATTTTTGTTGTATACATATTGTCCTTATAATGATCCCAGTGTCCTGAACGATGCCATAATTCTTCATTTAACATTACCGGTGTTTTAACTTCTTGATATCCATTTAAAGTATGAATTTTTCTCCAATAATCTTCTAATACATTTCTAATCACCATTCCTTTTGGTAAAAAGAATGGAAATCCTGGTCCTTCTCCTGTAATCATAAATAATTCTAACTCTTTACCCAATTTTTTATGATCTCTCTTTTTTGCTTCTTCTAACATATTCAAGTATTCTTCTAATTGGCTAGCTTTTGGATATGAAATACCATAAATCCTTTGTAGCATTTTATTTTTTTCGTTTCCTCTCCAATAAGCTCCTGAAGATGTTAACAGTTTTACAGCTTTAATATTACCTGTTTTCGCAACATGAGGACCTGCGCAAAGATCTGTAAATTCGCCTTGTTTGTAGAATGATATTATTGCATCTTCTGGCAAATCGTTGATTAGTTCTACCTTATATGGCTCTCCTTTTTCCTCCATAAATTTTATTGCTTCTTTTCTTGGGAGTTCAAATCTTTCTAGTGGTAAATCTTCTTTTATTATTTTTTTCATTTCATCTTCAATTTTGATTAAATCTTCTTCTGAAAATGGTTTTTCTGTATCGAAGTCATAATAAAATCCATTATCTATTGATGGTCCTATTGCAAGTTTTATTTCTGGATATAGTCTTTTTATTGCTTGTGCCATTATGTGGGATGTTGTATGCCAATATGCTTTTTTTCCCTCTAGACTATCAAATGTTAATATTTCAAGTTTGCAATCTTCAGTCAATTTATGTCTTAAATCCTGTACTTCTCCATTTACTAATCCTGCTAATGTTACTCTTGCTAAGCCTTCACTAATTTTTTTTGCCACATCTATTATTGAACTACCTTTTTCTACTTCAATAATAGCTCCATCTTTCAATTCAATTTTTATCATTTTATTTTTCCTCCTTTTTTATGCCTATAAATTAGCATATCAAAAAACTCCTAGGCATTTAACTACGCCCAGGAGTGCTTTTATTAACACGGTTCCATCCTTGTTTTTTACTTAATTAACTTTTAACGCAAGCACACGCCTAGTTTTTGCTAGGAACAATGAGGTAGTTTTTCAAATATGTTTTTTTAGATTAGCTTTCAGCTTTCAACTAATCCTCTCTTTAAATAACCTTTATTTTACTTTGTCTCATTTATGTTTTTAATATTAAATATATAATTATTATACTTTATATTTTTAACAAATGCAAGTGTTTTCCTAATTTTCTTCATATCCCGGCTTTTTTAGTAATTTAAACATATTAGTTTTATATTTTTCTACTCCTGGTTGATTGAATGGATCTACACCTAATAAATTTCCTGACATAGCACATGCTAATTCAAAGAAATATATTAAGTAACCTATGGTTTCTTCATTTAGTTCTTCCATATTTATTAATATATTTGGTACATCTCCCTCCACATGTGCTGCTATAGTACCCTCCATAGCCTTTTTATTAACGAAATCCAATGTTTTTCCAGACAGATAATTCAATCCATCTAAATTATCTTCATCCATATTTATCTTTATTTCTGAGTTAATTTTTTCTATGTTTATTACTGTTTCAAATAAGTTTCTTCTTCCATCTTGTATATATTGTCCTAATGAATGTAAATCAGTAGTAAACTCTACTCCTGAAGGGTATATTCCTTTTTTGTCTTTTCCTTCGCTTTCCCCAAATAATTGCTTCCACCATTCTATTAAATAGTGTAACTTTGGTTCATATGTAACAAGTATTTCTATGTCTTTTTTATTTTTATATAATATATTTCTAACTACAGCATATTTGTAACACTCATTATATTTAACATTTTTGTCTGAATACTGCTCCTGCGCATTTTGAGCTCCTTTAATAAGCTTATCTATGTCTATTCCCGCTGTAGCTATTGGCAGTAGCCCTACCGCTGTAAGAACTGAATATCTTCCACCTATATTATCTGGTATTACAAATGTAGTATATTTTTCTTCTTTTGCTAATGTTTTAAGAGCACCTTTTTTGCTATCTGTAGTAACATATATTCTTTTTCTTGCTTCCTTTATTCCATATTTATTTTCTATCATTTCCCTAAAAATTCTAAATGCGATAGCAGGTTCTGTTGTTGTTCCAGATTTTGATATTACATTTATAGAAAAATCTTTATTTCCTATAATCTCTATTAAATCATTTATATAATTTGTACTTAAATTGTTTCCAGCATATAATATTAATGGTGTTTTTCTATCTGATTGTAAATTATAAAAAGTGCTGTTTAACGCCTCTATAACCGCTCTTGCCCCCAAATAAGAACCACCTATTCCTATTACAATCAATATCTCTGAATCTTTTTTTATTTTTTCCGCTGCTTTTTTTATTTTATCAAATTCTTTTTTATCATAATTATTTGGAAGTTCTAACCATCCAACAAAGTCCTTTTTATTTCCAGCTCTTTTATGTAGATCTTCATGTATTCTTTTTACTTCTTCTGCATATTTTACAATTTCCTTGTCAGTTACATTTGTATTTTTTAAATCAATTTTTATATTTTTCATATTAACCTCCATTTTCTTTTGTTATATTTTTTATTTTTAAGTTTTTTATTAAACTTATATATACAACTAAATATGATATTGATAATAGGAATCCACCTAAAACATCACTTGTGTAATGTACTCCAAGATAAATTCTACTTATGCCTATTAAACAGATTAATATGCTTAATAATACAATCAATGACCATTTTATATATTTATTTTTTATATATCTATAAATTAAATATATTAAATATCCATAAAAAGCCATACTTACCATTGAGTGTCCTGATGGAAAACTATATCCTGTTTCTTCAACTATTCTAAATTCAGTTGGTCTTGGTCTTCGCAATATTCTTTTTAGCAATTGATTTAATATTGTAATAATAACTATATTAGAAAAAATAGACAATCCTATTTTTTTATTTTTTATTAATAAAAGTAATGCAATTGTTGCTATTGATAAAAAAACTGCTCCTCCAAAATTAGTTATGAATTTTGCAATTGGAGTTACGAAATCAGATATTAAAAATGTTGATATCATTTTATATCCTATAATATCCCCTTGCATTATTTCTTTATTAAAAACATCTTCTGTTAATGCTAAAAATCCAACTAAACAGATAAATAATACAACCCATTTTAAATTTTTCTTGATATATTCTTTCCAATTATCTTTCAATTTTTCACCTCTTATTATTCTTTTGTTTTCTATAAATGCATCTATGTAATTATATAATAATAGTATTAATTTTGTTTGTCCTTATACATTTTTATAATATCTTTGATGCCCATCTTTGTACCATAATTTAATATTGCATTTGAATATATTTTTATAGCAATATTAGCAATAGCAATTATTGTTGCAATTAAAATTGCAATTGACATTATCACATCTGTTGTATTTGCCAATCCCATCATTTTTCATTACATATTTTAACATAACATTTCTTATTAGTTTAGTGTTTTTTTATTTTTAGTAATTATATTAGTTAGTATTTGTTACATTATATCATTCACTATATTCTTTGTATATATTTTTTAGAAAATAATAATTCAATTAAAAAAAGGAGCACAATTGCCCCTAAAAAAAGAAAAAAACACCTATTCTAATTTATTTCCCTCACAACTTGTTTGACCTATTTTTTCACAATCTTTTACATTTTGAAAACTAAGATACCAAGTCATTCCATTTTGATTTTTCTCAATTTCTCTTTTTCTCTTTTCCAATGCTTCAAATGTTTGTGGTGGAGGTATTATTCCTGGCTGACAAGGTACCCAGTTAGCCGGCGTTGAAAGCTTATTGCTATCTGCCACTTGTAATGCCGTTAACGCTCTTAAGATTTCTGGAATACATCTTCCAACATTCATTGGATATATTAAAATAAGTCTTACCACTCCTTTATCATCAATAATAAATACATTTCTTACAGTTTCCGTTTTACTAACTTCATTTGATATCATTCCATATTTTCTAGCAATTTCCCCACTTCTATCTGCTATAATTGGAAAAGGAACTCTAATTCCAGTTTTACAATAAATGTCATATACCCAAGCTAAATGTGATGCATTACTATCTACGCTTAATCCTAGCAAGCACACATTTAATTGTTCAAAACATGGATTTGCTTTTGAAAAAGCAATTATCTCTGTAGTACATACGGGGGTAAAAGCCTTCAATTTGGGGATAATTATTTAATTATTTTTTCTATATTTCCTATACTATATAATGGTATATTAGTTAGCCATTCTTCTACTCTAAAATTAGCCATTGAGGTTCTAACATTAATTTTTGTATTATATTTTTCTACAAATGATTTTAAGCTTTTGGCTTGTAAATTTTCATTTGATTTTACTTCTATTGGTACATTGTTTTTACCAATTTGTACTATAAAATCAATTTCTGCAATTCCTTTTTCTGATGACCAATAAAACACATTTAATTCTGTACATTCTTTTAATTGGCATAAAACATATTGCTCTGTTAAACTTCCTTTAAATTCTTCAAAAATATCATTGCCTTCTAAAATTGTTTTAGAATCTAAATCTGCCATTGCTCCTAATAATCCCACATCCAATAAATATAACTTAAATGCATTGAAATCTTGATATGCAGATAATGGAACTTTGCAGTTATTTACCCTGTTAACTTGATAAACAAGTCCACAATCTATAAGCCATGATAATGCAATTTCATATTCTCTTGCTCTAGCACCTTCTTTTACTAAACCATATATGAATTTTTTATTTTCTTTTGCAAGTTGTGTAGGAATATTATTCCATAGTTGCCTAATTCTTGGAACAACATTGTTTGGTGCATGTTTAGAAAAATCTTGTTCATAATCTTTTAATAGTGTTTTTTGTATGTTACGAACTTCTGCTAAATTTTTTTCTTCTATATACGAATTAACCACTTCTGGCATTCCACCAATATAATAATAAAGTTTTAAATAATCTTTATATTTATTATTAAATACACTAATCATATCAAATTCATTGTTTTTTAATAAATTTAATAAATGTTCTTGCCCCAATGCATCTAAAAACTCAAAAAAGCTTAAAGGCATTAGGTCCATAAAATTTACTTTACCAACTGGGAATGAAGTTCCTTGATGAATAGCCACTCCCAAAAGAGAACCAGCTGCGACAATATGGTATTCATTTGCATTTTCATAAAAATATTTTAGTGCTTTTAATGCATTTGGAGTTTCTTGAATTTCATCAAAAATTATTAAAGTATTTTCAGGCTCAATATTTATTCCTGATTCAATCTTTAATCCTTGTATTATTCTATCTAAATCAAACTCTTCATTAAATAATATATCCATTCTTGAATTATTATCAAAATTTATGTAAGCAAATTTTTCATAATATAATTTTCCAAATTCTTTCATGAGCCAAGTTTTTCCAACTTGTCTTGCGCCTCTAATTATTAAAGGTTTTCGATTTTTAGATACCTTCCATTCTTTTAACTTTTCCATTCTTTCTCTATACATATACTCACTCTCCTAATGTATAATCTAATTATATTATAACACTATATTTCACAAAAATCAAACGACTTTTGCGGAAAATATGCACATTTTTCAAATGACTTTTCATATATTTAGTCACTTTTTGTAAACGACTTTTAGATATTATATTACACTTTATTTTGAAAAATTCTATTTATATTAACTTTTTAATGTCTGGTTTTAGCTCGAATTTCACACTTTTATCGTGATAAATCCATATTTTATCAATTAAACACTCTAAAATATATCTATTGGGTTCGTTAGATTTTAGAATATCATCAAAATATTCTATTGCCGTTTTTAATTTTTTTATTTTTTCTGTGTCTAAATCTTCTTGCTGTTGCTCTAATAATTTTTGTAATTGTTCTATACGATTAGTTTTGTCTTTTTCCAATTCTTTATATGTATTTTCAATAATTTCTCGTTGATACTCATTTGTAGTGTTAGTTAAATCTTTAATTTTTTGACTAATCAAAACTTTGTATTCAGCATTTAAGTTTTCAATTTCAAATTTTATTTTTTCTTTATTATTTGTTTTAGCATTAGTTTTTGTTTGAAGCTGTATTTTATTTATTTCATCTATGTATTTATTTTTAGTGAATTTTAAAAATTCTTTGAAATGTATAATTATATCTGATTCTTTAATTTCATGGCATTTACATCTAGCTTTACCATAAGTTCTATATTGTGAACATTCATAACCCTTTTGAGATTGTTTTCTAGTTATAGTTATGCCACTTACTCCCAAACCACAATCGCCACATCTGCAAAATCCTGAAAAGTAATAGTTTCTTTTTCTTGTACTTGATGTGCTTTTTGTATTTAGTTTTCTTTTTCTTATTTCTTGAGCTAAATTAAATGTCTCTTTAGATATAATTGCTTCATGATGGTTTTCAAATACAAAATGCTCTTCCTCTGGAAGTTTTATTGCTTTGCCTCTTATGGATACAGTTTTTTTCTTATGAGTTCTAAGTATACCACAATATACATCATTTTCTAAAATGTTTCTTATCATATATGTGGACCATAATTTTTGAACTGGATGTTTATATATTCTGCCTCTTTTTAAATGTTTCATTTGATAGTAAGCCGATGGAGTTGGGTAATTATATTTACTATTTAGAATATCGCAAATTTTCTTTCTTCCAATTCCTTCTTCGGTATATAGCTTATATATCAATTCTATAACAGGTCGTAGTTCTTCCTCAACATATAGCTTTGTTGTATCTTCTGGATCTTTTATATATCCATAATAATTTCCCATAATTAATCTTCCTGTTTTTTGTTTAGAATACATATGGTCTCTAGTTTTTCTTGAACAATCCTTAACATATCTTTCATTAAACCATGTTGTTATTCCAATAGTATCATCTCTATCATTTAAAACATCATAAGTTCCACCCATTTCAGAAACTAATATTAAATTTTTTTGAATATTCTTAAACTCATCTATTAAAACTAATACTCGTCCGTTATGTCTTCCAATTCTTGATAAATCCTTTGCTATGACTACATCAATTTTTCCTCCTTTTACTTTTTCAATCATTTTTGAAAATGCAGGTCTGTTAAAGGTATATCCCGAAACATTGTCATCTATGTAGAAGTCTGAAATAGTCCAATTACGAGAAGTTACATAGTCTTGAATAATTCTTTTTTGTTCTTCAATACTTGCATAGTTTTCTTTATCTTCATCTCTAGACAATCTACAATATCCGTACAACTGTCATTTTACCCTCCAAATCTCGCCTGATATTGCTTGTTTTCATGTTAGCATACATTTCTATTTAATTCCACTTGTTTCGTAATTATTTTTCCAAGAATCTCGGGATAATTCTCTTTTCCAGTTACGAAAATAGCCATACTATATTTTTCTTGTTTATACTTTTTAATTAAATCTTTTGTTTCTTTTTTCTGGAGTTCATCTTCTGTCAAATAAATTTGAACATATTTCGTGCCTTGTATTTCTGTTATTGTAAGTTTCATAATTTATTTTACCTTCCCGAAGTTAAATCTACACAACCTAACTCCTTCATAACATTATTAATAAATGTTATGCTAAAAAGAGAATTGTTATCTCTTTTTATTTTAAATTACAATATAGAAATAGAGTAAAACTTTTTTAAAGTTTGCAGGAAGAGGGAGACGTCCTGAATCCCAATAAGAGCCTAAAAGCGTGGCTTTTAGCAGGATACTCAAAAAATATAGAGGCGACATTTTGACGCCTCTATAAAATTATAGAACTATTATATAAATTGTAATTTATATATAAAATAAGGAAATGATTCTATATAAAACCATTTCCTTATAAACAATATTATTTAATTTCAATATGTTTTGCTTCTGGAAGTTCTTTTCTTTCTTCTTTTTTAGGAATACAAATTTTTAGTATACCGTTTTTAAATTCTGCATTTACATCTTCTTCTTTAATTTGTTCTCCTACATAAAAACTTCTTGAACAATGTCCGTAATATCTTTCCTTATGAACAAATTTGTCCTTTTCTTCATTTTCATCTTCTTTATTAACCTCAGCTGTTACTTCCAAATATCCATCTTTCAATGATAGTTTAATGTTTTCTTTTTCATATCCAGGAAGATCCATTTCAATAATGTATTTATCTTTTTTCTCTTTTATGTCTGTTTTCATTATTGCACTTTCTCTTCTAATTGGAAAAAAATCATCTCCTTCAAAGAAATCTCTGAACAAATCAAATTCGTTCCTTTTTCTTGGTATCATCATCATAAAAACCACTCCTTTTACAAAATAATTTTTTATGTGTTGATACTCTGTTTCAAGGGTATGCACATATATGTAATTCTCATTACATTTATATTGTATCACTAATTTTAGCAATGTCAAGTGTAGAGTGCTAATTTTTGTGAATTTTTTATGAATTTATATTTTGCATTTAATTGTTCTAACTTATTTATTGTAATTTGTTATTAAATAGTAAATTCAACTGCTATATTAAAAGGTTTGTATTTTCCCTCTTCATATTCATAATCAATTCCTTTTATGATTCTATAAATTCCTTTTTCAAGTTTACCATATCCATTTTCCCAATTAATTTCAATTTCTCTATTTTCTCTTGCCGAAAGTTGAAAAGCAGGCATAGTAAAATTCAATTCCACATTTATTTTATGCCATTCTCCATCTTTTTTAATTTCTATTTCATATGGAGTTCCATATTGAAAATTTTTATCACTATTATTAGTTAAAATTAAAGTTGCACTTTTATTTGTTAATGTTCCTTCTTTAATAGTCATTATAACATCATTTTGTGAAAGTTTAATATCAGACTTATTTCCTATATCAAATTCATTTTTTTGCTTTCCACAACCAGTCATTCCCAATACCATAACCCCACATAATAAAATAGTTAAAATTGTTTTCTTCATAATCAATCCTCCATTTCAACAAATTACTATTTTTTAACTAATTACTAAATTGTAATTTCTTGTTATCTATTTTTCTTTCACGCTCTTAATATTTTGTAATTCAAATCTGTATTTTTGTTTTACATTTGGATATTTTTCGTGGTCAACTTCAGAAGCGAACATATCATAAGGTCTTATATATAATCCTGTATCTCCATATAGTGCTCTATATACCACATATTTTTCCCTCGTTTCACTATGTGTTGCAATATCTTCAACTAAATATAAATCACCTTTAAAATGTTTATAAATTGATTTAATTTTTATTTCATTCATTTTTATTCCTCCCCTCCAAATTACTATTTCATAACATTTATTACTACATTATAAATATTTTCATATTTACATTTTTTAGCACCTATTTTTATCGCTTTATTTAATGATAAAGTTTTTGATTCTTGGCATTTTTCATTAATAATATATGTAGGTAAAACATAAAAATCCCAATGTTCTATATTTAAAGGAATTTCTATAATCGGTATCATGATTTCCTCCAATTTCTTACATTAGATGATTATTTAAATATTTCTAGTTACTTTTAACCATAGTTTAAACTCATTATATAAAAGATTAATAATCTTTTTCTGTTAAAATTGTTTTTTTCAACCTTTACCTCTGTTATTTATTATATAATATTTCACTTATATTAAATCCTAATTTATCTTTTATTATTTGCATATTCTCATCTGTTGGTTTTCTTTTTCCTTGTTTATAACTATCTATTGTTGGTTTAGATAATCCTGTTAATTCTGAAACCTTTTTTGCAGTTAATTTATTTTGAGAAAGAAATGAATTAAAAGCAATGTACCAATTATCATTTGATACTTTTTTATGCTTATTATCTATGTATTTCTTTAATATTTCATTTTGATTTTCATCTAATTGATTAGAATAATATAAATCTTCTATACTACTATAACCTCTATTATATTTTAAATTTAGATATCTATAAGTATTAATATCTTCTGAAAAAGCTTCACAAAACAACTCTTGGTCAATAAAGTATTTTTCAAAGACATCTCTATATTTATCTTCATTTATAATATTAATTTCACTTAAAATTTTATCAACTATTTTATTTATTCTTTCTCTTGATAAATTCATTTCATTTCCTATTTGTGATAATGTTTTACCATTTAATCTTTCTATAAATATACTTTTCCATTTTTCACTTTTTATCTTTTCTATTGCATCTGCCAATGTATTATTAAAACCGTGATCACATTTTGTATCTTCTTTTTTTTCTTCCATAATTGCTATTTCTTTTATATCTTCTATATAGGAAATCTTTTTATCTTTTGTTTTTGCATATTCAATTTCAGATTTTGTACTTTCTCCAATATATCCTCCAAAATTAATTACATAAATTTCATCTGACATATCTATTTTTTGTTTATGCATTTCATCTAACATTTTTTTAGTTTCCAAATTTATTTCTTCTTTTTTTACATTATTAAAAAAATTAGGCGTAAGCACAATATTTCCATCTAAAGTAAGTTTCTCTTGAAGTTTTAAAAATTCATCTTTAAATTTTATCGAGCCACATAAAGTTATTATATTGTATTTATTATTATCATTCATTTTTTATTACCCTTTCAAATTACTATTTTTCCAACTAATTACTAAATTGTGTAATTTGCAATTATTTTTTACCTATCCTTGTCAAAAATCGTACTCCATATTCAATAGCTAAAACTAATAGATAAAATCCTAGCCATATAGCCAAACTTATTAATTTTACATCTGCTGTATTTTCTGCTCCACTTCCATCGAATTTTCTAAAAAATAAAAATACACTCATGCCTAAAAATATAGATACCACAAAAGCCATTATTGTTTTCTTTATAAATCCCAAATTCATTGTTTCCTCCAAACTCACTATTACTACTATTGGGCTCTACTATATTCTGGCAATTCATATTTCATAAACCAACTGCCCATTTTAACACCAATATTATTTTCATAAGGTTCATTTGGAGATAAGCCAACATAGCGAATTACTTTATAGCCTAATCCCCAATAGGTTACTTTACTACCATCATAGCTAACTATTTTTATGCAACACTTTGGCTCATGTCCTGTTGTCACTCTACCACTATCTATATAGTTTGTTATAATTCCCATTGCAATAAGTCCTATCAAAACAATTCCTACGCTGATACATATTTTTTTCATATTCAATTCTCCATTTCAACAAATTACTAATTGTAAGTTATATCTATATTTTATTTAACATCATTTAATGTCATTTCTTTTGTCCCAATATACACATCTCTATTTCCTTCTATTGTATGACATTTTATTATTGTATAAGTATCATATTGATATATCATACTTCCACCATCTTTATACATATCTCCTGTTATCTTGTTATTATCTAAATCTTTATTTGCTTTTTGTATTATTTCTTCCATTGTTATTTTACTTTCTAATAATGCATCTTTTAAAGAATATTCTTTATCATCAATTTTGATATTTACACTTCCATCATATGCATATATAGTATAATTATATTTGTCCGTTTCTGATTTATCTAATATAGCATAAATTTTATTATAGCTGTCTATTGGTTGTCTATCTTTGAAAAGTATTTCAAAGTTTTCAGCAGATTTTATTTCAATTTTTGTTGCTTTAACTTGTGCTGGATAACTTTCCAGTATAGTACCATCATAAGTTATTTTCACATTAGTTCCAATGGTATAAAGTGCATCATTATTTTCTCCTAAACCTACAGAAATTTTATCTGCTGATTTTCTTTCTTCTTCATTCTCGTTTGGCTCTACTATAATATATTTTGCATTAGATTCAATTACTTTTCCATAAAAATAACTTTCTTCATTATTTTCTATGTTTGTATCTTGCCATTCATATTTTTGTCTATATTCTTCTTCAAATGCAAACAAGCCTTGTCCTAAACTTATTGGAAAATACTTGTTGTTCATTATAAAAGAGTAAGTTTTATTATTCGCATCCTTAAACTTTATTGAATAACCACCAAAACTAGAACTCCATTCTATATCTACATATTCTAGTTGCATTTTAGGAAAGTTTTTTTCTAAATAATTAGATGCAGATATTCGTGCAATTCGTTTTGGAATTATACCACTCCCCCATAATCCTACTATAACAATTAAAATTAAAACTATAAAAACAATAATTACTTTTCTTTTTTCCATAAGATTACCTCACTTTCAAATTACTAGTTTTTTTCTACTCATATCTGTAATTTTATCGCTAAATCTCTTTTATAATCTTACAAGGATTTCCTACTGCTACTACATTTGATGGAATATCTTTTGTAACTACACTTCCTGCTCCAATTATAGTATTATCTCCTATTGTAACACCAGGCATAACGCATACATTTCCACCAATCCATACATCATTTCCTACTACTATCGGCTTTGCAAACTCTACTTTTCTTCTTGTTTCTTTATCTATTGGATGTCCTGATGTGTAAAATCCACAATTTGGTCCAATTTGAACATTATTTCCAAAAGTTACTTTATTGGCATCTAATATTACTAAATTATGATTTGAATAAAACTTTTCTCCAATTTCTATATTAAATCCATAATCACAATAAAAATTTGGCATTATCATAAATTCATTTCCAGTTTTTGAAAAAAATTTCTTTATAATTTCATTTCCTTTTTCTATATCTTCAATGCATAAATTATTATATTGATTACAAAGTTTTTTAGCTTTTATTAATTCATCTACTAATTGTTTATCACTTGAATCATACAATTCTCCATTTAACATTTTTGCTTTTTCTGTCATAAATTTTTTCCTCGAATCATAACAAAAAATTACTAATTTTGTTTATCTTTATAAACTTTTATAATATCTTTAAAGGTCATTTTCGTTCCATAATTTAATATTGCATTTGAATATATTTTTATAGCAATATGAGAAATCACAACTATTGTAACAATTAAAATTGCAATTGACAATGCTACATCCCTTATACTTGCTAATCCCATCATAATTCTAAATGGCATGCAAAATGGAGATGATATTGGGAATAATGAAGCAAATAAATTAAGATCACTTGTTGGATTCATCATTGTAAAATATGATAAATAAAATCCTATTACTGCAAGTAAAGCAACTGGAGTATTTGCTGATTGTATATCTTCTGGTTTGCTTACTGTTGAACCTGTTAACGCATATAATAAAGCATAAGCTAAGTAGCCTAATATAAAATAAATTGCTGTCATTATTCCTAAATATGGTGTAATATTAGACATATCTAATGCATTTTCTAATAATTCTGGTTCTAAAAATGCTTTTGCACTTATTAGAGCTGTTGCAACAATTACTATCATTTGTGCTAAACCTACTAGCCCTATTCCAATTGTTTTTCCAAGTATTATTGTTCTAGGACTTGTAGATGTTACCAATGTTTCCATAATTTTTGATGTTTTCTCTGTAGTTATTGAGCTTGATACTTGATATGCACAAAAATATATTGCATAGAATAATACAATTGACATTATCATCATTACGAAAACATTTCCACTAGCACTTTTTTCTTCTGTTTGTTCTAAACTAAAATCAAAATTTGGTGTAATTGATTGTAATTGTTCTTCTGTTAATCCTAATTTAGATATTTGTAAATTAGAATATAAAGATGTTAAGCTATTTACACATTCTTCTGGTACTTGGTCCATCATTGTTGTATTTTCTACAATATATGATATTTTTATTTTTTCATTTTCTGGATTTATAATTATTGCTCCATTTATTTCTTCATCTTCTATTTTTCGTTTTATGTCTTCAAATTTTAGGTCTGAATTTGTAATTTCAAATTCATATCCTAAATCCATTTGTTTTAAATTTTCTAAAGTTCCTTCAAATACATTTTTATTATCTACAATTAAAAATTTATCTCCTGTATTATCCCCTTTTATGCTCTTAATCACATTTGGTACATTAAAGCCAACTACTATCAAAACCAAAATAATTAATGTTGATATTATAAATGATTTTCTTTTAACCATATCTTTTATTGTAAATTTCATTACTGTTAATATATCTCTCATTATTATTCACCTACCTTTTCTATGAAAATATCATTTAATGTAGGTTTTTTAATTTCAAATTTATCAACATTGACTCCATCCAGTATTAGTTTATTTAATAATTTATGAGCTTTTTCTTCATCTGATATTTTTATAATATAATTATTATTTGTTTCAGTTTCTATTTCTAACTCAAAATCTTTAATATAATTTTTTATGTCTTGTTTTGTATCTATTTCTACTCTATTTGCTGGATATGTTTCTTTTATTTCTTTTAAATTTCCTTGTAATACTGTTTTTCCTTTATTTAATATTAAAATATCACTACAAAATTCCTCTATTGTTGCCATTTGATGTGCTGACATTATTACATATTTTCCATTTTTTATTAAGTCTATTATTATATTTTTTAGTATTTCTGTATTTACTGGATCTAATCCACTAAATGGCTCATCTAATACTACCAATTCTGGATCATGTATAATTGCTGTCATAAATTGTATTTTTTGCTGATTTCCTTTTGATAATTTTTCAGCTGGCATTTGCATATATTCTTCTACTTTTAGTTCTTTAGCCCATTTGTTAATTGATTTTATGGCATCAACTTTGTTCATTCCCTTTAATTCTGCAAAATACATTAATTGGTCAAATATTTTTGTTTTTGGATATACTCCTCTTTCTTCTGGTAAATATCCAAATCTCACATGTTTTCTATCTACTTCTTTTCCTTTCCATGTAATTTCTCCACTATCTTTTTTTATAATTCCTAACAACATTCTTATTGTTGTTGTTTTTCCTGCTCCATTTGTTCCAAGTAGCCCAAATACTCCTGGTTTTTCTAAACTAAATGAAATATTGTCTACTGCTTGTTTTCCAACAAATGTTTTTGATACATTTTTTAGTATTAAACTCATTATACATATACCTCCACTGCTATTTTTCTTTGTCTACTATATACTTTTCCATTTTACTTATTAAACTCAATATCTATGTTTCCAATTCCACCATCAATTTTAATAATATTTTTTCCATTGCCATATTTACTATCGTCTGAAATTTTAGTCCCATCTATTTTTATATTTCCTATTCCACTATCAGACTCAATTGTATAATTTTCTTTATTATCCTGTATCCTTAAATCTAAATTTCCTATTCCTGCGTCTATTTTGCTATTTTCCGTTATAACAGATGTTATTTCAACACTTCCTATTCCCATATCTAAATTTAAGTCATCAATTTTTCCAGATAAAATACTTACTTTTCCAGCTCCACTTTCAATCTTACAATCATTTGTTACATTTAATTTATTAATTATTGTTTCTCCTGCACCAAGCTCTAAGTCTAAATTTTCAGTATTTATATTTTCAACTTGTATTTTTCCAGCACATGCACTTATTTTTACATTTTTGAAATTCAAATTTTCTGGAACATATACAACTAAATCTCCTCTATTTTTTTTAGAAAACAAATTATGTTGTTTTTCTTTTATTTGTAAATTTTGGTTATTCTGCTTACAGTTAATATCTTTATTATTTGTTTCTGCTCTTAAAGTATCTCCATTCTTAATAATTAAGTTTGTAAAATTAACATCAATATCTAATGTTGCAATTTCTCCATTTTCAAAATCAATCATACTCATTTCATTATTTATTTTTGTATCTTCATTCTTTAATCCTAACACTCCTGATAAGGCATATAATGCACTTAATATTCCAGAAATAATAGAAACAATTAGAAAAACTGCTAAAGCGAGAGCTATATTTTTTATTATTTTTTGTACTGATGTCATTTTATTTCAACACCTCCAAATATAGCTGTTCCATTCACATATATTGTATGAGTATTTTCTTCTCCATTTGTATTTGATTTATTTTCTACTCCACCAAATATTGATGTTGATTTTGTTTTTACCTTTACATTTGATGGTGCTAAAATATCTATTCCTCCAAAAATGCTACTCGCATTTATTACTACATCTGATTCTATAATTGCATTTCTTAAATCACATTCTACTCCACCAAATACAGCTGTTAAATCTGCTCCTGTAAATAGTTCTTTATCGAATTTTACTTTTTGCCCTGAAAATGTTGCACAATATGTATTTGCTCCATTTCTTTTGTCATTTAACTTTTTTATTTCTTCATTTACTTTTCCACCTAATGTATCTTTGAAAATAATTAATAAACCAATTACTACTAAAATTGTTGGTAAAGCTAATTTCCATATTAAATCAAAATTTATAATATCTTGACAGCCCAAGAATAATGCTATACCTATTAATAATCCTATTACATTTCCTGTTTTTTCGTTTTCTTTAAATAATCCTATAAAACAAGGAACTATAATGAAAAGTGTCCACCATCCATCAAAAAATATATTTATATTTGTTATTCCTAAAGCATTTCCTCCTATTATTAAACCTACAACTATTAAAACTATTCCCCATAGTACATTTCCAAATTTTTTCATTATTTATTTTCCCCCTTTTTATTGGTAGTGTAAACTAATTTTATTTTTTATTTAGTTACACCCCTGTTATTTCAAGGTTTATATCACTTTTTTGTATTTAAAAATGATACCCCCTCTTTTTATGATATAATTGTTACAGCAAATAACCAATAATTACCATAAAGGAGTGGCGTATCATGTATACAATTATACCTCTATTACTAGCTCATATTCAAGAGCTAAATAATCAAATTTTATTTTTATTTAATTTTATTGTTAAAAATATACCTTTAAATTTTAAAGAAAAAGATAATTCTTTGTTTTCTCCTAAGTGCAATAAACTTAAAGTTGATAAGTTGCCTATTATTCATGTTCCCGAATATTAAATATTCCAAAAGATAAACCTACAAAAGATATTACATTAAGAGTTGCTTTATTAATATTTTTTGAAAACAATATTAACATTCCAATTATTACAAGTGTAATCATACAGTAAGTCACTCCTGCCTCATTTGTAAATATTGTACTTATACTTGGCACTATAATATTTTAAACCATTTTTTATATATAATTTTTTCCATAATCAATTTCTCCATATAAATTACTTTAAATTAAGTGCATTTTTAGGGCATTCTTTAATGCAGTTACAGCAAAGTATGCATTCAGTCCCATTTTTTCTTTTTCTTGAGTCATCTAGCATATCCACATTCATTGGACAATTTTTTATACATTTTTTGCAATTAATACATTTACTATGATCACATTTAACTCTCAAATATGAGTAATAACTTGCAGGTTTTAGAAAAACAGTTATAGGACATATATATTTGCAAAAAGCTCTATTATCTTTAAATATAAAAGCAAGTGATATTCCTAAAGCATAATACACTATATTTCCAATTATAAAAGCCCAAAACATTATATTTTCTAAGTTATCTACCTTAAATATAAATAGAGATGCCACAAATGTTAATGATAGCAAAAACATTATATATCTAATCCATCCTAAATTTTTTCTACTATTTTTAGGGGTTTTATATGGTAGCAAATCTAATACCATTCCTGTCCAACAGGCATATCCACACCAACCTCTGCCAAAGAATAATGGTCCTGCTATTTTAGCTACAAAATAATGTATTGTTGCAGCTTCAAATACGCCTAAAAACAAGTAGTACCAAAAGCCTTCAATTTGCATATTTTCTCTACATATAATTCCTAAATACGCAAGCATATATAATCCAACAGCACATTGAACAAAGTTTCTTGCATATTTAACCTTATGCGACATTAAGTACATTCCAAGTGATATACAAATTCCTATATAATTGAAATTCAACAAATAAAATAAGTTTTTTGTTGAGACAAATAACGATACTGCCACAGTTTCAAATATTAGCATCGTTATTAAAATAATTTTATTTTCTTTAATCCATTTCAACATACTTTTCTCCCCAAATTATTATCCATTTTCTTTTTATTTTTTAGTTAATTAAATTTAATTTTTATCTTCAATTATTTCTATATCCATTCCTTATATTTCTTTATATAAATTTTCTTTGCATAACTTGCTACAATGCAATATAAGAATGTAACTCCAAATATCATGAAAATATATTTTAAAGCAATTGGTGCTAAGCCTATTGCAATTCCCAGTGGTGTAAATGGTACTAAAATACCTATTATAATTAACAAAATTGAAGATATATAAACTGCTTTATGTGCATTACTTTGTATAAATGGTGTTTTTGCCGTTCTTATAATGTGCATTCCTATTAAATTTGATACTATACTGTAAGTGAACCATATTGTTTGAAAGTGCGTAACATCTCTAACTGTGAAAACAAACCATAATAGTAAAAATACAACTATATCAAATAGTGAACTTACAGGACCCATAAAAAACATAAACCTTTTTAAGCTTTTTATATTTAATTTTTTTGGCCTTCTAATCAATTCTTTATCTACATTGTCAAACGGAATTGTCATTTGACCAAAGTCATATAATAATCCTTCTACTAATAGTTGAATTGGTGTTTCAGGTAAAAATGGTAGTACAATGCTTGCAATAATTACTGAAACTACTTCCCCAAAGTTGAAGCTTGTTGCCATTTTTATATATTTCATTAAATTTACATATGTTTTTCTTCCGTTCCATTACACCATCTAATAGTACATTAAGGTCTTTTTCAAGTAATATAATATCTGCAGTTTCTTTTGCTATATCAACTGCAGTATCAACAGAAATTCCAACATCGGAATTTGTTAACGCTGGACTATCGTTTATTCCATCTCCCATATATCCTACAACATTTCCATTTTGTTTTAAAACTCTAACAATCCTTGCTTTTTGTATTGGAGAAAGTTTCGCAAATATATTATTTCTTTTTAATAATCTTGATAGTGCTACATCTGATAATGTATCTATTTTATTTCCAGTTATGATTTCTTTTGAATTTATCCCTGCTTTATTACAAACGCATCTTGTAACTTCTACATTATCACCTGTAAGAACCATAACTCTTATTCCTGCATTATTTAAACCTTCTATTGCTTCTTTTGCACTTTCCTTTGGTGGATCAAGAAAACCAATAAAACCTAATAAAGTCATTTCTTTTTCATCAGTGCTATTAAAATCTTTTTTATTATTAGTTATAATTTTTTTACAAATGGCAACAACTCTAAAACCTTCCTCATTTAAGTCTTTACAAATTTTTCTCATGTTTTCTATTTTTTTATTTGTAAGTTTTTCCGTTTGTCCCTTATATTCAAATGTTGTACAAATATTTAGAATTTCTTCAACAGCGCCTTTGGTTATTAATTCATCTTTATTATCTATTTCTACTGCTACAGATAAACACCTACGAGAAAAGTCAAAAGGAATTTCATCTATTTTTTTATATTTTTCTACACTATTCTCAATTCCAATAGTTTTAGCTTTAGCAACTACTGCCTCGTCTATATTGCTTTTTAGTCCTGTTTGCAAATAGGCATTTAAAAAGGCATATTTTAAAATGTTGAAGTCTTCTTCTCCATTTACATTTAAATATTTTTCTAGAACAATCTTGTCTTCTGTTAATGTTCCTGTCTTATCTGTGCAGAATATGTTCATTGCTCCAAAGTTCTGAATTGAATCTAACTTCTTAACAATAGTCTTCTTTTTTGACATTCTCACAGCACCTTTAGATAAACTTGAAGATAAAATAACAGGTAACAGTAGTGGTGTTATGCAAATTGCTATTGCAACAGCAAAAGTAAATGCTAGAATAATATCATGTTTTTCCACATTTATTAAAAATACTATTGGAATCATAAAAATCATAATTCTAATTAATAATTTACTTATACTTTCAATTCCTTTTTGAAATGCTGTTTTTTCTTTTCCAGAAGTTACAGTATTTGCTATTTTTCCAAAATATGTTGAATCTCCAACTTTTATTACAACACCTTTTGCTGAACCAGATACAACATTTGTACCCATAAAACAGATATTATCAAAATCTGATATACTGTCTAACTCTTCTTGCTTGTTCTCTAATTCAACGGTTTTCTTTATATTATCAGATTCTCCAGTTAATGAAGCCTGTCCTACATATAAGTCTTTTGATTCGATTATTCTTAAATCAGCTGGTATAATACTTCCAGCAGACAATAAAACAATGTCTCCTAAGGTTACATTTTTAACTGGTATATTTATTTCTTTGTTATCTCTAATAACTGTAGTAGTTGTTTCAACTATTTCCCTTAATTTTTCTGCTGCCTTATTAGATCTATATGACTCAAAAAAATCTAATAAAGTACTTGCAGTAACTAAAATTGCTATGACTATTATATTTGCATAGCTTGGTTCTATTGCTAAATATATATCTGTATATATTAAGATAATTGAAATACCAATTAAAATGCAGTTAAAAGGTGTTAGTAAACTTTGTAGTAAATAATTATACCACTTCTTAGGTTTAGCCTTTTTTGTTTCGTTAAGACCAAGTTTCTTAATATTAATTTCAGCTTGTTTACTAGTAAGCCCCTTTTCATTTAAGTTATGCTTTTTTAAAAATTCATCTCTTTGTGTAGTACTGTCTTCTCCATACATTTTTAATACATCAACATTTTCTTTTGAATCACTCATATATCCTACCTCCTGTAACAAAGTATTAAATGATAAGCATTCTGCTAGGTTAATTATAGTAAATCTTTTTGAGGAATCATTTTTATTAACACTTTGAACACACTTCTTCAAATCCAATTCTTTTTTAAATATTACTCTTTATCTTTTTACTGTTTAATATTTATTCTGCATAGTTTTCAAATTCTTCTTGTGTCTGTATTATAGTTGTTTTTAAACCACTATCTGTTTTAAGTCTATTAAATGCTATAAGTCCCACTATCATAATAAATACATATAATATTGCTGCTATAAAAATGAATATTCCTATGCCCTTTAGAAATTTAATTGTCATTCCTGCTAATTTTTGCGAATTCGTATTATTAGGATCATTTACATTTTTTCCTTCATTGTCTTCTTTCATTAGTTCATCTAATGTAATATCATATAATTTACTTATTATGATTAGCTTATCCATTTCTGGGGTTGTTTCTCCTAACTCCCATTTAGAAATAGTTTGTCTTGCTACTCCTAATTTTTCTGAAACTTGTTCTTGTGATAAATTTTGTTGTTTTCTTAACATTACTAGTTTTTCATTAAATTTCATTTTAATTCCTCCTATTAAAATTTTGATCAAAAGGTTTTTTCTTCTGATAATCAAATTTTAATAAATTTTTGCACTTTTTTCTACCATTTTTAATTGGAAATTGCGCACTTAAACATTACATACATTATATAATAATGAGTTATTAAAATTTTTTATTAAACTGATAGAAAACAATATTATTGCAACTATTATTATATGTTTTTTATATTTTTCATGTTACATTATCATGCTTACTTTTGATAAATTTAATTGTTTTGCTTTTTTACTTTTTGGTCTATGCCCCAATTATGAATATATGCTTTTTCATTATTATCTAATTAAATAATAACGGTGTGTTCCCATATATTGCTAGTCTTAATATTCCTATAATGACTAAATGTAGTGGATAATATAAATAGAACAACCATTTCATCCAATTTAGCTTGCCTTTTTCTCCGTTATAAAGCTTTAATAAAGGATATACTAATACAACTGCTAATGTAATTAATCCATAGGTTTTACTTACAAATAAATATGAAATAACTGCATAAAGCATAATCCAAAAATTCATACCTATAATTTGCTTTTTCAAATTACCTCTATTAGAATACATAGATAAAATTGCCATTACTGCTATACTACTCCAATCAGCTGAAAAGGTTATAACATTTATTAAAATAACTAATATCCATTTCTGCCATTCTTTTAAATTATTTTTGCCATTTACAATATAAAGAGCAACTACTGACCAAGCAAGAGACCACATAATACTTGTTTGGTTAAAAATATTTCCGGAACTAAATGGTATATAATTTATTCCAAAAGCGAAACAATATGCAAAATGAGATATTATTGCAAAAATAAATAATCTTAAAATATATTTCTTTAAGTTTTTAGTATAATAAAAACCTTCACAAATGAAGAAAAACATAATAGGTGCAGTTAATCTACCGATTATATGTAATATATTTGAAATAATATTATTAGGCATTCCTGGGTAGATTAAATCTGCAATATGATCAATTGTCATTGCTATAATTGCAATTAATTTTAAATGATTTGAATTTAATTTTTTCATTACATCACCTCTTATAAAGATTACTTTTATATAAATTAAATCTTAATTTATATCTTTCTTATTCCACAGTTTCAAGCACAAATAATCTCTTGTAGAATAAGCATCTGTTGCCCAAGAGTTACTATTTTACATAAATAAAGTTTTTTCTATTTTTTCCAATATAATTGGTGTATAATACTGATGTGCAAATGTAAGCTCTGTGTTTGGTTCTTTTAGCATTTTCTTTAGCTTATCTATGCTCACATATAGCAGTTCACTTACTTCATTTTCTTGCATTGTAAGCTCTTCTATTTTTTTATCTGTTCTTAAAAGATATACATATTTAAAGTGATAATTATTTGGCTTTTTAGCTTTGAATGTGTCAAGAAACATAAGTTCTTGCTGTTGTATATCTATTCCAATTTCTTCTTTTATTTCTCTTAAAGTTGCTTCAAATGGAAGCTCGTTTAAATCAACATGTCCTGCTGTTACGGATAGCATATTGGGGGATTGCTTTTTGTTACTACTTCTTCGTTACAAGAGTATTTCGTTTTTTTCATTAACCACCCAACACGCAATTTCTCGATGCCATAAATTGCAATAGTGCACAACTCCTCTATCTGCAATGCCTATTTTAGTCTTGTTGTCTTCGGTATATACTTCTAGCATTTCTGAATCTTGATTCATTATTTTTTCTCCTTTTTATCATTATGAAATTAATTCAATTAATTATTTTCTCTATATTACTTATACAATATAGAGGTATATTTATAATCCAATCTTCCTTTCTATAATTAGACATTGATGTTCTTACATTAATTTTAGTATTATATTTTTGTACAAATGATTTTAAACTTTTAGCCTGTAAATTTTCACTTGCTTTTACTTCTATGGGAATATTATTTTTTCCAATTTGTGTTATAAAATCTAATTCAGCTGTGCCTGTATCAGATGACCAATAGAACACATCCAGTTCTGTACATTGTTTTAATTGACATAGAACATATTGCTCCGTTAAACTTCCTTTAAATTCTTCAAATATGTCGTTTCCTTCTAGTAATGTTTTGGAATCTATTCCAGCCATAGCACCTAATAGACCAACATCTAATAGATATAATTTAAATGCGTTAAAATCTTGGTATGCTGATAATGGTATTTTACAATTATTTACTCTATTTACTTGATATATAAGACCACAATCTATTAGCCAAGATAATGCTATTTCGTATTCTCTCGCTCTTGCTCCATCTCTTATCAGACCATAAATAAATTTTTTATTTTCCTTTGCAAGCTGTGTAGGTATATTATTCCATAACTGTCTAATTCTTGGAACTATATTACTTGGAGCATGTTTAGAAAAGTCTTGTTCATAGTCATCTAATAATGTTTTCTGTATTCTACGAACTTCTAACAAGTCCTTATATTCTACATAAGAACTCACTACTTCAGGCATTCCTCCAATATAATAATAAAGTTTTAAGTACTCTTTTAATTTACTGCTAAATACATTAATCATATCAAAATCATTATTTTTTAATAATTGAAGCAATTCCTTTTCGCCCAATGCTTCTAAAAATTCAAAAAAGCTTAATGGTGTCAAATCTAAAAAATCCACTTTTCCAACTGGAAATGAAGTTCCGCCATGTATTGCTACTCCTAAAAGAGAACCTGCTGATACTATATGATATTCTCTGGCATTTTCGCAAAAATATTTTAACGCTTTTAATGCCTTAGGCGTTTCTTGAATTTCATCTAAAATTATTAATGTGTTTTCTGGTTCAATATTTACACCGGATTCTATTTTTAGACCTTGTATTATTGTATCTAAATCAAAATCTTCATCAAAAAGTTTATTCATTCTTGCATTATCATCAAAATTTATATATGCACATTTTTCATAACACTCTTTCCCAAATTCTTTCATTAACCATGTTTTTCCAACTTGTCTTGCACCTCTTATAATTAGAGGTTTTCTATTTGATGATTCTTTCCATTTTTTTAATTCTTCCATTTTGCTTCTATACATATAATCACCCTCCTATTGATATATTATATATAGTATATCATTATTTATCACAAAAATCAAACCACTTTTGTGTAAACTTACACATTTTTCGAAGGACTTTTTGCAGTATTTTACACATTTTGCAAAGGACTTCCGTGAATATTATCCACTACATTATATTTATTAACACTTTCTATATTTTGCAGTTCAAATCTATATTTTTGCTTAACATCCGGGTATTTTTCATGATCAACTTCTGAAGCAAACATGTCGTAAGGTCTTATATATAGCTCTGTATCTCCATATAAAGCTCTATATACTACATATTTTTCTCTTGTTTCACTGTGTGTTGCAATATCCTCAACTAAGTATAAGTTTCCTTTAAAATGTTTATAAATTGATTTAACTTTTATTTCATTCATAATTTGCTCCTTTAATTAAAAATCAATTTTAATTTCTCCTATTGCCTTATTTTTTCTTAAACCTAGAGCACTAGCTAAACCAAATATTCCCCTTGCGATTGCAGAAAATATTGAAACTATTATAGATATTGCCAAAGCTATTGCTAGGTATTTTATTATTTTTTGTACTGTTGTCATTTTACTTCAGCACCTCCAAATATACAAGTTGCATTTATATATATTGTATGTGCCTCATCGTTCTCTATTTTATTTTTCTTCTTTTCATCTACTCCACCAAAGATTGATGATGATTTTATTTTTACTTTTACGTTATCTGGAACTAATATGTCTATTCCTCCAAACACGCTACATGCGTTAATTAGAGCATCTTCTTCAATTATTGCATTTTTTAAATCGCACTTTACTCCACCAAATACTGCTGTTAGGTTAGCTCCATTAAATTTTTCTCCATCAAAATTAGCAGTTTGACCTGAAAATGTTGCACAATATTCATTATTAGTATTTTTCTTTTCATTTAGTTTTTTTATTTCTTCACTTACTTTTTTATCAAATGTATCTTTAAAAATAAATGATAGTCCTATAATTATTAATACTGCTGGAAGTGCTAATTTCCAAATCATATCAAAGTCTATTTTCTAAAATTAATTTTTTATCTTTTTTTGGTATTTATCACCAAACTTTTTTTTTACTTTTCCTATCCTCATACATATAGAAGTAAATTTTTCTCTTCAACATCCATATCATAAATTGGCATGCTCCATTTGTGCATTCCATATCTTCCACACCACCAAAAGCCTGATGTATTCTCTGTCTTCTCTAAGGCACCAGAATATTAAAAATTTTCTTGTTATTTTATATCTCATTTTTGTTCACCTTTATAAGCTATATTACAAATGAATCTGGCTTTTCTCCTCTTGGTGTTTTGTAGTAGTTCTCGCCATAGTCTGGAATTAAGTCTTTCATTGGTATTAATGTGTAGTCTTTTAGTATTACATATTTATATGTAAAGGTTAGAACTTCATCATAATATTTACTTAAAAGTTCAATTTTCATTGTTGTTGTATCTGGTCCATTGCCTGTGTAATAGCTATATATTTCATAAAAGCCTTTATCTGTTTTTAGTATTTTTTCATTATATATTCTAATTATTTTCTCTCCTTCATAATTGCCTTTAATTTCTGTAATATTTACCGGTCTTTCATAATCGTGTATATATAATTTATTATCTTTTACAATTAATTCATTTGCTACAAAGTCGTAAGACATCTTCTTGCCAATATATAGCTCTGAATATGATTCTATATAACTTTTTTCAAATCTGTATTGTGCCATTTTAAAGCTTTCATAGCTTGTTCCAGCTTTTTTATTATCAACATTTTCATCATATAGTTTATATACAGTATCATTTGTGTCAACAAACATTATGTCAGCACCATAGTTTGGCATTATATTTAATACCTTTATATTGCTTGGAATATCATATACCTTTTCGTAGGTAAAAATTCCTTCGTCTAACTTATCCTTATCAAATATGTATAAGCTATTGTTTGTTGTAAATGTATATTCCGTAAACATTGATTCTTCGTTTAGTATCTCTGCTCCTGTTGCTATTTTTTTATAATCTGTTTCATTTTTGTTATTCTTCTGAGCCACTGCCTGAGTTAAGTTTTGTGGTTCCTGTCTTTTTGAATTTTCTGTTTTATTTTCATTTTTGTTGCCTAAAGCAAAAACGCAAATTGCTATGGCTAATATTACAACTCCTATTATTATAGTTATTTTAGTTTTATTGTTCTTTAAAAAATCCTTCATAAAATACCCCCCAAAAAACTTATAGAATATTTATATCACAAAAGCTACTTACTTTCAATGGTTTCCATTACTTTTTATTGTATCTATTCATTTTGGATATTTGCTTAAATTTTTCTTTTTTATTTTTCAAATATTCTTCAGAATTAGTGTTGTACTCTGATTCTTTTTGAAGCTTTAAATACTCCGCAAATCTTTCTCTTTGTATTTCGCCTTTTTCTATTGCTTCTAAAATTTTACAGCCTGGCTCATTTGTATGTGTACAGTTTGAATATTTGCACATTCCTAAATATTTTTCTATATCCTGAAATGTTTTACTTATTCCACTTTCTGCATCCCACATTCCAAGCTCCCTCATACCTGGGGTATCTATAATCATTGCGCCGTTTGGTAACATTATTAGGTTTCTTGATGTGGTTGTATGCCTTCCCCTTGAATCTTCTTCACGAATTTCAGAAGTTTTCATTACTTCTTTTCCATATAAAGTATTCACAAGTGTTGATTTTCCAACTCCTGATGAGCCTAAAAATACAATTGTATTTCCTTTTGAAAAGTATTTTTCTAAGTTATCTAATCCTTGTTTTGTTACACAGCTTACTGCATAAATTTCAACTCCAAATGCAATATTTTCAACTTGTTCAATGTATTCTTGAACATTTGAAACCAAGTCACTCTTTGTTAATACTATAACTGGTACCCCTCCAGATTCCCAATCTAAGCTTAAATATCTTTCTATTCTATGTAAGTTGAAGTTATTATTTAATGATTGAATTATAAACACATAGTCAAAATTTGCTGCAACTAGCTGTTCATGTTGGTTATGTAGTTTGTGGTTTCTATCGCTCGTTGATGCCGTTCTTGAAAAAGAGCTTTCTCGTTTTAGTGTTTCATATATCATACTATCCCCAGTTGGGTTCCATTGAATTGCAACAAAATCTCCTGTTGTTGGATAAATGCTATCTGGGTTATCGTAATAGCATCCTCTTTTTATTTGCGCAAACCCTTGCCCTTCATTGCATACGATTTCATATCTATCTTTATGTGTGGCAACAATTCTGGCTATAGTTTTGTCTGTATTTATATTATCTTTAAAACCGTAATCTTTAATATTCATTTTCTATCTCCTTAGTTAATATTTATATGTTATTTTTCAATATTTTTTAATTTATTCATATACTCCTCCTTACACCTTACTATTTTTTCATGGGATAAAATCTTAAACCATTGATACATTGCTCTATGTCTGTATCCATAAACCCTAAATGTTTATATATTTCGTGTGCATAAGGTGATGAATTTACTGTAAAAAATTCTTGATTATTTAACTCGATTATTTTATTGTACAGTTTTCTACCAATACCTTGTCCTTGAAATTTACCATCTACAAAGAATAATGCAATATGAGTTGCATCTTTTGTTGCGATTACTCCAACTAGTTTTTCTTCAATAAATGCGCCATAAAATTCTCTTGCATTAACCCAATTCATATCATCAATAGATTTTTTAAATTCTTTTATACCTTCATCAGTATAATCAGGTGCTTCATACTCTAGAAATACTCTCCATACTAAGTTTAAAGCATCTTTCATTTCTTCATTTAAAACTTTTCTAATCTCTAACATAATCATCTTCCTCTTGTTTTTATAGTCTTATTTTACATCATTAAAGATTTCCAAGCCCAATATTTCAACCGTAACCCCTTCTTCATACATTTTTTCTATATTTCCTGTTAATCTATGAACTTTTGAAACCTTATATAATAATGCTTTATATTCAACTGTTCCGCCATCTTGTAAGTGCATTGGTATTGGAATTAATAAAATAATTAGCAGTGCTATTATAACAATTATTGTTGTTTTCTTTTTCATAATATTTACCACCTCTCTTTATAAATTTTTCAGCCATTCTTTGTAATATTTCAACTGTTCTTCTGTATGGAAGTAGTGCTCTCCATCTTCTAATATAGTTAGTTCACAATTAAATTTATCTGAAAAGCTTTTTATTGTTTCTTCATTTTGCATATTGTCTTTGTTTCCATATAATATGTATGTTTTTTTATTCCAATTCGTTATTGGTTTTTCCTTCACATATAGGTAATAGTCCCAATATAGAGTTTGTCCAAAGTCTGTTTTTATTTCTTTCTTTTTCATTAATTCTTCCTCTGTTGTATTACTCCATAGCATCATATTATCAATAATTATTTTCATATTTACAACTGGTGATAGGAATAAGCATTGTTTTATTTTCTCATCTTTATATGCTAATAAACTAAAATATGCACCCATGCTACATGCCCATAAGTTTATTTCGTTATAGCTTGTTTTTGCGTATTCTATAATGCTTTTTAAATCTTTCACACAATTTTGAACTTTGCATAAATATGCTGTGTCTAGTTTTCTTTCTCCATGTTCTGGTAAATCGAAACTTAATACTTGGTAGCCTTTAGAAGTAGCCTCTTCTGCTAGTATTTTTATTACTTCATCCTCTTTGTTTGACATATTCCCATGTACAGCAATAATTACCTTTGAACTTTTTTCTCCCCATATTATTGCTGGAATGTTATTAATTTTTGTTCTTTCTATTTTCATTTTATCTTTGTATCTCCCTTAATCTCGTAATTTGATTATCTTATATTATCACAAAAGCAGATAATTATCAGTGGAATATTTCTATACCTTATCGCACAATTCCAATACTTTCCTCATTGTATTTGCAGTTCTTATTGTAATTGATTGGCTTATGCTTGTATTTGCTGTTTTTGCCCACCAGTTTGTTTTTCTGTAACCTTTTAAGTTGTATGACCAAAAGATGTTGTTTTTGTATTCTTTTATTTTTTCAAGTTCTTGTTTTGGTTCTCCTAGTGCCTTATAGACTTCTTCATAGGTTGTTGGTGGTATTATGAATATGATATTATCATAAATTTCTTTGTTTGCTGTTCCCCACCATTCTGGCTGATTTTCTAAGAGTTCTTTTAGTTTGCTTGCTTCTATTATAAAAACTGGAATATCAAGTTTGAACTTTTCTTCTATCTTTTTATGGATAGTATTTGTTATTGTGTTTTCATCTTGAATATCGCTTGTGAATATAACATTTCCACTGTTTAGATATGTTATTACATTTTCGAAGCCTAGTGTTTTAAATTCTTTTTTTAACTCTGCCATTGGAATTTTGTTTTTTCCGGCTTATGTTTATTCCTCTTAATAACGCTATATATTGCATTTTTTAGCCTCCTTATTTTTATATAAAAAACATTCTTCATCATGTGAATATATTACACCTATTGCCTGCAAATATGAATAAATTATTGTTGAGCCAACAAACTTCATTCCCTTTTGTTGCAGGTCTTTTGAGATTTTGTCTGAAAGATTTGATGTTGTTTTATCTGTTTCATAAACTGTTTTATCTTGAGTAAATGTTTTTAAATAATTGTGAAAAGTACCATATTCGTTTTGTATGTTTTTAAAGATTTTTGCATTGTTTATGCTAGCCTTTATTTTTAGTTTGTTTCTTATTATCTTTTCATTTGATATGAGTTCATTTATTTTGTTCTCATCAAACTTACATATTTTATCAATATCAAAATCTTCATAAGCTTTTCTAAAATCTTCCCTTTTGTTTAATACACATTCCCAAGAAAGCCCTGCTTGGAAGGACTCTAGTATTAGCATTTCTAGCAAATATTTATCATCAAATTGGGGTTGACACCATTCTTCATCGTGGTACTTTATGTATAATGAGTTGTGCATGTTGCACCATTTGCATCTATTCTTTTCCATGTATTTTTCTCCTATAATTTAAAATTATTAATTTACTGATAACAGCTTCTTAATCAAATAGTGTTTGCCAATTTTCGCTATTTGCTACCTCAAAGCACATTTTAATTTGCTCTTTACTTGTTTTTTCTTCTGCCAAGTTTTCTGGAATTTCACCTAAAGAGAAGTACTCTATCCTTTTATTTTTATTATATATAAACCTTTGTTTTTTCTATTTCAATGCCATGCTGCTATTTATTACTAGTGTGCTATATATAAATAAGATATCTGCGTTTTCGAAATTTACATATTCGTTTAATATTTTAGGTGAAATGTATCTTGTATCTACTAATGTTATTTTTGAGTATCCTTCCATTAGCAATGGTGCTAGGCTTGAAGCATAAGAGTCTCTAAAGATTACTAATGTTTTGTTTGTTTTGTTGTTTGCGTTACTTATTTCTATTAGTGGAGTTGCTCCTGATAGGTATATGTCGTATTTATCATATCCAGTTAGTTTTTTGAAGTTATATATTCCTCCTTGTTCTTTTGTTTCGTAGTTGTAAGCATTAGCATCAACAATTACATCGTTTACTAGTATTTTTATTTCGTCTTCCTTTGTGTTTATTGGTAGCTGACCTGCATATACTCCTTTGAATGTTGCTACTTTTTGCTCATTGTAGTTTTGGGTTATAGAAAAATTCATATTCTCGGCTATTGTTTTTGCTACGTTTTGCAGTTTTTCTTGTTTCCAATGTGAATCGGTATAGTAATAGCTATCTAGGCTCAAATCTTGGAATATGTCTATATATTGCAAACCGTTTAAATTGTTTTCCATTATTTGCTGCATTTTATCGTAATCTAGCTTTAGATGGCTATTATCTGTGTAATAGTTTTTATCTGGTATTATTGAGTAATATATTTTGTTTGTTTCGTTTAAATAACTTTCTTTTATATAGTTTATTTTGTTAGTCAAATTAGTAGCTGATTTTTCGTCTAGTGGATAGATTTGTTCTACTAGAAAATCATTATATTTATATATTTTATTTACATCTTGTTTTTTGAAAATATCTAGTTCTACTGATGTTTTTAGTTTTCTAAATGTTTCTCTTTGGTAAAAATTATCCATTGCATAGTTATCAAATTTAGTTGCAAAGTTTCCGTTTTATTAACTCTTCAGCTGTAAAGCTTGGAAATGTTGCTAGTTTACGCCTTTCTGTTATTGATATTTGTTCATCTTTTTTTATTATATTTAAGAATAACATCCCAAATATTATAGTAATAAACGTAACTATTACAATGATATTCTTTAATTTATCGTTCATCTTTATTCTCCTTTAAAATCTAAAATACAAAAATGGGTTGTAAGAGTTATCTACTAGATATGCTGTAACTACTATCAGTAAAACTGCTACATATACTGGTTCTAGTAGGTTTATTATTCTTTTTGTTTTAGTTTTTTGTTGTAATTTTTGAATAAAGTTTTTTGGAATTGGTGTTGCTCCTATTATTCCAATTATTAAAATTATTGCATAACTTCTTAGGTTATAAATGGTAAATTTATTTATAAAGCTTTCTCCGTTTGCACCAAATAAGCCTGCTATGTTAGTTATTGCCTCTCCCATATTGTTTGCATTAAAGATTATAAAGCTTACCATTACAATAAATAACACATATAATCTTTTTATAAAATTAGGTGCTTTTTCTAAGTATTTTCCTAGGAAGAATTTTTCTATTAAGAGGATAACTCCAAACATTGTACCCCATATAACAAAGTTCCAACTTGCTCCATGCCAAATTCCTGTAAGTAGCCATACAACTGCTATATTTCTTATATGCTTTGCTTTTCCTACTCTATTTCCACCAAGTGGAATATACACATAGTCTTTAAACCATGAACTTAGTGAAATATGCCATCTTCTCCAAAATTCTGTAATACTTTTTGATATATATGGATAATTAAAGTTTTCTAGGAAATGGAAGCCAAACATTCTGCCAAGTCCTATTGCCATATCTGAATATGCTGAAAAATCAAAATATATTTGAAGTGTATATGCTATGCCATATATCCAGTAAAATGCCACACTTTTTTCTGTTCCATTTAGAAAAACTTTGCATAGTTCTCCAAGCATGTTTGAAATTAATACTTTTTTAGCTAAACCCGTTGTAAAACGTGTTACGCCATAAGCAAAGTCTTCTTTAGTTTCTTTTCTCTCATCTAATTCTTTTTCAATAGTTTCATATCTTACAATTGGTCCTGCAATTAACTGTGGGAAGAGAGTTACATATGTTGCAAGTTTAAGCAGGTTTCTTTGAACTTTTACTTTTCCTCTATATACATCAATTTCATAACTTAATATTTGAAATGTATAAAACGATATTCCTATTGGAATTGCAAGTCTTAGAAGTGAAAGGTTTGTGTTGAATATACTATTTATGTTTGATACAATGAAATCTGTGTATTTGAAAACACATAGTAAGCCTACATGTATAACTATTCCAAGCACAAGAATTGATTTACTTTTGTGCTTGTTTATTAATAATGCAACTATGTAAGCTATAAGTATTTCGGCAAGCATTAATATAATGTACTTTGGTTCTCCATAAAAATAAAATATTAATGATGCTACACAAAGCACAGTATTTCTTAATTTTTTAGGTAATACGAAATATGTAATTAATACTATTGGTAAAAAATAGTATAAAAAGCTTATACTAGTAAAAAGCATAGTTTCCTCCTCCAAAAGTAAAAGCTCCCAAGCTTTGGGAGCTTTTATTGTTATTGAATAACTGTCATTTCTGGTGGTAATTCCACATCACCAAAGTCTTCTGTTCTTTCTAATTCTTTTCCTGTTTCGTTATTTGCATATTTCTTAAAATTCTCATATACTGGTTTTGCCCACTCTTCATCTGACATTACTAGGAATATTATATTTCCACTATTTGTAGCATATACTTTTTCTGCAGAAACGCAAATCCATTTATTTGTGTCTATGTTATCCAACATTTCTTTTTTTATTGTTTCAATATCTGCTCCATCTTTTACCTTTACAGCTACTGCTGAGTAGGCTTGGGCATTCATCAATGGTTCTGATACTACTACTGCTTCTATATCTTTATTTGATTTTAACCCTGTATATGTTGTAACAAGATTTGCATCATTTATATCAATTTCATTAGTTTCAAGTGATGGTAAAGTATTTCCTAAGTCACTATAAATCTTTTTAAACATTGCTTTCATTTCTTCTGCTGTTTCTAGTTTTAGACCTTTAGAATTTTTGTTTTTCATTCCAAATGCAATTCCTGCAATAATTGCAACAACTAGGATTACTCCTGTAATTATATAAATTAAATTCTTTTTCATAAAAATCCTCCTTTTTAGTCTGTACATGTATAATATCATAACTTATTGAAACATGCAATACATATATTTAAAATATGTACTTTTCTAATTCCTCTACATTCTTGCAATAATATTTACATTCCTTTTCCATGTATGATGATATTTTAGGAATTGAATGTGACCAACCTGCTCCTGTAAAGTCTATTCCTGCATTATCTGCCATAGTTTTGCCTGGTTTTAACTCATCTATCATAACTAAGTCTTTTGATTCTAATGAAAGCTTCTCCATTATTTGTTTTATAGGCCATACTGCTGGCTTTCGTTGATCTGGTTCACATTCCCAACCATATATTAATTCTGGCATTGGTAAATTATTTTCTTTATAATCTCTAATTATATTTTTGTTCATAGAATGTGATACAACACAAATGTGTCCTCCGGTTTTCTTTAAACTTCCATAGTATTTCTCTTGTTCCATTAAATGTTGATGGCGTATGTTCCATTACATATCCTATCCAATTATTGAATTGATATTGTATTTCATCATCACCAAAATTTAGTATTTCCTTAAAGGAAATGGTATATTAGCCTTTTTGCTAGTATACCATTTCTTATTTATATATTCAGTTTATTATTCATCATTTCAAACACAAAACACGATTAAAGAATTGGCCTCTATTTTTCTTTATCAGCTAGTTCAAATACAGCTTTTGTGTATTTTAGTAATTCCTTTTTGTTTTCAAATCCACAAGTTTTTGCAAAATAATCTGCATATATTGTGTCCTCTTTTACTACTCCTGTTTGTATTGCTTTATTTATATTATAACTTTCTTTCGAAGATATATCTCCTAGTCTTAAGTATTCTGTTACTGTTAGATTATAGATATTATCATTATTTTTTAACTTCTCATACATCTCTGTTGTTATTATTCCATTATCTATTAGTTCATAATCGTTTTTAAATTCTACAATTTTTTTATTTGGATATTTTGTTACATTTACAACTCGTTCTATATATTCTGCTTTACCTTCTTTGTTTATTTTTCCTACTTTTACAGGTTTTGATATTATTTTAATTGTAAATATAACTGCTATTAGTAATAGTACAATACTAATACTACAAACCAATCTTTTATTTAGCTTTATTTTCTTTCTAGTTTTAGTTCTTTTTCCTGGCATATAATCCTCCTTTTATTTTTAAAAAGAGAACTAGAAAGGTCTAGTCCTCTTTTATGTAGTATTTTAGTTCTTTTTCTTCTTTTTTGAAACTATTATTATTGCTCCAAGTCCTATTATTGAAATACTTGCCATTGCTACATAAAGTATTATATTATCACCTGTTTTTGGATTTGAACCATTATCTTTGTCTTTCATTTCTTCTTTATTTTCTGGTTTTGATGGAGTATTGTTTTCATTGTTATTTTCGTTGTTGTCTTCGTTATTATTGTTGTCCTCAGCTTTTCTTGCTATTGTAAATGTTGTTTCTGCTTCTCCTCCATCTGTAAATGCTACTTTTAATGTATGTTCTCCAACTGCAAGTGTATCTACATAGTCTTTATTTAATACAATTATTGTGCTTCCACTTTTGCTTGTATAATTTGAACTAT
>ERZ857882.68-NODE-68-length-104127-cov-7.977256_pt1 | contig 104127 bp, 93 predicted proteins | sample MGYA00519697_ERZ857882 | MGnify/ENA primary metagenome ERZ857882 (study PRJEB31778, sample SAMEA3449373) | human gut metagenome | biome: human gut; feature: human-associated habitat; material: faeces | place: United Kingdom | collected 2010/2012 ...
ATGGAACAACAACGTTGTAAGTAAAGACAGCAGCGGCAATGTACCGGTTGTTGTATATTCCGATGCAGCATCTGTTGAGCTGTTCTTCCAGGCAAAAGGAAGTGATACAAAGACTTCTCTTGGAAAGAAGATATTTACGCAGAAGACAACAGACGCGGGATATACCTATCAGATCTATGAAGGCACTGATAAAAACTCAACAACAGACAAGAACCTGTATCTGACATGGAATGTACCGTATGCAGACGGAACTGTTTCTGCAGTTGCATATGACAGCAACGGTCAGAAGATCACGGATACAGTCGGACAGTCAAGTGTAACGACAACAGGAAGAGCTTCCAAGCTGAAAGCTTCAGCAGATAATAAGAAGATTGCAGCAGACGGAGAATCACTTTCCTATATTACAGTAGATGTAACAGATGCAAATGGAAATATCGTTCCGGATGCAGAAAACCGTGTGAAGTTTACTGTAGAGGGAGATGGAGAACTGGTAGGCGTGGATAACGGAAGTTCACCGGATCATGACTCTTATCAGGCAGATAACAGAAAAGCCTTCAGTGGTAAAGTGCTTGCCATCGTGAAGTCCACAAAAGAAGCAGGAACGATCACTGTAACTGCATCAGCAGACGGACTGGATTCTGCAAGTGTCAAGATCACGACAACCGCAGTGGACAATGGAAGTACAGAAAAGCAGATCGACAGCTTTAAAATGTCACGCACTTACTATGTAAAAGTCGGAAGTACACCGGAACTTCCGGAGAAGATCGTGACACGTTATACCGATGGAACAAGTGAAGAACTCCCTGTAACATGGGATGCAATTACAGAAGATCAGATCGCAGCAACAGGAAGCTTCCAGGTGAAGGGTGCTGTAGAAGGCGGATATTCTGTAGCAGTTAATGTAAATATGATCGATGAGGTCGGAGGACTTCTGAATTATTCTACGAATACAGCAGTAGGAGTAGCACCGGTATTACCGACTTCCAGACCTGCAGTACTTCAGGATGGAACGATCATGGACGTAACATTCCCGGTAACATGGGAAGACAAAGCTGCAAGTGCTTATGATAAAGCAGGAACAGTAACAGTCAACGGAACAGCAAACGTACTTGGAAAAGAAATTGATGTAACAGCAAGTGTCAGAGTACAGGAAGAGACGATCAAAATCGGTGACAGCGTTTCAGCAGATGCACTGAACCTGACTCAGAGCGTACCTGCAGATAAGCAGTCAGATACACTGAATGCGATCAAGGACGGAAGTACAACGATTTCAAGCAATACATCCGGCGGAGCAAATCCGACCGTATGGAGTAACTACGATTATTCTCAGGATGGAAATACAACAGCGGATCTCATTTTTGAATATGCAACAGAACAGAGACTTGGACAGATCGTAACTCATTTTGCGAGAGATAGCTGGAGCATGAGATATCCGGATGCCGGAGCAACTGAAATTTATGTGTCAGCGGACGGAACAAGCTGGACAAAACTGGATACAACCGAGACAATCGGAACAGAGTCAGGAAATGTAAAACCATATACTTATGATTTTGCACCGGTAGGAGCAACCTTTGTGAAGTTCCACCTGACCAACAGTACTCAGGCAACAGGAACAACTGCAAAGGCATGCACAGGTATCACAGAAATTGAACTGAAAGTAGCAACAGGAAGTCGTACAACCAATACGACAGCCGAGCTGCAGACACTGACAGTCAATGGAAAAGAAGTACCGCAGACAGCACTGGACAGCAAAGTATATACAACTCCTGCAATTCTTGCAGAGATTGAAGCAACAGCAAAAGATAACGCATCTGTAACAGTCCTTCCGGCTTACAATGATGTGATCCGCATCATCGTTGAGTCAGAAGATCATCAGACAAGAAATACTTATGAAGTAAGACTGAATGAAGCAGAGCAGACAACACCGGACAGCGACAGCAGAGATTATCCGGTATCAAAATTAACAGCATCCGCAGGAAGTGAGCAGTCTACAACAGGAGTTGAAGGTCCTGCATCGAATGCAAAAGACGGAGATGAGTCTACGTTATGGCATACAAGATGGAGTTCACCGGCAGCGACAAGCGATCAGTTATGGTTTACATATGAACTGGAAGAAGAAACGGTACTGGATGCACTTCGTTATCTGCCAAGACAGGGAACAGCAAGCGGACAGAACAATGGTCGTGTAAACGAGTACAGAGTAGAAGTAAGCACAGATGGTTCAACATGGACAACCGTTTCAACCGGAAACTGGGAAGACAGTCAGGACTGGAAACTGGCAGAGTTTACAGAACCGGTTGCTGCAAAATATGTAAGACTGACAGGTGTTCATACTTACGGTTCAAGTGCAGCGAATGTAGATAAATACATGAGTGCTGCTGAGATCCGTCTCCGTATGGCAGAGAGTAAGACAGATATTGCAGATGCAGCAAATGGAGTAACAGTAACAGCTCCGGATTCAATCGAAGTTGCGAAAGCGGATGCAGAAAATCCGGTAATGTTCGATCTTTCTGATATTGTAGTAAAAGCAGGAGATACAACGCTTCGCTATGGAGTTGATTATGTGATCTCTTACGAGAACAATACAGACTTTGGAACTGCAAAACTTGTAATTAAAGGAATCGACGGATATACAGGAATTCTGGAGCATACATTTGCAATCACTCAGAAAGCAAAAGTTATGACGGGAATTACCTGGAATACAAAACCGGAGAAAGTCATTTATACAGAAGGCGAGACACTGGATGTGACCGGCTTGGTGATCAATGTAGTTTATGATGATGATTCAACCGAGGCAGTGGCATACAGTGAAGCAAATGCAGATGAATTTACATTCAGACCTGCATTGGATACAAAACTTGCTGCCACAGATAAAACGGTAACTGTAACTTATAAAGGTGCAAGCCTGATCTATGATATTACTGTAAATCCGAAGAAAGTAGACCCGACAGATCCGACAGATCCGGATCAGCCGAACAAGCCGGATCAGCCAGATAAGCCGGATACCCCGGATAATGGCAATAATAACGGAAATGGCAACAACGGAAACGGTAATAATAATGGAACAGATGACGGAAAGAAAGATCCTGGACAGTCTGGAGTAACAGATAACAAGAACCAGGGTAATAATAGTAATAACGGTACAGCGGCTGGAAATAAAGCAAATGCAGCAGCAAAGACCGGTGATACAGCCAATATGCTTCTTCCGATGATCGCAGCAATGCTGGCAGGTACAGCAGTTGTTGGTACAATTTCAATCAGAAGACGCAGAAGATAATCAGTCCATTACAAATGAGGGTTTGAGGGAAAAAGAGGAGAAGCTTTAAACTTCCCCTCTTTTTTTGTATGTAGAGATTGCTTATTTCCCGTATAAATTATATAATAAAAAAGAATAAATTAATTTACTTGTCCATATAAAATATAAAAAATCTTTATGAAAATAATTATTAAAAAACAAAATATCATTACTTAAAAATATAAAAAAACTCATTTCTAATATGAAAATCTCATTTTTTCCTAAATTATTCTTTTTATATATTGCCACTATACTTAAGAACATTTTAGATCCAAATATTAGAGTAATTATTGACCCTATTTTGCTTTTAAAAAAATAATGAACATGCTCTAAATTTCTATAATCACTTATTATCACACAAAATAATAATATTAATATTACTAAAAAAAATATAAATTGTATAATTTCAGCATAATTTTTATTGTAAATTACTGTGCTTATAATTATATTTATAAAGTCTAAAAATATTAGCATCTGAAAAAAAGTTGAAATTAGATTTACATTATATAACGAATTGATATCTACTATAAATATAAAGATAAATCCTAATACAGCCATAAAAAAATATCCTCGCCCAATTAATTTTAAACTTTCTAACTCTTTATTATTAACCTTTATCATACTCATAATAAATAATAATATTGATATAGATAAGCATAAAACTCCAGTTACAAAAATAAACTCATTATCTATATCATAAAAAATCCTTAGTATTGTTAGAGCTATAATTATTGGTATAAATACTTGCGACTTTAGTCCTTTATATTCATATCTTAAATTTTCTTTAATCATTTTATATTTATACCACCTTTTTTTTGTATAACTTTATTGAGAATTTATTACCTTTACCTTCTTCACTTTTAATATCTATATCACCATTTTGAGCTTTTATTAAATTATGTACAACAAATAATCCAACTCTAAAGCCTGTAGAATAATTATTATTATTTCTTTTTTCCATTTCAGATTTATTGAAAGCTCTTGCAATAAACTCTTTACTCATCCCTACTCCATTATCTTTTAACTCAATCAAAACATATTCATTAAAATCCTCTATTTTTACAAATATACTACCTCCACTTTTAGTAAACTTTATTGAGTTTGACACTAAGTTTAATATAACTCTTTGCATCATTTCCTTATCAAAATACATATATATTTCTTCTTCGCTAGTATCAAATATAATATCAATTCCACTATTATTTACATAAGGAGATAAAGAAAATAAATAATCCTCCACAAAATCAACTATATTATAAAGTCCTAAATGAATTTCTAAATTCTCTGTATCTATTTTGCTTATATCAATTATATTATTTGTAAGCTTAGTTAATATCAAACAATTCTCCATACTAATATCATTGTAAGATTTAACTTTTTCTATATCATTTTTATTTATTAATATTGTTTCAAGCTGAACAGTGGAATATATGGCATTAATTGGTAATTTTAAATCATGAGAAATATTTGATAAAAAATTCTTTTTTATTTTCTCTCTTCCTTGTGCATCTTCAAGTTCTTCCTTCATACAGAACAATTTATTTTTTTCTGTTAAATCTTTAAATATTAAAATACATTCTGAATCATCATTATTTAAATTAAAAAACCTTACTTCTATTTTTTTATTATTTAATTTAACTGATGTTGTACGAGGATTTAAATTTTTATCAAAGCAAATTTCTTTATTAATTTTATCGCTAAAATCTACAAATTTATAAATAGGTCTGTTTACAACCTCTCTAATATTTTCTTCTCCAATTTCATTTAAAAATTTTAAATTACAATATGAAATTCTAAAACTACTATTTATTATTACAATTGGACTAGGCAAACTCTCCAGAAAACTTTTATATACCATTTGTTTATCACTTAATTTTTTATATGTCTCTTCTAGTTTATAATTGTTATTCATAATTTTTCTATTTATAGTCTCAAAATAATTACTTGTTTCTATTTTTTCTTCAAAAAGAAATCTACAGCTTTCTTTAGTGATATTAGAAATAATTCCAACCATAGTTGATAATAATATAATTTGCATATTTACTATAATAAAATTACTGATTGTATTCATTTTCATAAATTCCGAAAAAATAATTAAAAGAACAACTCTTATTAATTCAATAAAAAAACTTAATTTAATTAAATCAATTTTACTTTTTGAATTTAGAGTAATAATTTGTATTTTCCTAAATGTTAACATAATAAGTATTAAAATAAATATTATATTTATATATTGTAATTGCCAATTATTATATATATTTAATAAATTTGTCTGAATAAGATTTATAATTAGTAAAATTGAGTATTCTACATATGCATTTTTACTATTATAATCACTTATCCTATATTTAGAAATAACATAATAAAAAATTATCATATTACTATTATAAAAATCAATATTATACCCTGTATTGTTAAGTAAATTCTTTAAAAAAATAAATTGTCCTGTTGGAGATAAAAATATTAAAATAATGCTACAATTAATAACTAAAAATAATTGTACTATTCCATATATGTCTTTTTGAGTAATCCTTTTTATATGTATTGAAAATATAAATAAGATCATGGAAATTATTAATTCACTTAACTTTAATAAATCAAATGCAATGTTTTTATTTAAAAAAGAAATTTTGTTAAATAAAAAATATATAAATGAAATGCATATAATATGAAATAAAAAATCTAATAAATGTATATAATAAATTTTTTCTCTAAAATTATTATAATTCACTGTTTTTCCCTCACTTAAGATTATTACTACATAATTTTACATCATTTCCTTTTATATGTGAATACAATTGTAACATATTGTCAATAAATATATTTTATAGAATAAAAAAGCAAAGAAAACGTCACAAGGTAATCCTTTATTGAACGTTTTCTCTATAAATATTCAGCTAATTTTCTGCCTTTATTTTTTCAAGCATTGATTTCTTTAAGAACCATAAATCACTAGATAAATCTACATAATATTTATGAGGATTTGAAAATCTTTTAATTTCGTCCCATAAAGTATTAACTTCATTTTTACAGTAATTTCTTATTTCTTTTAATGAAGGACATTTATATACTAACTTCCCAGCAACATATATTGGCTCTTGAATTTTCTTAGCATAAAAGTTTTCAACATTTTTAGATTTCCAAATATGAACTTGATCAAATATATTATAAGGCTTAGTATCATCTATAACTTCATTTTTTAATGTTATCACATCAGCTATAGCCATATTTGTATCTCTATCATAAAGTCTCCACGTTTCTTTAGATCCTGGATTAGTTATCTTTTCTATGTTTTCTGAAACCTTAATTCTAGGCACCATTTCTCCATTTTCTTCAACTGCCACTAATTTATATACACCGCCGAATACCGGTTCTGATTTTGCAGTTATAAGTCTTTCTCCAACGCCAAAAATATCAATTTCTGCCTCTTGATTTAATAGAGATTCTATTGTATATTCGTCTAAACTATTAGATGCCACTATTTGACAGTCATTAAGTCCAGCTTCATCTAACATTTTCCTAACTTTAATAGAAAGATAAGCTAAGTCTCCACTATCTAATCTAATTCCTTTAAGTTTCTTATTTATTGGCTCCAAAACTTCTTTATGAACTCTTATAGCATTAGGCACTCCTGAGTGTAATACATCATAGGTATCTACTAAAAGTGTGCAATTATCAGGGTAAGTATTAGCATAAGTCTTAAATGCTTCATATTCACTTTTAAAGAATTGCACCCAAGAATGAGCCATTGTTCCTATTGCTGGAACATTAAACTCCATATCAGCTATTGTTGTAGCTGTTCCATCTATTCCACCAATATAAGCTGCTCTAGCACCATATATAGCTGCATCATAGCCATGAGCCCTTCTTGCTCCAAGTTCAAATACAGTTCTTCCTTTTGAAGCTCTTACTATTCTATTTGTTTTTGTTGCGATTAGGCTTTGATGATTTATTGTAAGTAAAAGCATAGTTTCTATAAATTGAGCTTCTATAGCCTTAGCCGTAACTGTAACCATAGCTTCTCCAGGAAAAACTGGGGTTCCTTCAGGAATAGCACTTATATTTCCAGTAAATTTAAAGTCTTTAAGATATTCTAAAAATTCTTCTTCAAACAAGTCTCTTCCTCTTAAGTAGTTTATATCCTCTTCTGTAAACCTTAAGTTTTCTATATACTCAATAAGTTGTTCTAAGCCAGCTGCTATTACAAACCCACCTCCATCTGGACATTTTCTAAAGAACATATCAAAACAAACTAAAGTATCTTTATTATTTGACTTAAAGTATCCATTAGACATTGTAAGCTCGTAAAAGTCCATAAGCATAGTTAAATTTCTTTCATTTTGCACATTAAATTTTTTCATAACTTCTCTCCTATTATTTATTTTGGCATTCATCACTACAGTAAAACTAATCATTAGCTATATTATTTCGTCTACAATACAAATTCCAGCTAGTTTCATGCTATACAGTGCAACAGTATTTATAATTTCAGCATTATGATGTCCAAAATCATAAGTTTCTACACAATTTATTGGAATAATTACCTTTTTATCTAATTTATCTCCCCCTCACACTTAATCACCTTTTGTTATTAAGTGATTTTAAAAAAATAACTTTTATTTTTATTTATTATTTGCTCTTAAAACTCATATGTCCAATCTTTATTATATTTATAATACTTTGCTGGTCTATGCCCTTTATCTGTATTTACCTTATCTGTTTCAATTAGCATTTTTTTCGTCTTTCTCATAAATTCCATTCTATGAAACTTTTTATTTAATAAAATTTCATATATAGATTGAATATCTGCCATTGTAAAATATTCATCAACTAAGTTAAATGCTATTGAAGTATATTCTACTTTATTCTTTAATCTATCTAATGCCATATTTATTATTTTTACATGGTCAAAAGCAATTTCATTATTTGATTCTTTATTTACAGTATATAAAACTTCTTTTGTTTTAGTTACTCCACTATATGAATACTTTTCTATAATTTTATAGCTTATTAATATATTTTCTTCTTTATTTTCTAATATTAAATTAAAAGATATTCCCTGTTCTCTTTCTGTAATTTCGCCTCTCTTTATTGTAAACCAAGCTACATTCTCTGCATCATCACCAGCTATAGGATTTAAATTTTTATTAGGTACTAGAGCCATATACGCTGTAGATATTACTCTCATTCTAGGATCCCTACCTACATCACCAAATGTAGCTAATTGCTCCATATAGATATTATCTATGTTTGTTTCTTCTTTAAGCTCTCTATGAGCAGCTTCTTCAATTGATTCATTTATGTTTACAAATCCTCCAGGTATTGCCCACTCTCCTATATAAGGGTGTTCTTTTCTTTTAATTAAAAGAATTCTTAATTCTTTTTCATTTAATTTTCTTATATCTTCAACTACTTTATCTACTACAGTAAAAAGTAGCATATCCACCGTTACAGAAGGTCTTTCATAATTGCCAGGACTATATTGCCTTAAAAATTCTTCTTCTGTTAAGCCATCTTTATTTATTAAGTTTTTGTGGTCTAACATTTTTAGTCTCCCCCTTAAGATTAAGAATTTGCATCTTAATCACATTTTGTTATTAAGTATATTGTTATATTATCTGAATATTCCTTCTTTGTCAATGCAAATTTAACATTTTATAGAAATTTTTATTGCAACAAACAATTTATATATAATTTCATTATTGAAAACTTAAAAAATACGCATAATTTTATTTAGTGCTACATTTAAGAAAAACTTACTTGTTGACAGAAATGAAGATATATAAAGGGATAATTTCTTTGATTTATCAAAAGAGAGTATTAAACTTATAAATTCGTTAATACTCTCTTTTAATTTAAAGTCAATGATTTTTAATAATTTTACATTTTCTTATTAATTTTTCATTGTGCATAGCACCTTCTAACCCTTAAAAATTATGCTTCTTTATCCATGATATTATATCTATTATAACTTCATCCTTATTGACTTCATTTAACATCTCATGTCTTCCATCTTTGTATAATTTATAATTTAAATCATTAACACCAATATTATTATAAGTATTATATAAATTTATAATTCCTTTTCCCATATACCCAACTGGATCTTTATCTCCTGCAAATATATAAATTGGTATATTTAATTTCTTAATCTTATTTAAATTTTCTTGTTTGTGTATATCCCAAAGTCCATTAATTAAATCAAAGTAAAATTCTGTTGGATATATAAATCCACAAAACTCATCTTCTATATACTTATTTACCTCATTTGCATCACTACATAACCAATCAAAATCTGTTTTTGGGTTCTTTACAGTGGAATTAAATCCTCCAAAAGATAATTTATCCATAAGTTTGCTTCTATTTCCACTTCCCTTTATTAGATTTTCCATTTTACATACCAATAAACCTGCCTTAGTAAAAGATTTTGGTTTGCCATTGCTTCCTGATAAAATTAATCCATCAATTGTGTCACCATATTCCTGCAAATACCTTTGGCTTAAAAAAGATCCCATACTATGTCCAAATAATACTATAGGTACATCTTTATTTTCTTTTTTAATAATACTATTTAACTCTTTTATATCATCTAACATCAAATAAAATCTATTATTATTCCCTATGTATCCTAATCCATCATAACCTTTACTACTATTACCATGACCACTATGGTCGTGACTATAAACTAAATACCCTTCTTCTACTAACTTTTCAGCAAAGTAATCATATCTACCTGCCCATTCTGACATTCCATGAACTATTTGAACTATTGCCTTAGGATTTTCAATATTTCCCCATTTATAATATGTTATCTTTGAACCTTCTTTGTTAGTAAAATTATATTTATCCAAAAAATGACTCCCCTTTCTAATAAATATTAATAAAATCTTATCATATCTTTATTTTTATGTATATAAAGTTATGATATACTATTCATTGTAAAATTTAAAATTTATATTAAGATTTGATTATCTATTCATATTATTGTTAATAATATGAATAAATATTATAGGGTGGTGAATAAGATTAGTATTAAATCTATAATAAGCATTATAGCTTCAAAATTTACAATTTTTCTTACAAAAACAATACTAAAAGGGGGAACTACCTTCCCTGGAAAAGTAGCCTTAAAAATAGATAAAAATATACTTGAAAAAGTATCACAAGGCTACAAAGTAGTTTTAGTTACAGGAACTAATGGTAAAACTACTACAACTAGCATGATCTACAATATTGCAAAGGCAAGTGGAAAAAAAGTAATTACAAACAATACTGGTGCAAACCTTTTTCCTGGAATAGTGACAACATTTATTGATAATTACAAATTCTTTAGTCCTACTAAGGATTCCTATGCAATAATTGAAGTAGATGAAGCAAATTTAAAATACATTGCTAAATATATTTCTCCGGAAATAATTACAGTAACTAATCTCTTTAGGGATCAATTAGATAGATATGGTGAAGTGTATACTACTCTTTCCAAAATTTTAGAAGGTATAACTCTATCTCCAAGTACTACTTTGGTCTTAAATGGTGATGAATCTCTTTTAGGAAATCTAGATTTACCTAATAAGACTGTATTTTATGGCTTTAATGCTAAAATTAGTGATAATAAAAATATTGATGTTAATGCAGATGCGAAATTCTGTAAGTTCTGTAAGTCTCCTTATGAATATAATCATATTACATATAATCATTTAGGTGATTTTTACTGTACAGGCTGTGGCTTTAAAAGAGCACAACTTAAATATGCTGTAAATGAAATATTAGAATTAACTCCAGATAGTTCTACTGTTAAATTTAATGATTTAGTAGTAACAATAAGTCAATCTGGTGTTTATAATATTTATAATGCATTATGTGCTTATTCTATTGCTAAAGAACTTGGAATTAAAGATGAAGCTATTCAAAAATCTTTACAAAATCAAGATTCAAGCTTTGGTAGACAAGAAGCATTAAATATTGAAGGAAAAGAAGTTAAAATTATACTAGTTAAGAATCCAGCTGGTTATAATCAAGCTTTAGATACTCTTTGCTTAAATAAAGATAAGTTTTCTGCTGCCTTTCTTTTAAATGACAATTATGCAGATGGTACTGATGTATCTTGGATTTGGGATGTTGATTTTGAAAAACTTCATAATTTAAACATAGATGAAATATTTATTTCTGGTATTAGATGTTATGATATGGCAGTAAGGCTTAAAATTGCTGGATTAAATAAAGAGAAATTTATTATTGAAGAAAACTTTGATGCCTTAACAGAAAAAATTAAATCTAGTAATAATAATAAAATTTATATTTTAGCTACTTATACTGCTATGATAAATTATAGAAAACACTTATATTCAAAAGGCTATATAAAAAAGCTTTGGTAAGAAAGGAGGCCTATATATGGAATTAAACATCTGTCATCTTTATCCTGACTTACTTAATGTATATGGAGATGTTGGAAATATATTAATACTTAAACATAGAGCCGAAGAAAGAGGAATAAAGGTTAACTTAATAAATATATCATTAAATGATGAATTTGATTCTGATAACACTGATATACTATTTTTCGGTGGAGGTCAAGATTTTGAACAGTCTATAGTGTCTGATGATTTAAAGACTTTAAAAAAGCCTTCTCTTGAAAAATATATTGAGGATGGTAAATTAGTTATTGCAATTTGTGGTGGTTATCAGCTTCTAGGTAAATACTATATAGCACCAAATGGTGAAAAAATCCAAGGTTTAGGTATCTTAGATATATATACTGAAGGTGGAGATACTCGTTTCATCGGAAATACAGTAATATATAATGAAGAATTTGATGAAACTTACGTTGGATTTGAAAATCATTCAGGAAGAACTTATATTAATGGATTGAAACCTCTAGGTAAATGCATTCACGGTTATGGAAATAATGGTGAAGATGGTTATGAAGGATGTATTTATAAGAACACCTATTGTAGTTACTTCCATGGTTCTCTTCTATCTAAGAATCCTGAATTAGCTGATAGATTCTTAAATATTGCTTTAAGTAAAAAATATGGTGATATTAAGCTTGAAAAACTTGATGATGAATTAGAACTTAAAGCTAAAAATATAATGATTAACAAATTAAACAATAATAAATAAATTCTAAGGAAATGGGGATATGAACTTGAAAGCAAAAAACTTATTTAAAACACTAGCACTTGCTCTTTCAGTTTCATTATTAGCTCCTTTAGCTAATAAAGTTAGTGCAGAAGATATAAACATTCAAGCTCCAGAAATTATTGGTGAAGCATCAATAACTATGGATATAGATACAGGAGAAGTTATTTATTCTAAGAATGCAGATTTAAAACTTTCACCAGCAAGTACCACAAAATTAATGACTGCACTATTATTTGCAGAAAATAAAAATAGAACAGATACATTAAGTTTTTCTGATACATCATTAAAAGTAACAGAAACTGCTTTAAATAATTATGGATCTGTAAAGGCCGGAGATAAAATTTCTGCTGAAGATACAATGAAAGCTGTTCTTATTTTCTCTGCAAATGATGCTGCATATTTAATGGCTGAATCTGTAGGTGGAACTGTAGATAATTTTGTTAATATGATGAATGAAAAAGCTAAGGAGTTAGGTTTAACAGATACTAATTTTGAAAATCCATCTGGATTAGAAATAGATCCTTTAAACCCAAGCAATACCAACATAAATCAAACTACAGCATATGATTTAGCTAAAATAGGTATAGCTGCTTTTAAAAATGAATGGGTAAAAGATACTATTTCTGCTAAAAATATTAAAACATCTATAACATTATCAGGTAATCCAATGGAACTAGAATCTAGGAATAAAATACTTGGTAAATATAATAATATAGGTGGAAAAACTGGTACTGAAGTATTAGCTGGTCATTGCTTTGTTGGATTTTTTGAAAAAGATGGTAGAGATTTAGTTACTGTTGTTTTAAAATCTGAATATGGTGTGGACGGTACTAATGTATTTAAAGATACTGAAAAAGTAGCAGATTATAGCTATTCAGCCCAAAAAGAAACCTACAAAAATTCTGGAGATGAAGTTGGAACTGTAGATTTAACTTATAAGACTTTTGGATTTTTTGGTGCTGAAAAGCAAATAACTGCTCCTATATATCTAAATCAAGATGTTCAGTATTATAAAAATGATTTTAATGATAAATATGCATCAATTTCATATAATGGTGAAGTTAATAATGCATGGAAGTTTAGTGGAAATAAAGAAGTTACTTTAACTTATTCAACTCCTGGCTACTCACAAGATGTATTGGGAACTATAAAAGTTTCTGCTATGGAGTTAGTAAAAGCTAACTTACCATTATACTTATTATCACTTCTTATTTTAGTGATAGTTTTAATATTAGTTATACTTCTAATAAAAATTATTAGTACTAACAAGAGAAACCGTAGAAGAAGATATTATTAATACTAATTAGCCTATATTAAAACATAAAATTAATAATTAAAAATATAAATTTGCTTCTATAATTCTACATTTTATATTATAAATTTTAAATTTGGGGTTGCTTAGGCAGCTCCATTATTATTACTAAAAATTTATTAAAGAAAGGATTTATTATGAAAAAACAAAATTTTAAAGGTAGTGTAATGCTAAACCCAACTCCAGTTGTTATAGTTACTTGTAAAAATAAAGAAGAGAAAGTTAATGCATTTACTGTAGGCTGGATTAGTACAGTTTGTACAAAAGAGCCTGTATTAGCCATGGGCGTAAGACCTGAACGTCTTTCATATGATTACATAAAGGAAAGTGGAGAATGTGTTATTAATCTTCCTTCAAGAGATATGGTTAAATTCGTTGATTACTGTGGTGTTACTTCTGGCAGAAAAATAGATAAAATTAAGCACTTTGGATATAAATTATCTAAAGGCGTATCTATAAGTACTCCTTCAATAGATTTATCTCCAGTTGCTCTTGAATGTAAAGTAAAAAGTATTACTCCTCTTGGTACTCATGATCTTTTTTTATTAGATGTAATTAATGTTAAAGTAAATGAAGATATAATAGATGAAAATGGCAAAATCTGTTTTAATAAAGCTAATTTAATTTGCTATAATCATGGAGAATACTATGGATTAAATGCTAAACCTTTAGGTTCCTTTGGTTATTCAATAAAGAAGAAAAGAAAGAAAAAATAAATTTAATAATTTCTTGACATATATAAAGAATCTAACTATACTCAATAATGTTACAATCAATTAATTTGGGGGATTTAAGATGTATATATTAACTTATAATGTGAAATTTAGTGATTTAGATAACATAATAGAGTTATTGCAAATTAATGATATATTTAATGTTTTTTATGAAAGTCCTTTAGAAATCACTACTGATGAGTATGGATATGGATATTTAGAAAAAGAAGTTGATACAATTGATATTAAAATTGCTTATGATGAACAATTTGAAAATTTAAATTTATTTAAAGACAAAATCTCTTCATTACTAAATAGTCAGTGTATTTCTCTTGAAGAAATCAATTATAATTATGATACATACGACTTTCCAACCATAAATATTAATGAAAATTGGGTACTAGCATCTCCTGATGAAGATATTTGTGATAAAAACATTAATAAAATATCTTTTATATCTCAAGGAGCTTTTGGTACTGGCTTACATGAAACAACTAAAGATTTATTAAATATAATCTTAACTAAAATAGATTTGCATAACAAAAAAGTCTTAGATATAGGCACAGGCTCTGGCATACTCTCTATTGCCTCTGCAATTATAGGTGCATCAAAGGTAACTGCACTAGATATTAGAGATGTTAGAGATGAAGTTGAGCTTAATTCTTCTCTCAATGGTGTTTATAATATACAAACCTTAGTAGGTGATGCTCTAAATGGTGAAGTTAAAATAGAGGATAAATTTGATTGGATATATATTAATATAGGCGGAGAAGAAACTGAATTGTTTATGGACTTCATAAAAGAACATTTATTACCAGATGGTAAATTACTAGTATCTGGTCTCGTTGAATGGAGTTTTGATAAGGTTCAAGCAATTATTGAAAACCATGGATTTAAATTAACAGATAAATATCAAAGTAACGAATGGATTACTGCAATATTTAATTAAAAGACATAAATAAGGAGCTGTTTTTAAAAACAGCTCCTTATTTATCATATAAGTATCTATAAATATTGTAATTAACCTTCACCTTATTTACATATTTCTTGGTTTCAGGAAAAGGAATATAATCTAAATTTTCTCCGTCTGTAGAATATTCCTCATGACTTAACCATTTATTTACGTTTCCACTTCCACCATTATATGCTGCCAAGACTAAATCTAAATTATTATTAAATTCCTCTTTTAAGTTTTTTAGATACCAGCATCCAATCTTTATATTTAACTCTGGATCAAACATCATTGATGTCATAAAGTAATTAATTCCTATCTCTTTAGCTACCCACTCACCTGTTGTATCCATTATTTGCATTAATCCTTTAGCATCTTTTTTAGATACTGCAGTTTTATCAAAATCGCTTTCTGTTTTAATTACTGCTAATACTAGATATGGATCTAATTCATATTCCTCACTATATTTATTTACATATTCTGCATATTTGTAAGGATACACATACTTTTTCATTGCAAACATAAACCCAAAATAAAATATAAGTATTGCAACTAAAATAGTTATTATACGTTTAAACTTCATTACTTTCTCCTTACTTATTAATTACCTTTAGAAAACCCATTACCTCATCTACTTGCTCCTTTGTTTTTATTAAATCTCCATTATTATCAATAATTATATGAGCATAATCTCTTTTTTTATCTAAAGATAATTGAGCGTTCATTCTATTTATTGCTTCTTCTCTTGATAACCTATCTCTATTTTTTAATCTAACAATTTGAGTATTATTATCAACCCAAACAACTATTATATAATCCATAAATTTATGAAGATCATTTTCTATTAAAGTTGGAGCATCAAGTATTACTATACTTTCTCCTGCCTTTTCATAATTTTCAATTTCATTAAAAATCTCATTTTTTATATAAGGCATTATAATCTCTTCATATTTTTTCCTTTGTTTTGGGAATCTAAAAATATGATTTCCAAATTCCCTTCTTCTAAATTCACCTCTCCAATCAAAAAATCCTGTTCCAAATTCTATTTTAATCTTATCTATTATTTCTGGATATTTTACTAAAACTTCTTTTGCTATATTATCTGCATCGATAACTTTAAAGCCTTTATCTATTAGCATTTTTGAAACAGTACTCTTTCCAGAACCAATTCCTCCAGTTAACCCTATCTTTATCATTATGTTAGGCCTCCCTATTTTGCTTCATACCATGTATTACCAATATTAATATCTACCTCTAAAGGTACATCCATCTTAAGTACATTTTCCATTTCATCTTTTACTAAAGTTTTAACTTGTTCTAATTCATCTTGCTTAACATTTAATATAAGCTCATCATGAACTTGTAATATTATCTTACTCTTTAACTGAAGTTCATTTAGCTTATTATATACATTAACCATCGCTAATTTAATTATATCAGCAGCACTTCCTTGAATAGGGGCATTCATGGCTAATCTTTCTCCTAAGGCTTTAACTATCCTATTAGAAGATTTTATTTCTGGAATAAATCTTCTTCTATTTAATATAGTTATAACAAAGCCTTTTTCCTTTGCTTCTTCAATTAAACTATCTAAATAACCTTTTATATTAGGATATCTATCGAAATATATTTCCATATATTCTGAAGCTTCCTTCTTAGTTATGTGTAAATCTTGAGATAAACTAAAATCACTAATACCATATACTATTCCAAAGTTAACAGCTTTTGCTCTACTTCTCATTAATGGTGTTACTTCTTCTATTGGAACCTTAAATACTTCCGAAGCTGTTTTCCTATGAATATCACTATGATGTTTAAAAGCATCAATCATTTTTTCATCTTGTGACATCTGTGCTAGTACTCTAAGCTCAATTTGTGAATAGTCACAGGATAATAATATATCTCCTTGGTCATCAGGTATAAATACTTTTCTAATTTCTCTTCCCATTTCATATTTTATAGGAATATTTTGAAGGTTAGGCTCTGTGCTAGATAGTCTTCCTGTAGTTGTTACAGTTTGATTAAAAGTTGAATGTATCTTTCCATCAACATCAATAACATTTTTTAAGCCTTCAACATAAGTTGAATTAAGTTTTGTTATTTGTCTATAATAAGTTATTTTAGGTATTATTTCATGCTTATCTTGAAGCTTCTCTAAAACTTCTGCATTAGTTGAATATCCTGTTTTAGTTTTCTTTATAACAGGTAAATCAAGTTTTTCAAAAAGAATTTTACCTAACTGTTTTGGCGAATTTATATTAAATTCTTCTTCAGCTAGCTTAAATATTTCTTTTTCTGTTCTTCTAATCTCTTCTTTAAATTTTACTTCTAAATCATCTAACATTTCTTTATTAACATTAAAACCTAAGGATTCCATTGAAGATAAAACAAAAATTAAAGGATGCTCTACTTTATAATATAATTCTTCCATATTTTCTTCTTTGATTTTTTCATTAAGTATATTATAAATGTCTTCTAACTTACTATTTACCTTGCACTTAATATCATCTTCATTTCCCTTAACATCTTCCCCCAAATATTCATTTACTAAAGATAGAAGATCATAAGAGTTTCTTGCAGAATTTATTAAATATGCTGCTATTGAAGTATCAAATTCAAAACCTGCAATTGATATTCCTAATTTGTTCAATATAGTAATTAAAGGCTTCCCTTCATGAATAACTTTCTTTAATTTATTATTCTCCATTATATTCTTTAATGCTAGATTAGCAGAATTCTCATCACCACTACTAATTTCACTAAACTTAATAAAATAATTTTCTTTATTACATGAAATATAAAGGTTATTTAATGATATTTCAGAATACTTTTCACTATTATTAACTTCGAAAGAAATATATATAGTATCTTCTAATTCATTAGAAAGTTGTGAAAATGAATTTGAATTATCTATATATTTAATATTTATTTCTTCATTTTCCTTATCATCCTCTTCTTCTCCATTGAAAAACTTATCTAATAATGTTCTCATTTGTAATTTAAAAAACATCTTTTTAAGTCCATCTTTATTAAAGGATTCTTGACTTTTTATATCATCTAAATCAAACTCTATTGGAACTTCAGTCATTATAGTTGCTAGCTTTTTGCTAAAAATTGCTTGTTCCTTATATGTCTCTAAATTATCTTTTAACTTTTTACCACTAATACTATCTATATTGTTTAATACTTCCTCTATAGAACCATAAGTTTGGATTAATTTATAGGCAGTTTTTTCTCCAATTCCAGGAACACCAGGAATATTATCTGACTTATCTCCCATAAGACCTTTTACATCTATAAATTGAGTTGGGGTTACTCCAAATTCTTCAATAAAGCTATTATGGTTATATGTAGCTGTTTCTGAAACGCCTTTTTTAGTTATAACTACATTTATATTATCTGAAGCCAATTGAAGAGCATCTCTATCTCCAGTAACTATAAATACTTCTATATTATTTTTTTCTGCATGCTTAGCTAAAGATCCAATAATATCATCAGCTTCAAACCCATCTAATTCATATATAGTTATTGATAATAAATTTAAAATTTCTTTTATTATTGGAAATTGTTCAGCAAGTTCCGGTGGCATTTTCTTCCTACCAGCTTTATATTCTTGATATTCTTTATGTCTAAAAGTAGGGCCTTTCTTATCAAAAGCTGCTACTATATAGTTTGGCTTTAATTCATCTCTCATTTTAAATAGCATATTCACAAAGCCATAAACTGCATTTGTGTGAATTCCTTCAGAAGTTGTAAGCTCCGGAATTGCATAAAATGCTCTATTTAAAAGGGAATTTGAATCTAAAATCAATAATCTCTCCATTTTTTCCTCCAAATTAAGGAATTATTTCCTTAAAGCTATTTTTTATATAAATTATACTATTATTAAGAAAATAAATCATTACATTTTAATTAATATATGAATTTAGAAAATACTTAAATCCAATTCATTAGAAAAGTCTTTAATTAATTTAAGTCCTGCAATACTATTTCCTTTTTCATCTAATGATGGTCCGTAAATCCCAATTCCAAACTTTCTTGGAACAGTTGCAATTATGCCGCCACCTACTCCTGATTTTGCTGGAATACCTACATTTACAGCAAATTCACCTGATGCATCATACATTCCACAAGTAACCATTATAGTTTTTACTATTCTACAAACTTCCTTCGGTATTATTTTTTCATTTGTCCAAGGAATTACTCCATCATTTGCTAATACAGCACCAAATCTAGCTAAGTCCTTAGCTGTTAATTCTATAGAACATTGCTTAAAATATAATTCTAGAATTTCTTCCACATTTCCTTCTAAAACTCCTGTACTTTTCATAAAATATGCTAAAGCTCTATTCCTATTTCCAGTTTCTTTTTCAGATAAATATACTTCTTCGTTTACATCTATATATTTGTTATTAGTTACTGTCCTCATAAAATCAAGTATTTTTTCTAATTTTTCTTCTACATTTCTACCATCTATTAATGAGGTTGTAACTATTGCACCTGCATTAATCATTGGATTATATGGCTTTCCACTATCACTAGCTTCTAAATTAACTATAGAATTAAAGCCCATTCCAGTTGGCTCCACATCAACCTTTTTAAATACATTATATCTTCCATTATCTCTTATAGCCAAAATTAAAGAAACTATTTTAGAAATACTTTGCATAGTAAACTTTTTATCATAGTCTCCTGAATAATATTCTTTACCTTTTGAATCTACAACATATATTCCAAGGTCATCTGCATTTGCCTTTGACAATGCTGGTATATATGATGCAACATTCCCTTCTTTTCCATATACTCTATTCTTTTCTACTAGTGTATTTAATAAACTAAACATTAAATTTCACCTCTTATTATCTTTCGTTTATAGCAATATATATTATATTAATAATTATTATGATACACAAGAAAATTTATACTTATTTATTTTAACTAGACTAATTTACTATATTATGTAAGAATAAATATATAAAAAATACTAATAAATAATATAATATAATATGAGGTGATTTCGATGGATATGACAAAAATGTTAGAAAAATACGCTAAACTAGCTGTAAAAAAAGGTGTTAACTTGCAAAAGAATCAAGTTTTATTAGTAAATGCACCTATTGAATGTGTAGATTTTGCAAGAGCTATTGCTAAGGCTGGATATGAAGAAGGAGCAAAAGAAGTTGTTGTTCACTATGGAGATCAAAGTCTTCAAAGACTTAAATTAGAAAATGCATCTATTGATACATTAAAAGAAGTACCTAATTGGGTAGCTGAATCTTACAACTCTTATGTAAGAGAAGGCTGTTGCGTAATTTCAGTTTCTGCATCAGATCCTGATGCTTATAAAGGAATTCCAATGGAAAAAATATCAGCTTTCCAAAAAAGCAGACAATTAGCTTTAAAAGATTACTATGATTATTCAATGTCAAATAAAATTCGTTGGACTGTTGTTTCAGTTCCAACAGAAGCTTGGGCACTAAAAGTTTTTAAAGATTCAAATTCTAAAGAAGCTGTAGATAAATTATGGAACGTAATCTTTGATGTTGTAAGATTAAATAATGATGATCCAATAAAAGCATGGGAAGAACATAATAATAACATAGCAAAAAAATTAGAATTCCTAAACAAATATAAGTTTAAAAAATTACATTATACAAACTCACAAGGAACAGATTTAACTATTGAACTTCCAGAAGATCACATATGGCTTGGTGGTTCTGAAAAATGCAATTCTGGAATAGAGTTTAACGCTAATATGCCTACTGAAGAAGTATTTACATTACCTAAAAAGAATGGTGTTAATGGTACTGTTACATCCTCTAAGCCATTAAGTTATAGTGGTAATTTAATTAATAATTTCTCATTAACTTTTAAAGATGGTAAAGTAGTTGATTATAAAGCTGAAGAAGGCTATGATACCTTAAAAGAATTATTAGAAAGTGATGAAGGTTCAAAGTATCTAGGTGAAGTTGCTTTAGTACCTTTTGACTCTCCTATATCTAATTCAAATATAATTTTCTATAATACTTTATTTGATGAAAATGCAGCTTGTCATTTAGCTTTTGGTAAAGCATATCCAACATGTATAGTTAATGGTGATAATTTAACTACTGAAGAGTTAATTAATAAAGGAGCTAATGACTCAATTATTCATGTTGACTTTATGATAGGTACAAAAGATTTAGATATTACAGGTATTACTTCAGATAATAAGGAAATGAAGATATTTACTAAGGGTAATTGGGCATTCTAATTAACTAAAAAACTACTATAAGCCCTAAATTGAGTAATAAAAATGTAAAAATATATAAGAAACTCCTATGGTAGTTTCTTATATATTTTCTTATAATGTTTTTATTTATATGAATCTACAATATATTAATTTATATTAAATCTTCTAATGTATATTTTGAAAACTCATTAATAAACTTATTTTGTGCATTATTCATTATTCTTTTTATCTTACACTCAGATATCATATACTGGCATACCTCATCTTTATCAAAACACTCAAATATACTTAAGTTTTTTTCTGTTATTTTAACTATATCATATATATTTATATCTTCTGGCTCTATGTTAAGGATAATCCCACCATATCTTCCCTTCGTGGATAGAATCACTCCACTTTTCGCCAGTTTCCAGACTACCTTTCTTAAATGACTAATAGGTATTTCTAATTCATTGGATAAATCTTCTACTCTAAAAAATTTATTTCTATTCTTTGCTAAACAAATTAAAACTCTAAATGAATAATAAGTAAACTTAGATAAATACATATAATATTCCCCCATTATCACAATATAGATAATTCTTAAGTTATAGGCAATTTAAATTCATTCAATTGTTTTTTGGACTTTCTACTTATAAAATAAAACCTCCCGAAAACATTATTAATATAATTTTTTCAAGGAGGTTATTCATTAACTAAATATTAAATTTTTGACTCTTAACTTTATAATTAATTGTCTTCACTTCTTGGATTATTTTTTCCTAATTTCCTAGATTCCTTTGAATAACCAACTTCATCAGCTGTTTCTACTTTCATCTTTTTTAATTCTGCTTTTGTCTTTTGTCCAGCTTTCTTATTTTTCTTTGAATTTTTATTATTTTTATGAGACATAAAAACACCTCCAATTATAGTTTTAATTGATAAGGTATTTTTTATTCTAGGAAAAAGTTACTGTTGTTACAGCTCTTCCATTAGATATTATAGATTTTTTCTAATCTATTTCTTATTTCTTTTATAAATTCAGCTGAATTACTTACCTTAATATTATCTAATTCAGATAATAAAGCTAAATCTTTAGTCATAACTCCTTCATTAATTGTTTTTATAGAAGCCTTTTCTAAATTATTTGCAAATTCAATTAACTCACTATTATTATCAAGTTCTCCTCTTTTTCTCAAAGCTCCTGACCATGCAAATATAGTTGCAATAGAATTAGTTGAGGTTTCTTTGCCTTCTAAATGATTATAATAATGTCTTTGAACTGTTCCATGAGCAGCTTCGTATTCATAATAACCTTCTGGGGAAACTAAAACTGAAGTCATCATAGCTAAAGATCCAAAAGCAGTAGCTACCATATCACTCATTACATCACCATCGTAATTTTTGCAAGCCCATATGTAACCACCCTTTGATTTTATAACTCTGGCTATAGCATCATCTATTAATGTATAGAAATATTCTATATTAAGCTCTTCAAACTTCTCTTTATATTCTTTATCAAATATTTCTTGGAAAATATCTTTAAAAGTGTGATCATATTTTTTTGAAATAGTATCCTTTGTTGCAAACCATAAATCTTGTTTAGTATCTAATGCAAAATTAAAACAACTTCTTGCAAAGCTTTCAATAGATTTATTTAAGTTATGCATTCCTAAAACTACTCCATCTCCATTGAAGTTATGAATTAATTCTCTCTTTTCTTCACCATCTTCATTTGTAAATACAAGTTCTGCTTTTCCTTTGCCTTCAATTTTCATTTCTACATCCTTATAAACATCTCCATAAGCATGTCTTGCTATTGTTATTGGCTTTTCCCACGTTCTAACATAAGGTTTAATAGAGTCAACTATAATAGGTGCTCTAAAAACTGTACCATCTAAAATAGATCTTATAGTTCCATTTGGACTTTTCCACATTTCTTTTAAATTATATTCTTTCATTCTAGCAGAATTTGGAGTAATAGTTGCACATTTCACTCCTACTCCATATTTCTTTATAGCTTCTGCAGCTAAAATAGTAACTTCATCATTGGTTTCGTTTCTATACTCTAATCCCAAATCAAAGTACTCAGTTTTTAAATCAATAAATGGATATAACAATTCCTCTTTTATAATGCCCCATAAGATTCTTGTCATTTCATCTCCATCCATTTCAACTAATGGATTTATCATTTTAATCTTTTCCATTATTAGCCCCCTTATTTAACTTTTTTGTTAAATAAATTATACCTTATAAGATAGTCTTTTACAATTATCTTTTACATTCTAAAAGAATATACTAATAAGAATTATTGCAAAAGTAATCTGAGCAACTCCAACTATTCCACCATAAGCCATAGCTTTAGGTCCTTCTTTTACCAAATCTGAAATTTTAACTCTCATTCCAATACCAGCAAGAGCTATTATTTCAAAATTCCCACTAATCCACTTAAATCCTTTTGAAATTGGTTGTGGAATTAATCCAACTGTATATAATACACAAATAATAAAGAATCCAGTTATAAACCATGGAATATTTATTTTTCTTTTTTTATTAACTTTAATTTTATTATCACTTTCTTTTATTTCTTTAGTACTATTTAAATATATTTTTTCATATACTAAAACTACTGCCACAAGCATTATTATTCTTATTATTTTAAAAACAGTAGCTAACTTCACTACATCATCAGAAACAAATTTTGCTGATCCTATTACTTGACCTACAGATTGAAGGACTCCTCCCATCATTGCAGATGTTTGTAAAGTTTCATGATTATATAATACTAATGTAATTGTTGGCAATAAAATCATAAGTATTGTTCCAACAACATTTACTATAGTTATAGAAATAACTTTATCAGAGTCTTTTGCCTTTATTACAGGTGCAGTAGCTCCTATGGCAGAAGATCCACAAACTGCATTTCCAGAAGCCATAAGCAAACAATATTCTTTATTGAAACTTAACTTTCTTCCCACCCAATAAGCTAATAATAGCGTTAATGTCATTTGTAAAATAATAAAAATAAGACCACTAAATCCTAGTGATAATATTTCACTTAAATTTATATTTGCTCCCATTAAAACTATTGAGTAGTTTAAAAGATCCTTTTCTGCAAATTTAGTTCCTTTATCATACTTTTTTTCTTTAAAGAAAGTATTTCCAAGAAATATTCCTATAAATATTGCAAAACTTGCAGCACCAACTGTTGAAAAATTATTTCCTAGTACTTCAGCTACTATTCCAATAATAATACAAACAATTATACCAGGTAAAACATTCCTTATTTTATTCAAACTAAACACCTCTTTATTTATCAATTATTTACCTGAAAATTATTATATATATTATTTGCTTAAAAGAAAAATATTATTATATTATAATTATAATAACTATTTACTTATATATTTCTTTGAATATTCAATAAAGGCCTTCATATTATTTGAAACAAATTTATCACTATGTAAAATTAAAAATAAATCCCTTTCTATCCTACCTTCATTTAACCTAAACATATAAAGCTCTTTACTTTTAACTTTATCTTTTACTACAGTATATGAAAGACATCCTATACCTAAGTTTGCTTCTACAGTTTTCTTAATTGCTTCAGTGCTTCCTAATTCTAGAAAAGTATTAAACTTTATTTTATTTCTCTTAAGAAATTGCTCTGTGTGTTCTCTTGTTCCACTTCCAACTTCTCTCATAATTAATTTTTGCTTTTCAATTTCTTTTCCTTGAATTTCTTTATATTTCTTTAGGCTATTTTTTTCTCCACAAATAAATACTAATTCATCCTTCCATATAACTTCTTTTGATATTTCTTCAGAATTAATCTCCCCTTCAACAAAGGCGAAATCAACTTTATTTTCTAATATTAACTGTTCAATATGTTTTGTATTTTCAATAATTAATGATATTTCTATATCCTTAAATTTGCTTGAAAATTCCTTTATTATTTCTGGTAGTATGTATATACCTATGGTTGTGCTTGCACCTATTGTTAATTTTCCTTTTTCATTTAAATTTATATCTCTAATAGTTTTTACACTTTCATCATATAAATTTAATATTCTTCTAGTATAATTTAAAAAAGCTTCTCCCTCATGAGTTAAGTATAATTTTTTCCCTATTCTATCAAATAATTTTACTTCTAATTCTAATTCTAATTCATTTATACTTTGACTTATTGAAGGCTGGCTAATATACATTTCTTTTGCAACCTTTGTCATATTTAAATACTTAGCAGTTTCATAAAATATCTTAAGCTTTCGAAAATTCATGTTTTGTTTACCTCTTTATATAGTAAAAACTCAGCAAAGGCTGAGTTTTTACTAAATTTATTTAATTTATTTATTTACATCTTCATATTCAACATCAATAACTTCTCCAATAGTATTATCAATATCACTTATTTTACTATCATAGTTTGATTTATATTCATTAGTATACTTACTATTGGAGTTAGTACTTTTCCTTCTATCTATATAACCTTTAACTTTAAAAATTATATAAATTACTACTAAAACTGGAATTAAATAAACTAAAAGACTAATTGCTAAATATCCCACTATACCAATTACTAATATAGAGCCAACAATATATAACCACGTTTTAATTTTATCATTCATTTTAATTTACCTCTTTATTTTAATAATATTATTTTTCTCCACCTTGGAGTTATTATACCATAGGCAAATTATTATTTCAACAAGAGATATATAATATTTCTTTAAAAGGTTATATATACTATTTATTATATAATTTATACATTTATCATATTGAACAAATTATTATCCAATCTATAACTCCACCATATAAAATTATAATAAAGCTTACTAATATCAATACAATCTTATATGTAAACACATTGAATTTCTTTTTCCATTGATCAATGAATTCTAATTCTTTTTCATCTCTTTTTTTTAGTATTAAAAGCGCTCCGACCATAACTCCTAATGGTCCAATTATAAGTAATGAACTTCTAACAATTTGTAATGAATACATTAAATTAAATTTTGATAATAAAAATGATACTATCCCCACTAATAAAATTATTACTAAAGATATACAACTTCCAATAATAATGCATTTTATAAAGTCTTTAATCATCCCATTTATTTTTTCCATAAATTAATCTCCTAAAATTTAATTAATATAAATGACATGCTACGAAATGCCCCTTTTCTACTTCCTTAAATTCTGGGTTTTCAATTTTACATATATCCATACATTTACTACATCTACCTTGGAACTTACATCCTTTCGGTGTATTAATTGGACTTGGTACATCTCCTTCTAGCATTATTCTTTGTCTACTTTCTTCTATATCTGGATCTGCTATTGGAATAGCTGACATTAATGCTTCAGTATAAGGATGCTTAGGATTATTAAATAAAATATCTGAATCTGCTAATTCAACCATACTTCCTAGGTACATTACAGCAACTCTATCTGATATATGTTTAACCATAGATAAATCATGTGCTATAAATAGATATGTTAATCCCAATTCTTTTTGTAGTTTTATTAATAAATTAGCAATTTGAGCTTGAATAGAAACATCTAAAGCAGAAATTGGTTCATCACACAATATAAATTTAGGTTCAACAGCTAAAGCTCTAGCTATACCTATTCTCTGTCTTTGTCCACCTGAAAACTCATGTACAAATCTATTTGCATGTTCTTTGTTTAATCCAACTTGATCTAATAATTCATAAATCCTTTTATCTCTATCAGCTTTTGATTTTACTAAACCATGTATATCTATACCTTCTGCAATTATATCTGCAACTGTCATTCTTGGATTTAATGAAGCATATGGATCTTGAAATATAATTTGAACTTCTTTATTAAACTTTCTTTTTTCTTTACCTTTTAATTCATCTATGGATTTTCCATTATAAAGAATTTCTCCACCTGTTTTTTCGTATAAACCAATAACAGTTCTTCCACAAGTTGTTTTTCCACAGCCTGATTCTCCAACTAAGCCTAAAGTTTCTCCTTCTTTTATGGCAAATGAAACATCATCTACAGCTTTTAAAACATCTTTATTTCCAACTTTAAAATACTTTTTTAAATTTTTAACTTCAAAAATTATATTATTTTCATTAGCCATTTCTTCTTTCCTCCTCTATCTTAGTTAAAATTTCCTTAGGAAGTTCTTCACTGTATAACCAACATTTTGTCTTATGTTTATTTTCAAATAAATATTCCTTTGGCTCTTCTTCTAAGCATATATTCATGCAGTATTTACAACGTGCTGCAAAAGCACATCCCTTAGGTGGTGCTATTAAATCAGGAGGAGTTCCTTTTATTGTATCTAATAATTGCTTACCTTTCCAATCTAGCTTTGGAACAGAGTTTAAAAGTGCCCAAGTATATGGATGCTTAGGATTATAGAATATATCCCTTTTATCTCCACTTTCAATAATTTTTCCAGCATACATAACCCCAATCTTATCTGCCATTCCTGCTACTACTCCAAAATCATGAGTAATTAAGATTACCGCTGTATTTAATCTATCTTTCAACTCATTTATAAGTTCTAATATTTGAGCTTGAATTGTAACATCTAATGCTGTTGTAGGCTCGTCCGCAATAAGAATTTTAGGATTACAAGCAACTGCAATGGCAATCATAGCTCTTTGTCTCATACCACCTGAAAACTCATGTGGATATTGGTCTACTCTTTTTTCTGCATTTGGAATCCCTACAGATTTTAATATCTTAATAGCTTCTTCACGTGCTTCCTTTTTATCCATATTTCTATGTGCTACTAAGTTTTCTATTATTTGTTTACCTACTTTCATGGTTGGATTAAGAGAGGTTAGTGCATCTTGGAAAATCATAGCACATTCTCCACCTCTAAATTCTCTAATTCTTTTTTTATCATAATCTAATATATTTTCACCGTTATAAAGTATCTTACTATCTTTCTTAATTTCTCCCTGAGGTCCTTGTATTAAAGACATAATAGCTCTTGCTGTAACACTTTTACCACATCCTGATTCTCCTACTATAGCTAATACTTCTCCTCTATCTACATTAAAAGATACCCCTCTAACAGATTGAACTTCTCCTGCGTAGGTATGATAAGATACTTTTAAATCTCTAACATCTAGTATTGATTCTTTTTTATTTCCTGACTTTTCCATACTTATATACCTCCTATTGTCTTAACTTAGGATCTAGAGCATCTCTTAATCCATCACCTAAAATATTAAATGATAATATTAATAAGCATAATACTATTGTAGGGAATAATAATTGATAAGGATAAAATGCCATAGCTTGCTGTCCTGCTGATAATAATGAACCTAAACTAAATGCAGGTATATTTAACCCTAATCCTAAGAAGGCTAATACTGTTTCAGAAACTATAACACTAGGAATTGTAGATGCAACATCTAATATTATTAATCCAATAGTATTTGGTAATAAATGTTTTATTATTATTCTCATTGAAGAAGCCCCTAAAGCTTCTGCTGCTAGAACATATTCACTTTCTCTTAATTGAAGTATTTGTCCTCTTATCATTCTTGCAGTGCTCGTCCACGCTGTTAAGCATAAAGCTAGCATTAATTGAAAATAACCATTTCCTAATACTACTATAATTAATAAAGTTATAATTAAATAAGGAATACTATTTAAAACCTCAACGATTCTCATCATTACTTCATCTACTATTCCTCCTACATATGCTGCTATACCACCATATAAACATCCTACTACCACAGTTATAAAAGTTGCTATAAGAGCAACTGTTATTGATATCCTTGTACCAATCCAAACTCTAGTAAATAAATCTCTTCCCATAGCATCAGTTCCCCACCAAAATTCACCATTAGGACTTAAATTTTTCTTGCTTGTTACAACTGTTTCATAATCTACATTTTTTATAATAGGTGCAAAAATTGCCATAAATATAATTACAATCAATATAAATAATGATCCCATAGCAATAGGATTTTTTTTAAGTCTTCTCCAAGCATCTTTCCAATAACTTATATTGGGTCTTACTACCTGATCGCTATCTAAGGTAGAAATATCTACAAATTCAAATCTTTTATCTTTTACCATTTTCATATAAAGTTCACCTCAACTACTTAACTAATCTTATACGTGGATCTACAACTGTATAAAGAATATCTGTTATAAATATTGCTATAAGATAAATTAATGCATACAATAATGTTAAACCCATTAATATAGGAATATCTCTATCATTAGAAGCTTGAATATAATATTGTCCAGCTCCTGGAATAGCAAAAACTCTTTCTATAAAGAATGAACCTGAAATTACTCCTGATATAGCTACTGGTAATACCGTGATTATAGGAATAAACGAATTTCTTAAAACATGCTTCTTCACTATATCTACTTCTGATAATCCTTTTGATCTTGCTGTAAGGGTGTAATCTTGATTTATACTATCTAACATACTAGTTTTCATTAATCTAGCATAATATGCTAAGTAAGTTCCTGCACCTGCTAAAGTTGGTAAAATAGTATACTTCCAACCTCCAAACCAAAGATCTGCTCCTTTTGGCCAGCCAATTATAGGCAAATTAAATATTGGCCCCTTAGCTAAATATTTTTGAAGTAATAACGATAATACTAAGGAAGGCACTGAAGCAAGTATCATTATACTTACAAGAATTATATAATCAATAAGCTTTCCTCTATTCATAGCCGCAATAACTCCTAAAATAATACCTAAAGATACACCAACAACAATTTGTTGAATACCAAGTCTTGATGATATTGGCATTTTATTTTTTACTATACTTGAAACAGTATCTCCTGCATGAACTAAAGATTCTCCAAATTCACCTTTTATAATATAGTTTTTTAAAGTTAAAACATACCTCTCCATAACTGGTTTATCATAACCATACTTCGCTATAACAATTTGTTTTGTTTGCTCTGGTAATTTTTGAATTTTTTTATCAATAGCTTTTCCTGGAATTGCAGACAAAAGAAAAAATGTTGCTGTTCCAATTAAATAAAGAGTAATAATCATCTCAAAAAATCTTCGTACAACATACTTTATCATTTTTTATCCTCCTTTACACTTAAGTAATGCACACCAACTAAAGTCGATGTGCATTAATTTAAACTAAAACTTATTAATTTTTACCTTCAATATATGCATGTTTAAATTCATAAACTGATCCAAATGAAGGGAATTGAATATCCTTAACATAGTTTTGATAGAATGAATATTTATCACTATAATAAACTGGTGAAATAACAGCATCTTCATATATTAATTTATTTTCTAATTCTTTATAAATTTCTGTTACTTTTTCTTGGTCTGCTTCATTACCAACAGCTTTTAATAAATCATCATATTCAGTGCTTGCATATCCAGTATGGTTGTTTCCACCATTTGATACCCATATATCTAAGAATGTCATTGGATCATTATAATCTGCTCCCCATCCTGTCAATGTGAAATCATATTCCATCTTATCCATTATATCTAAATAAACTCCCCAATCACCTTGAGTTTCAACATTAATCTTTATTCCTAAATTACCATTAATTTGTTGTGCTAACCATTCTGATCTTTGTCTTTGTAACTCCGACTCTCCTTGAGATAAATAAGTTAATTCATATTTGCTTAAATCATCAGTTTGAAGTCCTAATTCTTTTAATCCTTCTTTAAATAATTCTTGAAGTTTTTCCTTATTATTTACATATGTCTTAGAATCTGCTGCTAATGGTTCTTGAACCTTATCTCTATATTTATCCTCTCCGACATTAACTGCTGTAGGTACTAAACCGTATGCTGATTGGAATCTTCCAACTAAATCTTTAGTATAAACATCTCTATCTATTGATAAACCAATTGCTCTTCTTATTTTAGCATTAGCTAATATTCCATCAGCTGATTTGCTTGTTTGGTTAAAGTATAAATAGAATACTGATGGTTCTTCGCCAGTGAATTTTTGGAATGCTCCTGATTCAGCTTGTTCAGACCATTTTTCTATATAATCTGTTTGTGCTCCAGATATATCTAATTCTTGTGATTCAAATAATTGAGCTTGAGTAGCAAATTCTTTAATATTAGTCATATTAATTTTTTCAAGGTATACATTTTCTGCATCCCAATATGTATCATTTTTTACTAATACCATTGAGTTTCCATTATCCCAGCTTTCTATCTTGAAAGGTCCATTATATACAGTATCTTTAATTTCACTAGCATATTTGTCACCTAATTTTTCTATAACATCTAATCTAATTGGATGGAAAGTTGTATAAGATACTTTAGATACAAAGTAAGGTACAGGATGCTTTAATTTAAATTCTAAAGTATAATCATCAACAGCTTTTACTCCTACAGCATCAAGTGATCCTTTTCCTGTATTATATTCTTCTGCTCCTTCAATATCATATGCTAAGAATGAATAAGCAAAACCATTATCTGGATTTAATATTCTTTGGAATGAATCAACATAGTGTTTTGCAATTACAGGTTCTCCATCTGACCAATTCATTTTTCTTAAATGGAATGTCCATGTTAACCCGTCCTCAGATGTTTCCCATTTTTCTGCTCCAGCTGGTACTATCTCATCACTTTCTCCATTATTCTCAATTCTTACTAAACCTTCTTGCACTGCATTAAGTATAGATGAACTTTGGTTATCTGTAACATCATTTGCATCTAATGTAGCAACATCAAAATAAACAGTATTTAAAACTTGTTCACTATCCTTTGCTGCATTTTTTCCTGCTCCTCCAGTATTATTTTTCCCACAGCCTCCAAGTAACATCATGCAACTTAAACCTGCTGCAATTAAAGAAATCAACTTCTTTTTCATTAGCATTTTCCCCCTTTTGTTATTACTTTATTAATTATTTATATTAAGTGTAGAAATATTATTTTCTCTATTATTAACCCCCTTTATTGCTAATAAAATTATCTCATCCATATAAATCCGTTTTATATGAACATTTTTCTTTGTAATATTGCTAATTTATATATCTGAATATACAAATTAATATCATTAAAATAAAATTGAAATTCCTTACCAATCCTATAAAGGCATAAGTATTTAAGCTCAACTTCATTGTCTAATTTATAAAAATAATACCTTATATGATAATCACTGTCAATATGTTTTTTCTGATTTTTCATTTTTTTCTGTATTTTTTTGAACATATAATAATATTAAACTTTTATATACACTTGTTTTATCGAAAATGATAATTTTTTCTAAATTATCATTAATATATTAACATTTGATAAATACTATATTATTCTTATTAAAATATTAAAATATTATAATAATATTCTTTATAGGCACTAATTTAATATTTTAAAATTAATCCTAAAAAATATAATAACTCAAAAAAAAGAGCAACCTATTAACTAAGTTGCTCTATTATTTACATCAACATAATATTAAACTATATAAAACCTTTAACAATCTGTTGACAAAACTAGGTATCATATTTTTATTACTCTTCAATTGCTATGTTAAAATAAAAATTATTAGTAATTTTATTTCATTGCTTCTTCTACAGCAACTGCAACTGCAACAGTAGCTCCTACCATTGGGTTGTTACCCATTCCAATAAGTCCCATCATTTCAACGTGAGCTGGAACTGAAGAAGATCCCGCAAATTGAGCATCTGAATGCATTCTACCCATAGTATCTGTCATACCATATGAAGCTGGGCCTGCAGCCATATTATCAGGATGAAGAGTTCTTCCTGTACCACCACCTGATGCTACTGAGAAGTATTTCTTTCCTTCATCTACACATTCTTTCTTATATGTTCCTGCTACTGGATGTTGGAATCTTGTTGGGTTTGTTGAGTTACCAGTGATTGATACATCAACTCCTTCATGATGCATTATAGCAACACCTTCTCTAACATCGTTAGCTCCATAGCACTTAACCTTAGATCTTGGTCCATTTGAATATGGTACCTCTCTAACTATTTCTAATTTGCTAGTATAGAAATCAAATTTTGTTTCTACATAAGTAAATCCATTTATTCTTGATATAATATATGCAGCATCTTTTCCTAAACCATTTAATATAACTCTTAATGGTTCTTTTCTAACTTTATTAGCTTTTTCTGCAATTTTTATAGCACCTTCTGCTGCTGCAAAACTTTCATGTCCAGCTAAAAAGGCAAAACATTTAGTTTCTTCTCTTAAAAGCATAGCTCCTAAGTTACCGTGTCCTAAACCAACTTTTCTATCATCTGCAACTGAACCTGGGATACAAAAAGCTTGTAATCCTTCTCCTATAGCTTCAGCTGCATCTGCTGCTTTTTTACAACCTTTTTTTATAGCTATAGCAGCACCTAAAATATATGCCCACATAGCATTTTCAAATGCGATAGGTTGAGTTGATTTTACTATTTCATAAACATCTATACCTTTTTCATCACATACTGTTTTAGCATCTTCTATTTTATTCATTCCATACTTTTCTAATACAGGAATGATTTGATTTATTCTTCTTTCATAACTTTCAAATAATGGCATAATAATGTTCCCCCTTCAAATTATTCGTGTCTTGGATCTATAACTTTAACTGCTTCGTCAAATCTACCATATTGTCCTGTAGCTTTTTCCATTGCTTCATTAGCATCTATTCCCTTAGCAACCATTTCCATCATCTTTCCTAAGTGAACAAATTTATATCCAATAATCTCATCATTAGCATCTAATGCAATCTTAGTTACATAACCTTCTGCCATTTCTAAATATCTTGATCCCTTTGTAACTGTTCCATACATTGTACCAACTTGTGATCTAAGTCCCTTTCCTAAATCTTCAAGTCCAGCTCCTATTGGTAGTCCACCTTCTGAAAATGCAGTTTGACTTCTTCCATATACTATTTGAAGGAATAATTCTCTCATTGCTGTATTAATAGCATCACAAACTAAATCTGTATTTAATGCTTCTAATATAGTCTTTCCTGGTAATATTTCTGAAGCCATAGCAGCTGAATGAGTCATACCAGAGCATCCAATCGTTTCCACTAAAGCTTCTTGTATTATTCCATCCTTTACATTCAAAGTTAATTTACAAGCTCCTTGTTGAGGTGCACACCAACCAACACCATGAGTTAATCCTGAAATATCTTTTACTTCTTTAGCTTGTACCCATCTTCCTTCTACAGGAATTGGTGCAGGTCCATGATTTGGTCCTTTTGCAACAACGCACATTTCTTCCACTTCTCTTGAATACATCATATTATATCTCCTCCCTAATTATAGATTACCACAGTCATTATACTTAAATATCCACAAAATATAGACTGCATTAATCGGGACAAAAATAAACCCATATGGTTATATTTGTCCTATCTATATAATACCAGATGAGTAAAGCCCTAACAATAACTTATGTCTAAAAAGTTAATTTTTTCTCCTATAAATATTCCCTCTTGATATTTGTATTTTTTTTTGTTATAATTAATCCTGCAGTAAGTCGGCATGGCGGAACTGGCAGACGCACATGACTCAAAATCATGCGGGAAACCGTGAGGGTTCGATTCCCTCTGCCGGCACCAATAACTACAAGAAATGGCTTTATCACTAGGTTTAACCACCTTTTGATAAAGTCATTTTTCTTTTTTTCCATTTATAATAAAAAAGCTGTGAAAATAATTTCACAACTTTTTCTTTTAAATGCAAATAAACTTTCAGAATAGTTTTTTACTAAAATAGCTATTTAAAATTATATGCTTATTAACTAGCAGTAAGTTAAGGCCTGCTAACTCCCCCTTGATCAGAGCCTCCTTGAGATGACCCTTCTTGAGAAGAGCCTCCTTGAGATGATCCGCCTTCATTAGATCCTCCTTGAGTATCTCCTGATGGTGGGTTGGTGGAATCTATAGGTTTATTTGTTTCTTCTTCTTCCTTAGCTGGTTCTTTATTTTCTTCTTTAGTGTCTTCTGGTTTTGGTGTATTTTCTCCTGTGCTCTCTGATGGAACATCAGTTGTAGGAGTATCCGTTACTGGTTTATTTGTAACTGGATTATTTGGTGATGATGTATTTTGGTGATTATTAGATTGATTGTTATTTTCCTCTATGTAATTATTTTCATTTTCACTGTATGTATCTTCTTTTTCATCTTCCTCTTTACTTAATAATTCATTATACATTTTTTCATAATATGTTAGATCATCATCAATATTTGCTCCAGTAAAACTTAAATCTGCATTTGCATCTAATTCTTTTATTTTATCTTTTATCTCTTCTAATTTTTCTTTTTTATCCTTCTCTTCCTTTGTTTCTTTATTAGTTTCAATAGCTTTTGGAATTTCCTTATTTTTAGTAACCTTAAAAGCTAAATTTTTATTATTTAAATTATTGGAATAGATTGTCCCTGATACAAGTACTATAATTAATACCACTGTAAGTAATATACATATACCAAGCTTCATCTTAAAGTTATCCTTAATTAAATCAATAATATTTCTTATAAATTTCATATAAGCCTCCTATTCATTTTTCCATCCCTATACAGTATATTCTAACAATAATTATAATAATATACAAATACTATATGAACTATAAATAATCTTATCCTTAATAAAATTTGTTTTCTTATAAACTTAATCATTATTAATTAAGTTTATTATAAAGGAAAAAGTTAATAAAAAATATTTTTCATTTCAATTTTCCTTAAAATATTATATAATTTATTCTATTTATGGTAATATGTTATTATAATATGAATCTTCTATGGAGGTTTTCAAATTGCAAACTATTAATAAAGAAACTTTAAGTGAAAATGAATTTTATGTAACTAATATTAAATATATATTTTTTTCACCAGAAACTTCTATAACTAACTCATATATAGCTGACCTAAAAATAAATATAGAAAATAAGCTGATAAATGAAGATTTAAGTATTGAAGAATTCCTATATGTTAAATTTATAATTGGTTTATGTTTATATAAATCTAATGACTTTTTTTCTGCTAATAATATCTTTGAAGATTTATGTGATAACTCAGATTTAATATTTAATTCATTTATAACTCCATACTTATATACAATTCTATCTATATCTTATTTAAAAATAAAAAATATAGATAAACATATTAAATATTATGATCTCTCCATAAATTATTTGCATGATACTGATATAAAAGAATTATTACTATTTTTGCATATAAATACTTCTTTAACCAAACTTGAAGTTTTTAAAATTGATGAATTGCTATATAGTAATATTAATAATTCCTTAAAAATCTTAACTTCTTATGATGGAATATATTCATCACAAGCTTTAATTACAATTGGTTATATCTATCAAAAATATTTACAATTATATAGTATAGCCATAGATTTATTTGATAAATCCTTATCTATATCTAAATCTGAAAATGAGAATAATACATATATATTAGGAAAATATCATATTGGTTGTACTTATATAGCCATGGGGAAAATCTCTTCAGGTATTGATATTTTAAAATTCATTTTAAAAAATAATAGTAATACTTTACCTAACATATTTAAACTAAAAATATATTCAAAAATTCTTGGATGCTTATATAAAATTGATTATAATTTTGATGAAGTTAAGATCTTGTTAGACAAATATAAGGATGCCATATATACTCTTGACTCTTATTATATAGATACTTATCTTGCTAGATATAACCTTTTTATTGTACATTACGGTATTTTAGAAAATAACAATACCTATAATAAAAAATCTTTATTTAATTTATTTTATTATTTAAACAATGCAAGTTATATTTATAAGAGTAATTTTTCTAAATTTGCCTTTATGGATTTTGAATATTGGCTAGAAATATCTTATGGTAATTTATATTTTTCTTTATGTAATTATGAGAAAGCTTTAATACATCATAAAAAAGCTCTACTTTTTTCTGATAAACCTCATAATGAAGAAACTATCAATTTATATAAGCTAATTTCTAATGACTATGAAAAAATATATAATTATAAGGAAGCCTTAAAATACTATAAAACCTACATCGATATATTAGATACTTATAAAAAATATAATAACAATGATTTATATGTTAAACTTTTTGAAGAATATAATAAAAATATTGTTTTAAATTCAGTAAACAACAACTTCTTTTCAAATCTTAATCACGAACTTAAGACACCAGTAAATATAATATATTCTTCTGTTCAATTAATGGGTTCATTAAAAGATAAAAATCAACATTCGCTTAAGGAATACTTTACTAAGTATGAAAAAAGTGTTAAACAAAATTGCTTACGTATGTTAAGGTTAATTAATAATTTAATTGATATAACTAAAATTGATTCAGGAATGACTAAACTTGATTTAGTATTAGTAGATATAATACCTTTTATTGAGGATTTAACTTTATCACTTATACCTTATAGTAAATTTAAAAATCTTAATATTATATTTGACACTAATGTAGAAAAACTTTATTTAAGAATAGATACCTATGCTTTTGAAAGAATTATTTTAAATCTATTATCTAATGCTATTAAATTCAATAATATTAATGGTAATATTATTGTAACGGTAAATGCTTTTGATGATAAGGTTTCTATTTCAGTAAAAGATACTGGAATTGGAATACCAAAAGGATATTCAGACTTAATTTTCAATAGATTTTATAAAGTAGATAATTCATTTTCTAGAAGAAATGAAGGAAGTGGCATAGGTCTTGCTATTGCTAGGGATTTAGTTGAATTACAAGGTGGTAAAATATCACTTAATGAAAATTATAACCAGGGAAGTGAATTTGTAATTACTTTTTCAAAGGTTAGCCAAATAGGAATTTATACAGATAAAAGCTATAAATACTATGTAGATGATGAAAAAATTCTAAGTGAATTATCAGATATATATGAATTATTTTAACAAATAAAAAAGTTTATAAAATATATTTTTATATTTTATAAACTTTTTTTGTGTATTTTTTACGAATTTTAGTAAATAATACTAATGTCTTTTATATATTATTTAATTTTTTACTAGGAGGTATATTAATGAAAAAGTTTGTATGTACTATCTGTGGTTATATCCATAATGGTGATACGCCACCTGAAATCTGCCCTATTTGTAAAGCTACTTCAGATAAATTTAAAGAAATCGAAAATGAAATGCCTTGGGCTGATGAACATAAAATTGGAACTATAAGTGATCTTGACTCTGAAGTATTAGAAGCATTAAGGTCTAACTTTATAGCTGAATGTACTGAAGTTGGAATGTATTTATCTATGTCAAGGCAGGCAGATCGTGAAGGTTATCCAGAAGTTGCTGAAGCTTACAAGAGAATTGCATATGAAGAGGCTGAACATGCTTGCAAATTCGCTGAAATATTAGGAGAAGTTGTGGCTGCAGATACTAAGGCTAATTTACAAGCAAGAGTTGAAGCTGAATATGGTGCTTGTGATGGTAAAAAAAAGCTTGCTGATTTAGCTAAAAAGCTTAATTTAGATGCTATACATGATACAGTACATGAAATGTGTAAAGACGAAGCTAGACATGGATGTGCATTTAAAGGTCTATTAAATAGATATTTTAAGTAAAGGAGTGAATACAATGCAATTAATAAATTGTAATGCAGTAAACTGCTCTCATAACAAAGATACACTTTGTTATTCTAACAGAATAAATGTTGTAGGAAAAAATTCAAATAAAGATTCTGATACCTGTTGTAGTTCATTTTTAGATAGCAAAACTTATGGTTCTTTAACAAATAATATTTTTGATGAAGGTAATCCTTGCAATTGCTTAGTTTGTAATGTTGAAAGTTGTAAATACAATGAAAATCAATTATGCTCTCTTGAATCCATAGAAGTTTCAGGTTATGGAGCTAATTTATATAGTGAAACAAATTGTAAAAGTTTTTGTAAAAAATAATAAAAACGAAAAATGATATCCTAAATTGGATATCATTTTTCATTAAGGGGATAAATAACTAATTGTTAAGCACTAACAACTATATTTATATATTACATTTAGTCTGTGGCAATTCTGTTACAAAATAACTAAGAAATTATTTCTTTTTCTTTACTAAAAAGTAATAAATATATTATATACATAAAATAGCAAAAATAACAATATCGCCCCCAGTATTATCCATAGTATTGAAATTATTAACTTTTCCTTACTCACTTTTCATATCCTTCTTATAATACTTAATAACATTTTTTAAAAATTTTATAGTTTGTATTGGAGCCTTTCCAATTGATGTTTCTCCTGCTAACAAAAAACCATCTACACCCTTATTAATAAATTCATATATGCTTTCAATTTCAGGTAAAGTTGCTAAATTTCCATCCTTCATACTATTTAATATATGTGTTGCAATAATAATCCTCTTATTTCTGCTCTTTACAATTTTTATGGCTTTTTCTTGTAAAAGTACAGATTCTAAAATCCCTGCTTCTGCAACTAAATCTCCTCTACCTATTACAACTGTATCTACAGCTGTAATAATATCATTAATATTATTTATTCCCTTTGGTGTCTCTATCTTAGCCCAAATATCATATTTTTTTTCTTCTTCCTTATATCCTATAAATCTTATTATTTCATCTATGTCCTGTTTTGACTCCACAAAGGATTGACAAATAATATCTAAATCATTATTAATTGCCCAAAGAATATTATCTTTATCTTTTTTATTAATAATTCTCTCATCATCATTTATAGTTGAAATATTACATCCCTTTCCAGCCCTTATTATTCCACCTTTCATTACTTTAGTTTTTATAATACCTTCCTTTACATCTAAAATATGAAAATTCATAGTATTATCTTTAATAGATATATTTTCTATTTTGCTTTTCTTTATCTTTTCAGCATTTATATTTAAAGGAATAAATTTTTTTTCTCCTAAAGCTTTATTATTTAAACTATTATAATAATCTTCACCACAAAAAAATACTTCTTGATCATTATAAACTTTATAAATATATTTTAGTTTTTTTGATATTCTTACTTTCTTTCCTGATAAATCAACAAGTATATGTATTTCACTATTTATACTCTTTGCATAGTTTATAACTCTTTCAAATTCATCTTTATTAAAATGTGCACAATTTAATCTTAGTGTATTTACTCCATTTTCTATAAGTTCTTTAATTACCCATTTATCCATTGTTTTAGGACCTACAGTAGCTATAATATCCATTTAATTCTCCTATTCATTGTTACTATTTATTTCTACTATAAAATCAACTATTTTATTACAAAGCAATTAAATATAATTCAACTAAGAATTATATTTAATAATTAAGCTAATTATTTTTTTTACTTTCTAATATATCAATTAATTCATTTGTATCTAATAAATTCTCTATTATATCCTTGTATTCTATTGGAGAAGAAACATATATAGCAGATGACTTTATATTTTTAATTAAATATAGGTGGCTACCATTTTTACATACTATATTTTCTAATCTACTTCCTATTATCTTTATTAATTTTTCTCCTAATATTTTAGAATGATCATCCTCATTAAAAAATATTTCACAAAAGGATGCTTCTTTCTTAAAATCTATTGCAAAATATAAATCTATATTAGTAACATTAGCAATTAATACTTTTTTTAATAATACTCTTCCATTATTTACATTATTTCTTTCTGTTAAATCTATAATAAAATGTCCTCTTTCTTTTAATCTTTCAGAAATAAAATTTAGAATTTTTTCACTATTTATATCAATTCCGTATTTCATTTTACCTCCAAAAATATTGTATTGTTATATCATTTTATTCTTCTTCTTATAAAATGTTCTAAAATCTTTAATAAGAGAATATGTTAATATAGAACTTTATCCCCTAGGAGGTTTTTATGAAGAAATTACTTAGTATTATTATATTTATTACTCTTACTTATTTTTTTACAAGTTGCACTTTTAATGAATCTCAATACATAAGACCTAGTTCTAAACCTAAAGTTGATTATTATACAAGTGAAATTAAAGATAAAATAGATGAAGATGAAGCTTATACAATTAGAATCTTTGATTTAAATTTATATAAATATTATGAAGTAAATGAAAAAGAACATAGTATTATACCTGAATTTATTGATTCTTTAAAGAAGGATAATTATAATGCTGAATTAGATGATGAATCAACTCCAGATTATAAAATAATAATTGAATTTTCCAATTCTAAATATGTTATCAATACCTTTAATGATAAATTAATATCTATTCATCCTTGGGATGGTGTTTATAAAGAAGATATAATTTCTATGGATGATGTTCCTGACTTTTATAATCTTTATAAATATTGTGAATATATAAAAAAGGTTTCAAGTGGCTTTGAGGGATAGGAGATAAATAGTATATTCCTTGCTCCGTCGCATGCGCTCCAAGTCGCCGTCACATACTATTTATCTCCTTCTCACGGAAGGTAATAATTCCTCATTTCATTCGGAATTATGAACTTTATTCATATGGTAAACTCTTTATAAATTGTTAAAAAATAAGATGTTGCAAATAATTGAATATTTTACAACACCCTATTTTTTTATTTATTTTTTAGTTCTTCTAACATCCTAAACACTCTTTTATTGTTTAATGGATGTATGAAATTAGGAGCAATTTCATTTAATGGTTCCAAAACAAATTCTCTTTCTTCCATTCTTGGATGAGGTATAGTTACATATTCATCAGATGTAACATAATCATCAAAGAAAATAATATCTAAATCTATTATTCTTGGACCCCATTTAATTACTCTCTCTCTTTTCATATCTTTCTCTATATTTAATAAAATTGTCATAAGCTCTTTTGGATTAAGAAATGTTCTTATTTCTATTGCTGTATTTTTAAAACTATCTTGATTTTCATATCCCCAAGGTTCTGTTTCAATTATACTTGCAATTTTTGTAACTTTAATTTCTTTAAATTCCTTAAGTTTATCTATAGATTTTTTAATATTTTCCTCTTTATTTCCTATATTACTTCCTATAGATATATATGCCTTATGCCATTTTCTGTAAATTTCTATTGCTGCAGTATCTAAATGTCTTCCAATTGGAGCCCAAGGTTTCTTAAGTAAAACTTTAACTCCATTTACTAAATTATAATTATTTAAAATATATTCAGCTATCTTTTCAGCTGCTGTTTCAATTAAATCATAACTTTCTCTTTGAAATTCTTTTTCTATATTATGACATAACTCACCATAATGAACAGATTTACTTAAATCACAACTTATAGCTGCCTCTCTTATATCTAGATCTAACTCTAATGAAAGGACAAACTTTTGCCCTAAAATTTTTTCTTCTTTAAATACACCATGATTTGCAAATATTTCTACATCTTTTAAATATAGTTTGTCCATAGCTATTCCTCTACTTTTTGCTTAATATTTTATCAATCATTACACAAGCTCTTTTATTTTCAAGAACATCATGTACTCTTACAATTTTGCAACCCTTCATTATTCCTAATACAGTAGTAGCAATAGTTCCTTCTACTCTACTCTCTACAGGAAGGTTTAATGTTAATCCAATCATTGATTTTCTTGATGTAGCTAGTAAAACTGGAAAACCAATATTAACTATTTTTTCAAGGTTATTCATAACTTCTAAGTTTTCATCATAAGTTTTTGCAAAACCTATGCCTGGATCCAATATAATATTTTCTCTTTTTACTCCTGCATCTAATGCAATGTTTATACTATCTACTAAATCTTCTAAAACATTCTTCATTAAATTAGAATATTTTTTTTCTTCTCTATTATGCATTAAAATACATGGCACATCATATTTTGCTGCAACCTTAGCCATATTTCTATCTTTTTTAAATCCCCAAACATCATTAATTATATCTGCACCAGCTTTAATTGCCTCTTCTGCTGTTTTACTTTTATAAGTATCTACAGAAACTAAAACATCTAATTCATTTTTTATAGCTTTTATTATTGGAATAACTCTTTTTATCTCTTCTTCTTCTGATACATAATTTGCCCCTGGTCTTGTAGACTCTCCACCGATATCAATAATATCAGCACCTTCTTCTACCATCTCTTTAGCTCTTTTAACTGCTGCTTCAATATTATTATAATTTCCCCCATCAGAAAATGAGTCTGGTGTTACGTTTAATATCCCCATAACATATGTTCTTTCTTCTAAGTTAATTATTTTATTTCCTATCTTCATATTTCTCTCCCTTTTGCTAAATCTTTATGTCATTATTTTTTTTATCTTCCTTCCAATAACAATCTCTATATGCCTTGCAATTAAAACAGTTTCTTGAAAGTTTATCACTTTTGTGTATTATCTTAGATAATTCATCTTCACTTTCTCTTCTATGTTCTTTTACAGACTTTATTATTAGTGTCCTTTCTTCCTTATTAAAAGATGTAAACTGCAATAATTCTTCTGCTATTTTTGCACTTCCTATATGGTGATCTACTCCATTATTATACTCTAAAACTCTTCCTATGTCATGTAATAATGCAATTGCATAAATTATTTCTTTATTATAATTTAATTTATTTTCTAAAACCATAATATAAGCTATCCTAGCTACATCTAAGAAATGCTCTAAAGTATGGTTACAAAACTTTCTATCCTTTTCTAAATAGTTAAGTTCTTCTAACAAAGCTTTATACTTAGGATGATTTAAAATTATATTTACATTTTCCAATTTTTCACCTTCTATATACTTAGATTACTTAATAAAACTTATAACTTCTTTCCTTAAAGTATAATCATCTATAAAACACCCTCTATAAGTTGTAGTTACAGTTTTTGCTCCTGGCTTCTTAACCCCTCTCATAGTCATACACATATGCTCACCTTCAATAACCACCATAACACCTTTAGCATCTAAATATTTCATTATTGCATCTGCTATCTCCGCTGTAAGCCTTTCCTGAAGCTGTGGTTTCTTTGAATATACTTCAACACATCTAGCTAATTTTGATAATCCTGCAACTTTTCCATTTGGTATATATGCTATATGGGCTTTACCATAAAAAGGTACAAGGTGATGCTCACACATTGAGTAAAAAGTAATATCTTTTTCTAGAACTAAATCATTTCCTTCAACAGTAAATGTTTTAGATAAATCACTTTCAGCATTTTTACCTATTCCAGAAAATATTTCTTCATACATTCTTGCTATTCTATCAGGAGTTTCTAATAATCCTTCTCTATTTGGATCTTCCCCTATTCCCTCAATTATAAGTCTTACACCTTCTTGTATCTTATCTTTATCTATCATTTATGTTCCTCCTAATCACCAATTACTAATTCATATTTTTCTCTTATGCTTATAGTTAGTTTCTTTTCCGAAAAAATTTTATCTTCAATTTTACTTATTCCCATTATACCTAATAAACTATTTGTAACAAATACTTCATCAGCATTTAATACATCCTCTAAAGTAATTTCTTTTTCAATTACATCAAATTCATTTATAATAAACTTTCTAACTACTCCTGGAAGTAATCCACTTTCAACCTTTGGTGTATATATTTTGTTTTCTTTTATAATAAATATATTTGATGCACTTCCTTCTGTTACAAGTCCCTTTTCGTTTAAAAATAATACCTCATCATATCCCTGTTTTGTAATATTTTCTCTTTCAATAATATTTTCCAAATAATTAATTGACTTTATATAAGTTAATTTAGACTTTGAATTTCTATATACATTAGAAAGCTTTAAGGAAAAACCCTTCAAATAATCTCCTGATTTATATTTATTTTCACGTACTTCTAATACCAAATTTCTTTTAGACACAACTATTTTTAGTACACAATTCTTTATTGAATATTTTTCTATTAAATTTAATATATCCTCAATTAAAATTTCATCACCTAACTCTAAAATTCTGATACCTTTATTTAATCTTTCAATATGTTCTTTTAAAAATATAGGCTTACTTTTAACTAAAATTGTTTCGAATACTCCTCTTCCAAAAAAGTATCCATCATCTAAAGTTATTTTTTCTTCATTAAAAATAATATTTCTCATTATAGCACCCTCATTAAAGCCTTTGCTTTATCTAAAGTTTCATTATATTCATCTTCTTCATTAGAGTCATATGTAATGCCTCCACCCACTCCAAAATAAGCTTTATTATCTTTTTTAATTATTGTTCTAATTGCAATATTAAAATCAGCATTTCCTCTAAAATCAAAGTATCCAATAGATCCGGTATATATGTTTCTTTTCAAAGCTTCTAGTTCTTCTATAATTTCCATAGCTCTAATTTTAGGGGTTCCAGTTATAGATCCTCCTGGGAAACATTCCTTAATACATTTTATAGCAGATACTTCATCCTTAAGTTCACCTTCAACTGTTGAAACTAAATGAAATACTGTAGCATAAGTTTCAAGTTTAAAAAGCTCTGTTACTTTAACAGAATGATGTTTACAAACCTTACTTAAATCATTTCTTTCTAAATCAACTACCATTAATAACTCTGCCTTATCTTTTTCGCTATTTAAAAGCTCTAAACTATTTTTAATATCCTCTTCCTTAGTTTGCCCTCTAGGTCTTGTACCTTTAATTGGTCTTGTTACAACCTTTCTATTATTAACTTCAAGAAATCTTTCAGGCGAAGAGCTTATTATTTGAAAATCATTAAAATTCATATACGCAGAAAATGGTGCTTTATTTATGCTTCTAAGCTTCTTATATATTTCAAAGGAATCTTCAGTGCTTTCTGTATAAAATCTTTGAGTCATATTTGCTATATAAACATCTCCACTTATTATATAATTTTTCAATTTAGTTATAGCTGATTTATAATCTATTTTATTAAAATTAGAGACAAACTCCTTTTTTATACCTTCTACTTTATTTTCTTCTATTTTTATACTATTCTTTATTTTGTCCATAATTAAGTCAATTTCTTCTTCACTACCCTTTAAAGAAGTTATATATTGCTTATTATTATGTAAATCAAAAATAATAATATTATTGTAAAAAATAAATTTTATATCACTAATATTAAAATCATCAAGACTTGTATCTGGTATATCTTCTAATATTCTACATACATCATAAGATATATATCCTATAGCACCTGATATAAATGGAATATTACTATAAATTTCTTGTGGAATCTTGTATTCTTCAATAAGCTTTTCTAAAGCATCAAAGGGTTCTCCTGAAACTTCTACATTGTCTATAAAACTATTATTACCTCTAGCTTCAAAAGTCATAAAAGGATTTATTCCTATAAAAGAAAACTTTGATAAATTTTTATCTTCCTTTGAGGAATCTAATAATATAGTGTCTACTTCATCCTTAAACATATTATATACTTCAAGAGGATTAAAATTTATTTTTACTTCTCTAACTTTAATCATTTCCATCCCCCTTAAACTTTTTAGTTATATCAATAAAGTTCTTTAAAAGCTTATGTCCATCCTCAGTCATTTCAGCTTCAGGGTGAAATTGCACTCCAAAAATAGGATATTTTTTATGTCTAACTCCCATAATAACATCATCTTTAGTATAGCTAGTTACTTCTAAATCCTCGTTAATATTTGCTTTATCGATTATAAGTGAATGATATCTTGTAACCCTTAATGGATTATTAATCCCTTCAAATAAATCTTTATTTGTATGATTTATGTAACTTATTTTACCATGTACTGGTTCTTTTCCTTTTATAATTTTACTTCCAAAATAATGACCTATACATTGATGTCCTAAACATATGCCGAGTATTGGTTTTATTCCCTTAAAATTATGTATAATATCTAATGATATTCCTGCTTCTTTAGGAGATTTTGGTCCTGGTGAAATTATAATTCCATCTATTTCCAAATCTTTAATTTCATCAATTGTTATTTTATCATTTCTGTAAACTAATACTTTTTCACCCAATTCTTCAATATATCTTACTAAATTAAACACAAATGAATCATAATTGTCTATCATTAAAAGCATTTTTACCTCCAGGTTTTGTGTTAAAAATAATATATATGTGTTAAAATAATTTTAATGTATAAATTATATCATAATATTTTATTTTTTTGAAAGGAGATAAGAATGTTTAAATGTGATTTCCATACTCATTCAATTTGCTCTGATGGGAGATTTACCCCTAAAGAAATAATTAAAATGGCTGAAAAAAGAAATCTTGACTATATTTCTCTAACAGATCACGATACCTTAACTGGTATAAATGAAGCAATCTTAGAAGCAAAAAAAATTAATATAAACTTTATTCCTGGAATTGAATTATCTACAGAATATAATGGAGAGTCAATTCATGTTTTAGGATTTTTTAATAAAGAAGATTATAAAAATCCTAAATTAAATAAATTTTTAGATGACCTTAAAGAAAAAAGAATTACTAGAGCTTATAAGATAGTTGAAAACTTAAAAAACTTACATAATATAGAATTAGATATAAATAAAGTTTTGGCTAATGGTAAAGATACTATTGCGAGACCCCATATAGCAAAAGCAATTATAGATGCAGGATATAACTATGATCATGAGTATATTTTTAAAAACTTTATAGGAAATGATTGTCCAGCTTATATTCCTTCCACTAAATTATCTACACAAGATGGAATTAAACTTTTAAAGGAATTTAATGCATTAGTTTTCTTAGCTCATCCAATATTAGTAAAGAAAACTTCCCTTAAAGAATTAATAAATCTTGGCTTTGATGGTATTGAAGCAATTTATTATAGGAATAGTGAAACAGATACTACTAACTTAATTAACTTAGCTAAAGAACATAATTTATATATTTCCTGTGGATCAGATTGTCATGGAATTCCTAATGATAAATCTCATGGAAATGTTGGCGATGTAAATATTCCTCAGGATGATATCATAATTAATATGTTAAAATGGCCTATTATAATATCATAAAATTTAAAGTATTATTTATATATTTACTAAAATAATATAGGGACATTACTCCTAAAAGTAATATCCCAGATTTAAACTTTACTTATTATCTATATTTTTCTCATCATTTTTAGGATTATCATCTATATACCATTTAGCTTCAGTAGTTGGGTTACTTATAATTCCTAAGGCAACTAATATAGATAAAATAGTGTTTGCTATAGCTTGATATTCTTCTGGTATTATCTTTACTCCAAAAGCACTTAAGATCATTGGAATTAATGCCATAATAGAAACCCATAAACCATAGTTTTTAAATCTTGACCAATCAAAGTTCATAGTAGTTCCCTCCTAACCTATTACATTATATTCACATAATAAAAATTAGTGAATTAAAAAAGCTGTATTAATATAAGTAAATTTAAACTTATATTAATACAGCTATTATTTTATATTAATTAGACTCTTCTTCTAAGAAAGCTTTATAGCCTCTCATAGTTTCATATATATCTAGTTTACTTGCTATTTCCCAAGGAGCATGCATGTTTTGAAGTGCTACACCACAGTCTATAACTTCCATATTATATTCTGCTAAAATATAAGCTATAGTACCACCACCACCTTGATCAACCTTTCCAAGTTCTGCAGTTTGGTATACTACATCATTTTTATCCATAATATTTCTAAGCCATGCAATATATTCTGGATTTGCATCATTACATCCTGCTTTTCCTTTAGCACCTGTATATTTATTAAATACAATTCCCTTACCAAAATAAGCAGAATTTTTCTTTTCCATTACAGATGGATAATTAGGATCAAAAGCAGCTGAAACATCTGAAGACAACATTTTTGAATTTGCTAATGTTCTTCTTAACTTTAAACTTGAATATTCTCCAAGTCTATCCATAACTTCTGCAACAGCATTTTCAAAGAATTTTGAGTGCATCCCTGTAGCTCCATTACTACCAACTTCTTCTTTATCCACCAATAATACTACGCTAGTATACTTAGTTTTATCCACATCTAACATAGCCATTAATGATGTATAAGCACATACTCTGTCATCTTGACCATAAGCCATTATCATACTTCTATCTAATCCATACTCTCTAGCTCTTCCTGCTGGTACAACTTCTATTTCAGCAGAAACAAAATCCTCTTCTTCAAAATCATACTTTTCTTTTAATATGTTCAGTATATTAGCTTTAACAGCATCTTTTTCTGTACCTTCTAGTGGAATACTTCCAACTAATATGTTCAAATCTTCACCTTCAATTACTGCATTAGCCTTTTTTTGAAGCTGATCTTGTGATAAATGTATTAATAAGTCTGAGATTCCTACTACTGGATCTTTATCATCTTCTCCAATTACTACATCTATTTTAGTTCCATCTTTTTTTACTACAACACCATGTAAAGCTAATGGGAGTGTAACCCATTGATACTTTTTAACTCCTCCATAGTAATGAGTTTCCATCATCGCTAAGTTAGTATCCTCATATAATGGGTTTTGTTTTAAATCTAATCTTGGTGAATCAATATGTGCACCTAGAATTCTTAATCCCTTTTCCATTGGCTCCTCACCAATTATAAATAAAGCTAAAGTTTTATCTTTATTATTTAAATAGACCTTATCACCTTGCTTTAAACTCTCTTTCTTTTCTATAATCTCTTTTAAATCTCTAAAACCAAAAGCTTTTGCCATATGAATGCTAGTTAATACGCACTCCCTTTCAGTTTTACATATTGACATATAGTCAATATATCCCTTACAAAATTCAAATAACTCTTCTCTTTTTTCTCCTTGATATTTTAACCAAGGATTTCTCTCTTGTTCCTTATTTCCCATATCATTCTCCCTCTGTGTTATTTTTTTCTTACTCTATTATTGTATCCATTCTTCTTTCAATTATATCTACAGGTGTAACATCAGACATTAGCGAATGTCTATAGTTTACTGCTGCTGCTTCAATAATTACAGCTATATTTCTACCTGGTCTAACTGGAACCCTTAACTTTTTAACCTTAACACCTAATATATCTTCACGTTCATCATTTAAGCCTAATCTATCATAATCTCCATCATCTTTCCAATGTTCAAAATGCATAAGAAGTTGTATATCCTTTTCTTGAAGAATAGAGCTTAATCCATATAATGATGCCACATCAATAATTCCTATTCCTCTAACCTCAAGCATCCCTATTGTTATTCTTGGAGACTTACCTATAAGTTCACCATCAACCTCTTTTATATCCACAGCATCATCAGTTACTAATCTATGCCCTCTTTTTATTAACTCAAGAGCCGTTTCACTTTTACCTATTCCACTTTCTCCAGTAATTAATATTCCTATTCCGTATACATCAACTAATACACCATGAAGTCTAGTTTCAGGTGCTAATTTATCTGCTAAATATATAGTTAACTTACTTATAAACTTAGTAGTAACTAAATCAGTTCTAAGTAACCAAACTTTATTTTTTAAAGCAGCTTTTACTAATTCTTCTTGTGGATCTAAATCTCTTGTAATAATTAAACATTTTAAATTAAAACTAAAGTATTTATCTATTCTTTTTCTCCTTAGTTCTATTGCCATTGTTTCTAAAAAGCTCCACTCCGCTTTTCCTATAACTTGAATTCTTTCTGGAGCAAAATAATTATAAAAACCTGTTAACTGCAATCCAGGTCTATTTATATCATTTACAAATATCTCTATTCCCTTTTCACCTTCAGATAATATTTCTAAGTCAAAATCTTTTATTAACTTTTCAACTGTAACTGACAAATTTATCACCCTTTAATTTCTTTTTTTTAATTCTACCGTCTCTAATTGCGCTCTAAAATTGCTTTTTACACTATCAATATATCTTCTTCTTAAAATCTGTTGTTCTTCTTTCTCTGCGTTATTTAAGCCTTCTTCTTTGCTCTTTTTATAAAGTTCATTTATTCTCTTAATAACATCATCCATTTTCATGTCCTTAATATCCATCATTGGTTCATCCTTTCATATAAACACTTCTTTATTTATTTTACCTTCATTTTTTATTAATATCAACTTATATACTCCTTATAAGTACAATTTTTACATATACTACTTATTATCTATCTCCTATATTATAACAAAGTCTATTATATTTCTAAATTAGTTGCTTAAATTTTTTGTAGATTTTTGTTGCATTTTTTAATTTTACATTTTTATACTTTTTGGTATAATATTGTTATAAGTGATTATATTTTGTAATTCAATAGGAGGTGCTAACTGTGAAAAAGAAATGTAGTAGAAAAATAAAAAGAAAAAAAGCTTTACTTAACTTTTTATTAAAATATCTTTCTACAAATAATAAACTAATACTGTATATTTCTCAAGATTTAGACAAGCTAATTAATAAAAATCAAAATCATATATTTAATAAATACATGAGAAAAAACTTAAGTAGCAATCCTGTAAGAAAAGTTGCTTAATTTATTTATCTAACCTTTATTATGTATTTTCAATTAATTCATTAGAAATATAATTTTTAAGCATAAAAACTCTATATGATTATATAAGTTTTTATGCTTAAAATAAAAAAATCCACTTTGTGAACTATGAGTTTTACTACTCTCATAAAGTTATCCACAGTTCTTTAAAAATATAATTTTCTATAAAACAAAAAATACCCCATATTTTGAGGTATTAAATACATATATATTCCCAACATGCCGGTCGCTTAAATATTCATACCTGCTCCTCGCAGGTGGGTTAAGCTCACTAATTCTCTGTCTTCTCCCGTTACAATACTGCAAATAATTGGAGCCTGACATACACTTAGATATCGCAAATCCCGTATATTCAATGTAGGTTGAATATTATAAGCTTAGCGCACATCTCAGGATTTATTATAATATAATTATAACACAATTCTAAATACATGCAATAGAATATTTTTCCTGTATTGTAAACCTTTAAAAAATGTATTCTTTAGCTACATCTTCTATTGTGATATCTGCATCTTCTTCTGTAAATAAAGCCATAAATTGAATAAATTCAAAGTTAGATGAATTTATTTGAAAAGCCATTACTTCACCTGCAATATCTAACTCTTCAACAATTTCTTCGATTATATCAACCACTTCATCATTACCATAATCATAAAGGTAAGGTATAAAATACTCTTTATACCATTCATCACTTTCTTCTTCGTAATCACTTTCATCATTTGCATAACTTCTAGCAGCACTTATTACATCATTATCAAAGTCTAAAAAGAATTTTACAAGAAAAACTCCATCTTCATTCTTTAGTTCTTCTATTTCTGTTAAATTATTTTCTTCAAGTATTTCAATTATTTCATTACTCTTCATAATATCCTCCAATTAATATAACAGTTTTTTATATTCCTTTTTTACCTCAAGGAATTCTTTATCATCTTCAACTAAATTTAATTCTTCTTTTCCATCTACTTCATCTACTCTAAATACATAGATATCATCACTATCATCATCAACTGGAGCTAAAAGTAAATATTCCACTTCTTTTAAATAAACCTTTGCAACTGCTTCAAAATCTACTTTTTCTCCATTTTCATTTAAGAAACTCATTATAACTTTTTCATCTTCATCAATATTAATGTTCTTTTTATCCATTTTATTCTCCTTTATTTTAATTGTCCATTATTTTAATTTTTATCTTTTAATTTTTTTAGTATACTATATTATTTTTAATATAGAAAGTCATTTTATGTAACTTTATATATTTATTTTTATATTATGTACTATCAATGTTTTTCAGAGGATAAAAATATGTTAGAAAGTTTATTATTAGTTTTATCTGTATCAATAGACTCATTTATAGCAAGTATATCTTACGGAAGCAGTAAGATTAAAATCCCTATAATTTCTGCACTGATAATTGATATTATATCTTCTAGCATGCTTGGATTGTCATTAATTTTAGGTAGCTTTCTACAAAATTATATTTCTATTAATATGGCTAAATTTTTTAGCTTCACTATTTTATTTTTATTAGGACTCTATAGATTATTTGAAGTGTTGCTAAAATCATATATAAATAAAAAAGCAAAATCCAGTCATCCATTAAGATTCAAATTATTTGACTTTAATTTTGTACTTCAGGTTTATGCTGATGAAATTAAAGCTGACTTTGATAAATCTAAAGTTCTATCATACAAGGAAGCTCTATACTTATCTATTGCCTTATCCTTAGATAGTTTAGCTGTTGGATTTGGTAGTAGCTTAATAGTAATTGATAGCATTCAAGTCTTTATTATATCAATTATCATTGGACTTATAGCTATTTTATTAGGATCATTTATTGGAAAAAAATTTGTAGAATATGTGAATTTGAATATTTCTTGGCTTTCTGGATTAATGCTTATTATGTTAGCTTTTTTAAGAGTATTTTAAGAAAAATCATATTATTAAAAATAACTGTGGCAACAGTATTAACTCTAAACTGTGCCACAGCTATTTTTTATTTATTTATCTTTTTATCTTTATTTTTACTTATTAATAATAATACTCCAGCAGCAGCTATAGCCACAATTGCTATTACATATAAATAAATCTGACTATCATCACCTGTTATTGGTAGACTATTATTTTTCTTGAGTTTTACTTTATCATCAGATTTTGTTGTATAATTACTTTCTAATTTTAAGTTACTATCTATATTTATAGTACTATCTTCAGTTTCTTTATTTTTTATATCATCTTTAACCTCTTCTGATAGCTTTACTTCAGCTGAGTCTCTAACTCTTAATCTATGTCCTTCTGGATCTTCAGAAGCTAATCCAATAGCTGATATATTATCTCCAATTTTAATTCTAGACTTCCATTCATCATCAACATCTGGATTTTCACTACTTCTCACATATCCTTCTATATATACTCTTGCTTCACCTGATCCATCATCCACAAAAATATTCTGTCCTTCAATTCTAATGACTTTTCCTTCTACTTTAACTAAAAGCCCTTCCTTTTCTTCTAACATACTGTCTTTAGTTGAAAGTTTTGTAGGCTCAATTAAATTTATATTTTCATCTATTACTTCTACATCTATATTTTCATTCTTTATTGCTATTTGTGCATCATTTAAATATGATGAAACTTTACCTTTAATTCTTACCCTTTGTCCAAGTTTTATATTTAATCCTGAAACTCCAAAAACTGTTAAACCCGCTGTTTCATCTTGAATATATATAACATCAAAGAAAGAATTTCCTGGTGCTGCTGTATTAGATGCTGATGTAACATATCCTTCTACAACTACTGTCTCACCAAATCTATCTGGAATATTATCATTATTACTATCTACTCTAACATCTACTATTTTACTGGTTGGCAATTCTGGTGCAGGAGCTAATTCTTTTAATACTTTTTCAGTTAATTGATAGTTAGAATAGTCTAAGCCATCCATTTCAAAGTTTGAGAATAATGTTGCACCTGATACAACTACCTTTGAACCATAGCTCAATGTTTCAACTGCTAATGCTACTGCATTACCTTTATCTACTGTTACATTATCATTTTGTTTATCAGCATCATTACCATAAGTTGTCTCATGACCTTTTACTAAAACTTCTATATTTGTCATATCATTAGGCATCACTAATGTAGAGCCACTATAAAAACTATATTTTTTACTTGTATCAATTCCACTTAACCAAGAGCTTTCTGTATTATAGCTATTGAAGTATAATCTATATGATTGTCCTCCATTATTATCATCATCAGTGGCTTGATCATCATTAAATCTAATTTTTGCTCCTATAGCTTCAAGTACTGAATTACCTTGAGCTGCATTACCATACTCTCCACTTGCATCTTTATAGTCAGCCTTTGATGTGATTACAATATTACCTCCTCTTTTAACAAATCTGGATATTGCCTCTAATTCATCTTTAGTATAACTTTGTGGAGATAATCCATAATTTGTATTAGTTGTACTTTGTGGATCTGATAATATTAACAATGATGCTTTCTCTAAAACATTATCAGTTATTTTTTCATTATTTATAATTGCTTTTATATTATTTTGAGCCATTAATGAAGTTAAAGTAGTAACTTTTCCAGCATAATCACCAGTTACATATTGATTTTGATGCCCTCCATCTATTACAACTTTAGATACTTCATTTTCACTTAATACATCAATTGTAATTGAAGAACTGAATTCTTTTAAAATTCCATCAATAGTTACTGATACTTTTGCTAATAATGTATAGCTTCCTGGTTTTTCAAAGTTATATGGTAATTTTGTTGTAATGGTCCCACCAGCTGCTATAGCTTCAATAACTTCTGATTTTAAAGCTTTATCGTCATTTTTATTAAAATATTCAATCTTAACATTATCTATTGAATTAGCTTCATTATTATAAATTGTTGTTTCTATATTAAAATCTTCTCCTGCTAATATAAGCTCTTTATCTTTATCAATCTTAGAAATCCCAAAATTCTCTTTTTCTCCAACCCATACTGGTGCGGTTACCGCTATATCTTTATCATTTTGATCTATTCTAACATAATAGTAGGAGCTAACTGATTCTTCTAATGAAAATTTCCATTCTTTATTTGTTGAGTTAACATTATCTATAGATTTTACAATTTTTCCACCATCACCGATAATGGATATCTTCTTTATAGTATCGTCCTTATCTATATCTTCTATATTAATTATAAAATCTAATTTATTCATTTCAGGTAGAATTGAACCCATAGTATTTCCATTTACTTCATAAGAAACTCTTAAATTTTCATCTTCAGTTGCATATACTCTTCTATTTCTTATAGCATCATAAATAGCATCTCTTGAAAGCTCAGAAGCTTCTATAACTGTTCTTCCTGTATTAGCATTTCCCCATTTACCTTTGTGATTATCTTGATTGTTACTAGGTGCTAAATGCCATCCTTTATCTAGAGCTCTTGTATAATATTCATATGATTGGAATTGACCAGAGCTTCTTATAGCTCCTTCACCATTACCTACCTCTACTAAGTTTATAAGTTTATCTATTTCTTCATCGTAGTGAGCAAAATCGCTGAAATCTCCAAAAGTTTTTCCAGGATGATTAAATTGTGATAAAGATTGTGGTTGTGTTTTTAAGGCATTATAATATGCTTTAAGATCCATTTTGCTATTAGTTCTTGTTTCAAATCCTTCAGTGTTAAATGTATTTATATGTCCATATCCACCTGTAGAACCAGACCAAGACATTTCATAACCATAAATTGCAACAAACTTTCCATTTTTATTGTATTTATTTGCTGCCTCTTTTCCTGTATTCCACTTAGTACTAACTGATCCATCTGCTATATTAGCTTTACTATCATTATCAAACCAATTTGAATGATCTGTTATAGCTAAAAAGTCTACCTTAGCAACATTTTCTGCATATTGATATGCTTCATCTACAGTTCCTGTTCCATCTGATAAATTAGTATGAGAGTGAAGTTGCCCAAAATATAAATTTTTCTTAACTTCTCCTACTGTAAAATTCCATTCTTCTTCCGATAAGTTATCTAAAATATCTTTGGCTTCAATTTTAATAGTATGTTGTCCATCACTTAAATCTTGCTCTACTTTATAACTGATTACGTTATCATTAATACTATAAGCTAAACTATTTCCATCTAGATATAATTTTATTGATTCCTTACTAACACCAGAGTCATCAGTTATTGTTGCTTTAATTTCTGGTCTTCTTAAATCACCAATATTTCCACTTGGAAATGGATAAACATTTAATATTTCTGGTCCTTTTTTATCTAATGCCTTAGTTACAATTATTTTACTTTCTGAAGCTATATCTTCTCTCACAATTGATGTTACTTTTATTATAGTTTCCCCATCTTTAACTCCAGTAACATTACCATCTTTATCAACTGTTGCTATTTCTTCATTTAAACTTTCAAATTTCACGCCTTTTTCTGTTGTATTCTCTGGATTATATGAAATTGATAAAGCTTTAGCTTCTCCTACTTCTAAACTTATATTTTCATTAACTTTCAAAGAAGAAAGTTTAACTATATTTTCTGAATACTTAGAACTTCTAGGTGTAGGCTCTTCAGTATAAAAATCATCTTCATTATTATTAGAATCCCAGCCATTTGTATAACCATTACTTGAAGCATCATTATCTTTACGTTGGACACTTTTAGTATTACTCATACCCTTAGCAGTTTTATTTCCTTCTGACTCATTAGCTGTTCCGATTCCAACAAGATCTACCACTTTTTCTGCGCTATCTAAAAGCCTTACTTTACAATTAACTCCTCCCATTGCAATGTTTCCAATTACATCTGGTGTAGGTAAATCTAATGTACCTTTGCTTCCTTGTGCTTGTTGTATTAAAAAATATCCTTTTGCTTTTATTAATCCACTTAGCTCACTATGTAAAGTAAATTCAGAATTAGCTGATGCATATTGAATCTTCCAGCCTGTTAAATCGATATCATTATTAGTTGGGTTATATAATTCAATAAAGTCATTTTTATATTTTGCTCCTGAATTACCTCCCCCTCCATATACTTCACTAATTACTACATATGTAGCTACTTCAGCTTTAACTTCCTTTGCAGGAATAGTAATTAATCCTAGCATCATAGTTAATGCTAAAAATAAGTTTAATACTTTTACTTTAAAACTGTTTTTCATTTCATCCCCCTAAAACTTCTAATGTAAATCTGTTTAATAAAACTATTTATTAAAGATTAACATTAATTATTTACATAAACTTGACCTTTAAGTATGTATTTACATTAGCTTATATAAACACCTCCTCCATAGATTAATATAAGAAATAATTTTGTTTAAATAATTTAAACTTTATAACAATTTAATTTTATCATTTGTTGATAAATAATCCAAATAATTATCACATTTTTCTAATATAAATTTGCTTCTCTATAAATAGAAAATATCCCTCAATAAATAAATTATCTATTGCCAATCAAAAATTTTTATAACAAATTTACTATTTATTTTATACAAAATATAAATTGACAACATTGCCCATAACTTGCTAAAATGATTAGGTTAGTATAATTTAACTTTTTGTTTACTAATACTAAACTTTTTATATTTTTAGGAGGTTTCATGAGTGAAGCGTTTTTGCTAATTAAATATTTATCTGTTGGATGGAAATAAAATTTATATTTATGGAGGGATTTTTATGAAAATTGAACAACTTGGAAGACATATTTTAGTGGAATATTATAACTGTAACAAAGAGATTTTAAAAGATCATAAAATTATAGAGGAGCATATGAAAGAAGCTGCAATAGTATCTAATGCAACTATTGTTACAAGTTGCTTCCACAAATTTAATCCCTGGGGAGTAAGCGGTGCTGTTATAATCCAGGAATCTCATCTTACAATTCATACATGGCCTGAATATGGCTATGCAGCAGTAGATTTATTTACTTGTGGTGATACAGTAAATCCATGGTTAGCCTTTAAGTATTTAGAAGATGCCTTAAAAGCTGAAAGAAGTGAATCTACTGAAGTAGCAAGAGGATTAGTTGATAAAGTTAAAACTTTCTCAAATGGTCTTTATGATAATATTCAAGTTAAATATAAAATGGAGGGATAAGATATGAATATGGAATTATGGTACACCGAAAATCAAACTGAAAATGTAAATTTTTCTATGAAGGTTAAAAATCACTTGTATTCTATACAAAGTCCATTTCAAAAAATTGATATAATTGATACTTACGAATTTGGAAGAGTACTTGTAATTGATAACTGGATAATGGTTACTGAAAAAGATGAATTTATTTATCATGAAATGATAACTCATGTAGCTATGGCTACTAATAAAAATATAGACAAAATTCTAGTTATTGGTGCTGGAGATGGTGGCACTGTTAGAGAACTAACAAGATATAACACTGTTAAAAATATAGATATGGTTGAAATAGATGAAGCTGTTGTAACAGCCTCTAAGAAATTTTTACCTTTTACGTCAAATAAATTAGATGATCCAAGAGTAAACCTATTTTTTGAAGATGGAATTAAGTTTATTAAAGGGAAAAAAAATCTATATGATTTGATAATAATAGACTCTACTGATCCAATAGGCCCTGGAGAAGGATTATTTACTACTGATTTTTATAAGGATTGTTATGATGCTTTAAGTGAAAATGGTATATTAATAAATCAATGCGAAAGTCCATACTATCCTAATAATTCTAAAGAAATGAAAAGATCATTTACTAAATTAAATAATCTATTCAATATTTGCAAAGTATACCAATATCATATGCCTACATACGCTTCAGGTCATTGGATGTTTTGCTTTGCATCTAAGAATATAGATCCAATTCAAGATCTTGATGAAAATTACTGGAATTCTTTAAAGCTTACTACTAAATACTATAATACTGACTTACACAAAGGTGCTTTTATGCTGCCTAATTATGTTAAGAATATATTAGAATAAAAAAAGGAGCTTGTTGTAGCTCCTTTTTTTTATTAAACCTCTATCTCTATAATTTTATTTGATTCTCTACTCTTTTTTATATCAATTACTCTTTGATTGCTGGAACCTCTATATGATAATGATATATTTCTTTTCTCAATCTCAAATCTTCCATCTATAAGTACATCAACATATTCTAAAATATTTCTTTTATCATAAGATACTATAATATCTTCATATAAATAACCTGACCAAAGCCAAATGCTCTTATTAGTTTCATGCTTTATTCTTCTTAATAAATTACATAAATCTTCATCTCTCACTTGGTCCATAGGTTCTCCACCTAAAATATTTACTCCAACTATATTAGGATTCATTACCTGTTTTATAAAATCATCTTCAATGTCTTTAGTCCATTTTTCACCATAATTAAAATCCTGTAACTCTTTATTAAAGCAGCCTTCACATTTATTTGTACATCCACTTACAAAAAGAGTACTTCTTACTCCTGGACCATTGCTTACATCAAATTTTCTAATTTTTGCATAGTTCATATTAATCATCCTTATAAATGTAATACTCTGTCACCTATTTCAGCAGTTCTTCCTTTATTCCAGAAATTTGTTCCAATATAACCACAAGTTCTTCTCATTACCTGCATTTCTGATTCATCTCTATTTCCACAAGATGGACAGTACCAATTTAATTCATCGTCTAACTTAATTTCACCAGTATATCCACATTTATAACATATATCTGGCTTGGTATTTATTTCTGCATATTGAATATTGTGATATATAAAGTTAATTATTTGCTCTATTGCATCTAAATTTTTTGACATATCTGGTACTTCAACATAAGAAATACATCCTCCTAAACTAATACCATGAAATTGTGACTCAAATTTTAATTTACTAAAGGCATCAATTTCTTCGCAAACATGAACATGATATGAGTTAGTATAATATAATCTATCAGTAACATTCGGTATTATTCCAAATCTGGCTTTATCTAATTTACAGAATCTATAAATTAAGTTTTCAGCAGGTGTACCATATAAGCTAAAGCCTAATCCAGTTTCTTTTTTCCATCTTTGGCAAGTCTCATTCATATAATTCATTACATCTAAAGCGAATTTCTCTCCATCTTTAGTTGTATGACTTTCTTTAAGCATAGCCTGAACCATTTCATGTATACCAACATATCCTAGTGATAAAGTAGAATATCCATCCTTTAATAATTTATCTATCTTTTCACCTTTATTTAATCTTGCAATTGCACCATGTTGCCAGTGAATTGGAGAAACATCTGAAAGGGTTCCAAGTAGCATATTATGTCTAGTTAATAATGCTTCTTTACAAAGCTCTAGCCTTTGATTTAGCATATCCCAAAATAGTTCCATATCTCCATCTGCTATTATAGCTATTTGTGGTAAATTCAAACTCACCACGCCTTGATTAAACCTTCCATACCACTTATAATTTCCATTCTCATCCTTGCAAGGAGACAAGTGAGACCTACATCCCATTGGTGGAAATGCATTCCCTTCATAATTTGCTCTCATTATCTTAGCTGATTGGTAATCTGGTACTAATCTTTTTGCAGTACATTTTGCGGCTAACTTAGTTATGTAGTCATATTTTCCACCTTCAAGACAATTATGCTCATCTAATAAATAAACCAATTTGGGAAAAGCTTCACCAATCTCTTGTCCTTTATAATTTTTCATTCCTTCTAATCTTTGTTTTATCATTTCTTCACAAATTAAAGCCATTTCCTCTTCATAAGGATGACCTTCCTCTATTTCTAAATAAATTGTAGAAAATGGTGATTGTCCATTAGTTGTTTGTAAAGTAGATAATTGATATCTTATGGTTTGAACTCCATCTTTTAGTTCCTTCATCTTAGCATCATAAGATAACTTCTTAGCTAATTCTTCATCTCCTAATAACTCTAAATAATGCTTATATGCTTTTTCTTCAGTAACCTTTAAATATTTAGCTAGATGTTTTACAGTAATACTTTGTCCACCATATTGATTACTTGATACTTGGGCAATTATTTGAGTTGTTACTGTACATGCAGTTCCAAAAGACTTTGGAGATTCTACTAATTTTTCATTTATAACAGTTCCATTCTCAAGCATATCTTCCAAATTAATTAGGCAACAATTAAAAATTGGAGCTAGTGTATAATCCATATCATGCCAATGGATTGTTCCTTCATCATGTGCTTGGACTATATGGGCTGGAATAAGTCTTCTTCTAGATATATCCTTAGAAACTTCACCAGCTATTAAGTCTCTTTGAGTTGCAGCTATTACTGAATTTTTATTTGAATTTTCTTTTATTACATCCTCATTAGTTTTATTCAAAAGACTTAAAATACTTTCATCTGTAGTATTGGTATTTCTTTTAAATTCCTGTACAGCTCTATATCCCTCATAAGCTCTAGCTGTTACAGATTGTCCGTAATAAATTAATCTATCATAGACATATGCTTCTATTTTTTTGATTGTAGGTGTTTCTTTTTCATTACTAAAATACTTTTCTGCATCATTTGCTATAAGTTTTGCTATGTCACCTAAATAAATTCCACTTCCATTCTTCATAGCTTTAGTAATAGCTTCTCTTATCTTTATTTTGTCAAAATCCACTATACTGCCATCTCTTTTAATAACCTTCATTAAATCATCAGCTCCCAACACTTAAGATCATTCTTACTAATTATATAATAAAGTATTATTTATTGCATTTTTTATAGTTCTCATTTTTTCAAAGGAATCTATTATATATTAGTTTATCTTAATATCTTTATGCTTTATAACTATCTACAATATTTTTATTTATATTTATATCCATAAAAAAAATCTAAATTCTCCAATAATTCTGTAAAATTTATTTGAGATTTTATCAAATTATTGCTAATATATAGTAAATACTTAATTTTTAAGGGGGCTAAAAATTGAATACTATTGTAACAAAATTTGGGGGTAGTTCTTTAGCAGATGCTAATCAATTTAGAAAGGTAAAGGAAATTGTATTATCTAATAAAAATAGAAAGATAGTAGTTCCTTCAGCACCAGGTAAGAGAAATGCTAAAGACTTTAAAATTACTGATCTTTTATATCTTTGTCATAGTCATATAGAATCAAGTATATCTCTTGATGATGTATTTGCTCTGATATCCAAAAGGTATAAAGATATTGTTTCAGATCTTAATCTTAGCTTAGACATTGATTACCATTTGAATAAAATAAAAGAAGATCTTGAAAATGGTGCATCAAAAGATTATGCTGCAAGTAGGGGCGAGTACCTAAATGGTATTATTCTTGCAAATTATCTTGATTTTCAATTTATAGACGCCAAAGATGTTATTTTATTTAATAAATATGGATGTCTAGATACTGAAGCTACATATGATTCTTTACAAAAAATAATTGGCAATGATTCTAATGTTATAATTCCAGGCTTCTATGGAAGTGATTCAAATGGTAATATTGTTACTTTCTCTAGAGGTGGCTCAGATGTAACTGGTGCTTTAGTTGCAGCAAGTATTAATGCAGAGTTATACGAAAACTGGACAGATGTTTCTGGATTTTTAATGGCTGATCCTAGAATAGTAAAAAATCCTATGCAAATTAGAAAGATTACTTATAGAGAGTTAAGAGAGCTTTCTTATATGGGTGCTTCTGTTTTACATGAAGAGTCTGTTTTCCCTGTTAGAGATGCAGGAATACCAATCAATATTAAAAACACTAATAATCCTAGTGATCCAGGTACACTTATTGTTAAAGATATGGATCCTGATTTTAATAATCCAGTAAAGGGTATAGCTGGTAAAAAGGACTTTACAGTTATTTCAATAGAAAAAGCAATGATGAACTCTGAGCTTGGATTTTGTAGAAAGGTATTATCTGTATTAGAACAAAATAATATATCCTTTGAAAATATGCCTTCTGGTATAGATACGGTTTGTGTTGTAATATCTGATGCTCAATTAAAAAATAAAACTGATATTTTAGTTGATGAGATAAAAAGGACATGCACTCCTGATTCTATTGTTGTTCATCCTAATATGGCTTTAATTGCTACAGTTGGTAATGGAATGTCATCAAATAAAGGTGTAGCAGCTAAAATATTTACTTCATTAAGTGAATCAAACATTAATATAAGAATGATTGACCAAGGCTCTAGTGAAATAAATATACTAATTGGAATTGAAAATGATGATTTTGAAAAAGGAATTAATGCAATATATAATGCATTTATTTAAATTAATAAATGGAGTTGCAAAACAACTCCATTCATTAATTTTCTCTAGTTAGTTTTATTATTATATCTTTATAATTAGGGTATAACTCTAATAAGTCATCCCTTTTAAATAATTCAAATTCATCATACTGAAAAGCTGGTGAAACCATACATCCAACTAATGCATATCCATCATTATTCATTGCTGATCCAAATATACATCCCTTTTCAACTAGAACTTGAGGAGCTTCACCCTTTTCTATATTTTTCCCTAATTTCTTAGTTATAAGTTCTCCTTCAGGGGTTATCATATAAATTGTCAAAGCTTCTCCATCATGATAATACCACAATTCATCTGATTTTAATCTATGGAAATTTGACACCTCCCCAGTTTCTAAAAGAAAGTATATACTACTCCATAACTTTTTATCTTTATTTACTTCATCTTGTGATACAAAGGACTCTTTAAAATATCCACCCTCAATATGTTTTTCCATATTAAGATTGTTTATATAATATTCTGCACTTTTCATTTTTCTCTCCATATAATTTAATAATTATTTTTACAAATTAAATTTACCATGATAATTTAATATACTTATATTATATATTTTCACCTTATTAATACAATATAGAAATTTATTTAAATAAAATACTACTAGCCTTAATAAAGTCTTTAGGTGAAAATTTCGTGTATTTTTTAAATACAGTACTGAAATTCTTATAGTCTCCAAAGCCAACTATTTCAGCAATTTCATATACTCTATACTTATCTTTTTCTTTCATCATTAATTCAACAGCTTTTTGCACTCTATATTTATTTAACATATCTAAAAAAGTATAAGATGTTTCTTTTTTAAACTTCCTACTCAAATAGCTTGGACTAACTCCAAGTTCATCTGCTAATCCTTCGATACTAAGTTTTTCGCTATATTCTTCTTTAATTTTAGTAATTGCATATTTTACATAACTATTGATTTCATTAGAATCTATATATATTTTAAAATTTGTTAATTCTATTTTTTCCTTTATTTCTGTATGACATTTTATATCTTCATATAATTTTCTGTCATGGATTTTTTCCCTAATATTTGATACTACCTCAAATAACTCTTCTTCATTAATAGGCTTTAATATATAATCGCGTACTCCTACAGAAATAGATTTCTTTGCATAGTCAAAATCACTATAGCTTGTTAATATTATACTTTCAAAATTTTGGGTATTTTTCGCTATTTTCAACATATCCAATCCGTTTAAAAAAGGCATTTTAATATCTGTAATTACTAAATCTGGTTCCAATTCTCTTATTATTTTTAGACCTGCTTCTCCATCTTCTGCTTCTCCAACAACAACAAACCCCATTTTTAACCAATCAATAGTGTTTACTAAACCTTTTCTTATGATTTCCTCATCCTCAACTATAATTAACTTGTACACTTTTATACATCCTTCCTTAATATAGGCAAAGCTATAGTTACACTTGTTCCCTCTCCTTCAATACTATCTACCTCAATTCCATATTCATCTCCATATATCAGTTGAATTCTCTTTTTTATGTTATATAATCCAATTGTATCTGTATCATTTTGATTTTTATTTAGTAATCTCTTTAAATAATACATCCTTTCTTTATCAATACCACAACCATCATCCTTTATAACTATATATATTTTTTCATCTTTAATTCTTGAAGTTATTTCTATATTAATTGTAGATTTATTTTCAAAGCCATATTTTATTGAATTTTCTATAACTGGTTGTAATAAGAGTTTAGGTATTGTTGCTTCTAATACTTCATCATCAATATTTATATTAAATTGTAGTTTGTCTCCAAACCTATATTTTAATATCTTCAAATAACTATTTATATATCCTATATCATCTTTTAGCTTGACTGAATGTATTTCATTATTAATTCCATATCTTAGAAGTGCCGATAAGTTTACAATAATATCTCCTGCCTTTTCTTTATCTAACTTTATCATTATCCTAATTGTCTCTAAAGTATTAAATAAGAAGTGTGGATTAAACTGTGCTTCTAATTCCTTTATCTCACTTTGCATTCTAAGAGCCACTTCTTCTTTATTACTTTCAATTAATTTTTTTATATCTACTAGCATTTTATTATAAGCTTTTGTAATTATTCCAAATTCATCTTCTGAATTAATTTCTAGCTTTGTATCTAAATTACCTTCTTGAATACTTTCGATGGCTTTAACAATTTCATTAATAGTAATAGTCTTACTATATGCTACCTTTTTAGATATAAAAAGCATTAAATAAAAAATAACTAAAAAAAGAACAAACAAAAAAATTCCACCAATAAAAAATGCTCTATTAAATATATCAAGATTAGTTATAGAATAAACCATAAGGCTAGTATCTTTTAATGATGTTTTTTTTATATAATATGGATTACCATCTATATTAGAATATCCATCTATTTGTCTAAAATCGTTCTTTAATCTATATAGTTGATCACTATATTTGTTATTTGTAGCATCTATAATATTATGTCTATCTGTAATTATAATGTCGCTTGCTGTATATCCTGTAATTAAATTAAATATATCTTCCTCAGAAAAATCAAAAATTATATATCCTATGATTTCATTATTATATAAAATAGCTTTACCTAATGTTAGTATTCCATATGCATATTTACTTTGATCTACTTTATTAATCATTGTAATTACTTCTTTATTTTTTGACTTCATTCTGCTGAATATACCCCACATAAAAGGATTCTCTTCACTTATATATTCAGGCTTAGAATTTCTGTTTGAAATAATCATATTTCCTTCTTTATCAAATACATAGAAATTACTTTTTACAGTTCTTTTATTAACAAACTTATATAAAGCATCATATATTCTCTGTGGCTTTACTCCATCTTTAATTATAGAAATTAGTCCTTCATCAGAAGAAATATTATTAATTAAAGAACTATATTCATTTAAATTTTCTTCCATTGATTCTGAAATTTTCTTATTGCTATTGTTATTTTCTTTTACTATTAACTTATTACCAAAAAAAAATAGAACCATATATGCAATTAAAGAAACTAATATAATTGGAACAATAGCATACCAAATTATTGTACTTCTTATTACATCACTATACCTTTTTACTTTTTTATCCATAATTCGCCCCTTTATCAAAAAAAGACCAGCAAAGCTGGTCCTTGTAAGTCTTATTATTTAAAGATTAATTTCTTTGCTTCCTGAAACCTTAAAAAATATTAATAATGAAATTACTGTTGTAACTGTTAATATTGTAGATAAGGCTGCAGCTGTTCCATAACTTGCTCTTATAACTTCAGTATATATAGATACTGATAAAGTTTTTGTTCCACCTGTGTATAATATAACAGATGAGCTAAGTTCATTTATTGTGGTTATCCAGCTAAGTATAGCTCCTGCAAAAACACCTGGTAACATCATAATAGCAGTAACTTTAAAGAAGGTCTTAACCGGAGAATATCCTAAACTAATAGATGCTTCCTCCATGCTTGGACTAATTTGATAAAGAATTGCTGCACTTGATCTTAGTGTATATGGTAATCTTCTTACTACATATGCTATTATCATTATAACAAAAGTACCACTTAATGCCAAAGGCTTTTTATTGAATGCAAGTAATAAAGTTATACCAAGTACTGAACCTGGAATTATATATGGAAACATAGTTATTGTGTCAATAACAGATGTAAGAACATTCTTTCTTCTTGTTGATATATACGCTATAAACATTCCTAAAATAACTATTATTGCTATAGCAATTAATCCATAAGTATAAGTATTAGTTATGGCAGAGCCAAGCTTATTAAATACTGTTTTATAACTCTTTAATGAAAACTCATTAACAAATCTTGAACCTTTTGTATTTAAGAATGAAGTATATATTACAGTTAACTGTGGAATTATTGCTAAAAATACTACAAAGTAAACAAATAGATGAGCAAATATATTTTTAGCACCTTTTAAATTTTTTGCAACCATAGTTCTTAATGAACTCATGGTAAATGACTTTTTATTAACTACATATTTTTGTGCTAAAAATACTATTGAAGTAATAAATACCATTATAGTTGCTAATGCTGCTGCAAAATTAGCTTGTCCACCAACCTCACTAATAAATTCTGAATAAATTAATACAGGCATTACATTATATCCTTCTCCTATTAACATAGGAGTACCAAAATCTGCTAGTGCATTCATAAATACTAATAATGATCCTGCTAGAAGTGTTGGTAAAATTAATGGTAGTATTACTGTAGCTATCTTTTTAATTGGTTTACACCCTAGACTTTCTGCTGCCTCTAGTAATGAAACATCTATTTTCTTTAAAGCTCCAGAAACATATAAATATATAAATGGATATAGCTTAAGTGTGAAAACTAGAAGAATTCCGGCAAATCCATAAATAGGAGGAAGAGTAATTCCTAAATTATTTTGAACAAATTTTGTAATTACACCACTTCTACCACAAAGTAGTACCCAGGAGTAAGCTCCTATAAATGGTGGTGATAACATAGAAATAATTACTAAAACTTCAATTAACTTTTTCCCCTTAATATTAAATGCAGTATTTATATATGCTAAAGGTGCTCCTATTAATATAGCTAATACAGTTACACAAATAGTTACTATAAAGGAATTTCTTAATGCACTATAGTAATATTTCTTTTCAAAAAACTTAATAAAGTTTGCAAAGGTAAATTCACCTGTTGTTGCATCTTTAAATCCACTAATAAATAATGAGAATAAAGGATATATGAAAAAGACTAAAAATATAAGTGCTATAACTAAAGTTACTATAGTCCAAAAATCAAATTTTAATTTAAATTTACGTTTTTCCTTCATCATTAGTTTTCACTTCCTTTTATTAAGTTTTCCTCTCCATCTTCAGTGAAAACGTTAATTTTCTTAGGATTAACTTCTAAAAACAGACTATCTCCTTCATTATAAATACGTTCAGCTGTTCCAATATCTTGTGATAATTCTATAGCAGCTTGTCCTTCTAATAATTCACTATCATCAAATATAATTTCGTAGTTAGTATATCTACCAAGGAAGGTTGCAGTTTTTACTTTTGTTAATAATCCTTTATTAGATATAATAAATTCTTCTGGTCTTACTGCTATAATAACTTTTTGACCATTCTTTAAATCACCTTTTAAATTATCCATTTTTACAGTATAGCCTTTTTCAAACTTAACAAAGGTTCCTTCATTTTTTATTTCTATGGTTCCCTTATACAAGTTAGAGTGTCCTATGAAGGTAGATACAAAAACATTTTTAGGTCTTGTATATATTTCTTTTGGAGTTCCAACATGCTGAACTACTCCCTCCTTCATAACTGCAATTCTATCTGAAATTGCTAGAGCTTCTTCTTGGTCGTGAGTAACATAAACAGTTGTTATTCCAACCTCTTTTTGAACATCTCTTATTGCACTTCTCATTTCAATTCTTAATTTTGCATCTAAGTTTGAAAGAGGCTCATCCATAAGTAATACGCTTGGATGAATTACTATTGCTCTTGCTAAAGCAACTCTTTGTTGTTGTCCTCCTGATAGTCTTTCTGGTAGCCTGTCTTTAAATTGTTCTATTTGAACAACCTTTAATATATCTGCTACTTTCTTTTCCATTTCACTTTTAGAAGGCTTTCTTAATTTCAATCCATATTCTACATTTTGCTTAACAGTTAAATGAGGGAATATAGCATAATTTTGAAAAACCATACCGATATTTCTCTTATGTGCTGGAATATCATTAATAACTTTATCTTCAAAGCTGATTTCTCCACCTTCAATGCTATTAAAGCCTGCTATCATTCTTAAAAATGTTGTTTTACCACAACCAGAAGGTCCAAGTAGAGTAAAAAATTCACCATTTTCTATATCTAAATTCAAATCAGGAATTACAACATTATCACCATATTTTTTAATTACATTTTTTGCTTTAATTGAAACGCTCATTTTACTTCCTCCTTTTTATAAAATTAGCCTACATCATTTAGAAGTAGACTAATTTCATTGCTTTTATTTACTAGTAAATATTTCTTTAAATTTGTCTATCCAAGCTTGTTTATTTTTTGCTACTACATCTGCATTATCTTTTATAATATTAATGTCTTCCATAGCCTTTAAGCCTTCTGCTGGTTCTACATCTTTTCTTACTGATCTTCTACTTAATTCAGATGCAACCAATGTTTGTGCCTCCTTACTAGTTACAAAATCTATAAATTTCTTAGCATTTTCCATATTTGGTGCACCTTTAATTATTGCAACTCCATCTGGTTTAGAAATAACGCCTTCCTTCATGTAAACTATTTTTACAGGAGCTCCATCTTTAACATATTTTGCTCCACCTTCTTCAAAAGTTAAACCAACAGTATATTCACCATCAGCAACTCCCTTATAAACAGCAGATGAACCTGATAATAATTTACCATCTAAATTTGCAGCTAATTTATCAGCATAATCCCATCCTTTTTCTGGATCTCCATTCCCCATTGCATAAAGCATATTTACTAAATGTTCAAAGGATGATGATGATTTTGCAGGGTCTGCATGTGCTATCTTTCCTTTTAATTCTGGATTTAATAAATCTTCATAACCTTCTACTTTAATATCTCCAATTAAATTAGTGTTAATCATAAGAACACTTGGAATATCAGAAAATCTTGTTATTGTTCCTTCAACATTCTTATTTTGATCTAGTATATATTCTTCATTAACTGATGTGTATTTTTCAAATAAATCTGTCTTTGGTTGTAATGTTCCTAAGGATCCTCCCCACATTACATCTCCTAGTGGATTATCCTTTTCAGATTCAACACGTTTTAATAATTCTCCAGTACCTGCTGCAACAACATCTACTTGTATACCTGTTTCATCTTCAAACTCTGCTACTATAGGATCTATAAATTCTAATGGATGTGGACAATAAACTACTAAATTTTTAGAACCAGTATCTTCTCCTTTTGAACCTGTTGTTTCAGTCTTTTGACCACATGAAACCATACCCACCATCATTGAAGCACAAATTAATGTAGCTAAAACTCTTTTCATTGTTAATTCCCCCTTGTTTTTTAGTATCTTTATATTATCAAATGTAAACGTATTAATAAATCCTTTAATCTGCATAAATATCTCAATTTATGAACTAAAATAAAAACAATATCATCAATATATTCAACTATTTCAAATGACTTTATTATTTATTTACCTAGTGAAATTAATTAGAAAAAGTATTATAAAGAATATGCTTAATATAAAATCCACTTATGAAATAATCACACTCTTTTAAAAATTCTGAAAATGTATTAAAATAATAATGCGCGCAAAAATGTCACATTTTAGTTTAATTTTATAAAAATGGAGGTACATATGAAAAGAAAAAAAATTTTAATTCAAATTACAATTATGGCAGCTATAATGGGAATGACATTAACTACAAATCCAGTTATCACTAAAGCTGAAGTAAAGAATTTATCAGTAGTTGAGCAAAACAATAAAAAGTTAACTTGGGAATATTATAATCAAACAGCTTTAGATTTTCTTAATTACTGTGATAAAGAAAGCTTGAAGAAATATGATAGCTCATTATACATGGGAATGACTGAAGCTCAAGCAAAAGAAATGAAAGCTTACATCGAAGAAAATATCCTAAAAGGAGAAACAACTGATTATAAGAAAGCCAAATTAATTTATGATTGGATTTGGCAAAATGTAAAATATGGATATAATAAAAATAGACAAATAGGTTTTAAGCCATACGATGTATTTACAATTAAACATGCTGTATGTGGAGGATATTCTAATTTGTACAAATCTATGTTAAATTTAGTTGATATTCCTGCAGTAGTTGTTACTGGAGATACATCAATGGGTGCACATGCTTGGAATATTGTATACGCTAACAATAAATGGTTTTTTTCAGACAGCACCTGGGGAGATAAATGGGGAAGATATTTTGATAATGATGTTAAAGTAAGTTCTACTGATCATAAAGCAGAGCATTTAGATAATGTAAGCGTATCAAATGGAAGCGGATTAATTTTAGGCTACAATAAAGGTGTATCTGTTGTTGGAGTAGATAATAGTATGTCTTCTGTAGTTGTACCAGAAAAGTATAAAGAACTTGATATTATATCTGTTTCTTATGATTTATTTAAAGATAATTATAATGTTCAACATATATTCATTAGTGATAAAATTAACGAAATAGAGATATCAGCAAGTGAAAACAAATTAAAGAGCATTGAGGTATCAAATAATAATCCAAAATATGCTTCTAAAGACGGGGTTCTATACACAAAAGATTTTTCAAATCTTTTAATATATCCATTAAAAAAAGAGAATACAGATTTTACAATTCAAAAAGAAACAACCTCATATGATTCAAAAGAAACATTTGCTAATAAAAATTTAAAGAATATTTATGTAGAAGATGGAAATAAGAACTTCTCTTCTTATGATGGAGCTGTATATAATTATGATAAAACTAAATTGTTAACTATTCCTGAAGGAAAAGAAAGTATTACAGTTTCTGGATGTGTAGAATTAGATAATACCATATTTGCTTTTAAGACGAATTTAAAAATTGTTAAACTTAATAATGGAATTAAAAAAATCCCTTCTTATGCTTTTAATGGTTGTACATCTTTAAAAGATATATATATTCCAAATACAGTAACAGAGATTGATTCATATGCTTTTGAAAAAGTTGATTTAAATAACTTAACTATTTATGCTGAAGAAAATACATATGCTGAAAAATATGCAAATGAAAACAAAATTAAATTTGTAAACCTTACACAAAAAAATAGACAAGCTGTCTTAAATAAAATTAATACATTAAACAGTTTAATTGAAAAATTTGATAAGATAGATTCAAATAAATATACTGAAGATTCAATGCTTAATTTAAAATCAGCTATCATGTCAGCAAGGAACCTTGTTAAAAAGTCAAATCTTACAGAAAAGCAAGTTGATGAAGAAATAGATAATTTATATACTGCTGTAAAAACTCTTAAAGAAATTTAATAAACTAATTTAAACATAAAAAGATAGATAAATAACTTTTCTAAAAGTTTTCATCTATCTTTTTAATTTTAAATTAAATATTTAATAAGCACCATAGTATATTTAATATAACTACTTTCCTATATTTATTATTTTATTACACCATACCTCTCTAATGGAAAAATCCTAAAGATTGCTTTTCCTTCAATTTGATTTACATTAATTAATCCAAAATCCCTACTATCTTGACTTACTTCTCTATTATCACCTAATACGAAAAATTGATTCTTTCCTACTACTAAAGGAAATTTAATATCTCTATTATAAGTTTCTCCCTTTATATATAACTCTTCTAATTTTTCTCCATTAACGTAAACATAACCAGAAGATATATTAATTTCATCTCCTTCTATGCCTATTACTCTTTTTATATACCTTGTTCTATTATCAGCAAAATGATTAAATGAAGCAACTTCTTTTATATACCTATAACTTTCCTCTAAAAGATTTCCCTTTTCTTCCTCTTTTAAAAATATAATAATATCTCCTCTTTCAGGCTTAACAAAATTATAGCTTAATTTATCTACAATAAGAGTTTCATCACTATATAAAGTGTTTTCCATTGATCTTTGTTGAACCTTTGCCATAGCAAATACTTTTGTATTAATAATAGATAATACTATTATACATACTATAATTGTTAATATAATTCCCCTAATTTCTTTAATTATATTTTTACCTTTCATTTCTATCCCTCCATAAATTCATAACTCAATATAGACATGATATATATATTGTGAAATTCTTCATTTATAAATAATGCATCTCTTTTTATCCCCTCTTCTTTAAACCCACACTTTTCATACATAGCCTTGGCCCTTGGATTATAATCAAATACCTCAAGTTCAATCCTATGTAACTTCAAATTTTTAAAAGCATATTTTAATACTTCTTTAGTAGCTTTATATCCTATACCTTTATTAAAATTAGTTTTATTGAAAATAGCTATTCTATAACTACAACTTTTATATTCAGCATCAATATCCATAAGAACACATTCTCCAATTATACTATTTTTATTATTACATATTAAAAAATGTCTTCTAACTGAATCATTACTACTCTTTACTATAAATCTTTCTATTTCTTCTTTATTTGGATAATGTGTAGTTCCTGTATAATAAAACATATCCTCATCAGGACTTTCAAATCCTTCCTTCCAATACTCATCTAAATCACTTATTTCTAATAATCTTATGTATATCCCCATATTTATCTCCTCTTCATAGTAATAACTTATAACAATTATAACATATTTTTTGCATATAAATACCATTATAAATTTTACTTTTAATGGCATTTTATGTTAATATATTAATGTACTATTAATTAAATAAATGGAGGAAAATAATAATGGATGCTTTACTTGAAAAATTAATTAGTGCACTACCTATAATAATTATAGTAGTTGTAGTGTTAATTCTCTTCTTATCATTTTGGAGAAGAGTTCCAGCTGACAAAGCTATGGTAATAACAGGTCTTAGGAAAAGGGTTTTATTAGGTAGAGGGGGATTAATGATTCCTATTCTTGAAACAGCTTCTACTATTTCTCTTGAAAATATCTCTATGACTACAGACGTAAATGAAGCACCTGCAAAACAAGGTATATTTGTTAATATAGTAGGTACAGCTGTAGTTAAAGTTAAAAATGATACTGAGAATGTATTAAAAGCTGTAGAGCAATTTTCTAATGGCGGAGAAAAAAATACAGTTAATGTAATTAGAACTATAGTTGAACAAATTTTAGAAGGTAAACTTAGAGGAATAGTATCTACTTTAACAGTAGAGCAAATCAATGAAGACAGAGCTTCTTTTGAGCAAAGAATAGAAGATGACATAAGAAATGAACTTGAATCTATGGGATTAGTATTAATTTCATATACTATTTTAAAAATCAGTACTCAAGGTGGTTACTTAGAAAATAGAGCAAAACCTCAAATTGCAGCTGCAAAATCTGAAGCTGATATTGCAGAAGCAGAAAGAAAAAGAGATACTGAAATTAAAACTGCTGTAGCTACAAGAGAAGGTCAAAAAGCAAAACTTGAATCTGAAACTGAAATTGCTCAAAGTGAAAGAGATAAGAAATTAAAATTAGAATCCTTTAGAGCAGAACAAGATAAGGCAAAGGCTAATGCCGACGTTGCATATAAATTGCAAGAGGCTGAAAATAATGCATTATTAGCTGAACAACAAGCAGCACTTGCTGAAAAAGAAGCTATAGTTGTAGAAAAGAAATTAATAGCTGAAGTTAAAAAACCAGCAGATGCTAAAAAATATGAAGTAGAAGTTGAAGCCGAAGCTAATAAAATACAAGCCATAAAAAAAGCAGAGGCAGAAGCAGAAACTATAAAAGTTAAAGCAATTGCAGAAGCTGAAGCCAAGAAAATACAAGCAGAAGCAGATGCAGCTGCTATAAGAGCAAGGGGACTTGCTGAAGCAGAAGCCATTAAAGCACGTGGTCTTGCTGAAGCAGAGGCTAAAGATAAATTAGCAGAAGCTATGGCTAAATACGGAGAAGCTGCAATTGTAGAAATGATAGTTAATAGATTACCAGATGTAATGAAGGAAGTTGCTAGCCCACTAGAACAAATAGATAAATTAACTGTTATCGATAATGGTGGAAATCAAGGTGCTTCAAAAGTTTCAAAAATAGTAACTGATGTAGCTGCTAATGGATTTGAAGTACTAAAAGATTTAACTGGCGTAGATTTATCTAAGGTAATAAATGACTTTGTAAATAAAAACTCACAATCAATAGAACCTAAAACAGAAATAATTGATGCAAAAACAACAAATGTAGATAATGACTAAAATCAATGCATAATGCATAATTAAGGTTGTAATTTGTACCAAATCACTAAAAAATAATGTAATAATAAAAACTCCCTCTAAAAGGGAGTTTTTTCCATAACTCTTACCTATCACTTTCCATAACTCTTACCTATTACCTATTACTTATTAACTCTTACCTAATTAATAGTTATTTTCTTTTCTTCCCTAGATGTTTTATATGATCCTACAACAAAAAATACAATTGCAAACAATAATATTGTAAATAAATATTTGTAAGTTTCGCTAAAACTATATCCTTGCTGAATATCTGATATAGATTTCATTGCCCATCTTACAGGAGTAAAATAGGATATTTTTTCTATTAATGTTGGCATTATTTCAAGTGGAACAAAAGCTCCTCCAACCATAAGAAGTACCATATTAGCAAAGTTAAATATATTAGATGCCTCTGTTTTATTTCTAGAAAAAGCACTACAGCATAATGCAAGACTTATTGAAACTAATCCTACTAAAGCAAGAATTATAAATAGTTGAATATTTCTTAACCCCGTTTCTACATTTAGTAGATTTATACTAACAATTCCTAAAACCACTTGAATTAGTATAGTTATATATCCACTTATTACATCTGCTAAATAATATTCTGAAGTTCTAACGGGTGCCATAAAGATTCTCATATATATATTCTCATCTTTTTCATCAAAAATTCTATATGCAGCCCTCATTCCCCTAATTAACATAAACATAATTAAAAAACCAATATATATTTGACTTGAAGAATAATCAGAATGTAAATCATTTAAGCTTTCCTTATTTATATTAAAAGAAATATTACTACTATAATTATCTAGTGCTTTATAATATACCTCTTCATTTTTATCACTTGCTAAAGAAATTTCTCTAACATTATTCATCTCCATATTAACTAGTTCTTTAATTAAATTTCCAATTCCGTCATCTTCTACAGCTGTAATCTTAATTTTACTTACATTACCATCAATAATTTCGCTTTCAAATCCATCTTTAATCTCTATTGCAACATCAATTGCATTTTCTGAAAATAAGTTTTTAACATCTTCTTTATTTATTGAATTTACATTATAGCCTTCCTTGTCTTTTAAGAAATCTATAATAAGATTACTGGTTTTACTACTATCATTATCTATTACACCTATCTTTATATATCCTGAATTACCCCCAATAATCATTAGCATAAGATAAAGAATTAATACAGGAGCAAGCAATCCAATTAAGAAACCGAATGGATTTTTTAATATATCAACTCGCAAATTATTCTTAATTAATACTAATATGTTTTTCATTCCCCTTATCCTCCCTTCTAGTTATTAAGTAAATTATTATTACAGTAACAACTAAAGTTATTCCTCCAAAGGTAAGCCAATCAATTAACAAACTATTGTCATTTGAATAAATATATCTAAATATACTGTTATTAAACCATCTTAATGGGGATATTTTAGTTATTATATTAAATATCCCCTTCATATCTCCATACATTGCCATATATCCACCACCTAAAAAGCATAAGACTGGAATAACTATATTTTGTAATATTGTTACTGCTACCTTATCATCAGAAGATATAATAGGTATTATAGTTCCTAATGCATTTACAATAATTAAAAATGGTATCATAGCTAATGGCATTATTAATAAATTGTTTCCATAATTAACATCAAATAAAATATTACTTAAAATATAAGTAATTAAAGAAACTCCATAGGAAAATATGAAAAACCCAATAAAAGATGCTAAATAATATTTTGATGTTGATATTCCAGATAGCTTTATTCTATCTTTTATATTATTTTTTTTATCATGCTTTAAATTAAATAATGGATAACTTACAAAGTAAAATAGCATAAGCCCTATTTCTGCAACTCCATAATAATCCATGGAGCTTGGACTCTGTTCATAAGGTATATTTTCTTCTTCTATAAAATTAAAAGTATTATCACTATTAATTATTTCTTCAGCCTTTAATGGATTAATAGTATAAACTTCTGTTATTGCATTATATCTATCAGAAATACTTTCTATAATTTGATATACAATTGATGCTCTAATAGAAGAATTATTATTAGAATACATTTCTATATTATTATTCTTTAGATATAATAATATGGCTCTGTTAACCCTAACCTCTTTTTTTCCTTCATCAATATTACTTATTTCTTTTAATTCTATATTTTCTAAATCTTTGCTTCCTTTTACTACATCTATAAATGTATTAAAGACTTCTTTAGTTTTTTCATCACCTTCATCAATATAATAAATTGATAAATCCTCTATAGCTACATTATTATTCTCTTTATCAAAATAATTAGATGTGGCACTTCCAATTAAAAATACTAGGAATAAAGGGAAAAATATCATAAATATAAGGTTTTTTCTATCTCTAATGCAATTTAATATTGTTGCTTTTATAATTGCAGTCATAATACTTCTCCTCCTAATCTCTTAATTTTTTTCCGGTTAATGATAAAAATACTGTTTCTAAGGTAATTTCTTTAAAGCCTATATCATTTATAATTAAATCTTCATTAGATATTTCCTTAATTATCTTACTTATATTATTTACTTCCTTTGCTGATGTAATAATCACATTATTATTATCAATAGAAATATCTATAACTCCTTCAATATTTTTTAAGTTTTCTAAATTAACCTTATAAATATCCTCTACTCCAAAGCTAAATATTTTTTTATCACTAACTATATCTTTTAATTCTTCCTTAGTTCCCTCAACTATAATCTTACCTTTATCTATAATTGCAATTTTAGTACATAAGCTTTCTGCTTCTTCCATATAATGAGTAGTATGAATTATTGTAACCCCTTCTTTATTTAATCTTTTTACAGCTTGCATAATATTATTCCTTGATTGTGGATCTATTCCTACTGTTGGCTCATCCATTATTAATATTTTAGGACTATGAACTATTGCACAAGCTATATTTAATCTTCTTAACATACCACCCGAAAATTCTTCTGCTTTTTTCTTTTTAACATCTAAAAGCCCTGTAAATTCTAAAGCATTATCAATTGCTTCATTCAATTTTTTTCCTCTTAACCCATACAATTCTCCAAAAAACTTAACATTTTCATAAGCAGTAAAATCTCTGTAAATTGCTATATTCTGTGGAACTAGACCTAAAGATTTCTTAATATTTTTGTTACTTTTTCTTATATCTTCTCCTAGTATCTTGATTTCTCCTGAAGTAGGAAATAATAATGAACAAATTAAACTAATTGTTGTACTTTTTCCAGCTCCATTAGGTCCTAAAATTCCATATATCTCTCCTTCTTCTATGGATAAATTAATATTATCTACAGCAATATTATCATCATATTTTTTTACTAAATCTTTAATTTCTATAACCTTCATATTTATCCCTCCACCTTCTTTAATTTTATTATACAAAAAAAGACCTTGCTAAAACTCTAGCAAAGGTCATCTTTAATATATGACATAAGTCATATATTGCTTAAATTCCTTTTAAATAATAAATTGCAATTTGTGTTCTATGAGTTAAATTTGTTTTTTGTAATATAGATGTTATATAATTTTTAACCGTTCCTTCTGAAATATAAAGTTTCTTTGATATTTCTTTGTTACTTAATCCTTCTGAAACTGCCTTCATTACCTCTAATTCTCTTTCAGTAAAAATACTCTCATCTATTTTTTCTTTTTTATCTATTGATGATATTAAATTATTGCTAAGCTTATTTAATATTTCTTCTTGAATAACAGCTATTCCATTATTAACAAGCTTTATGGTTTCTATTATTTTATCAGGTTTGGTATTTTTAAGTAAATATCCCTTTGCACCATTTCTTATTCCTTCGCTTATATATTCATCTTCATCAAAAGTAGTCAAAATTACTACTTTAGTATTTGTATTCTTAGATATTTCTAAGGTTGCTTTTACTCCATTTATTAATGGCATTCTAACATCAACTAAAGCAACATCAATAGTATTTCTTAATAAGAACTCTACTAAGTCCTTACCATTTTCAAAAGTATCTACAACTTCAATTTCATTATCATAAGATAAAATAATTTTTAAACTTTCTCTAATTAATTCATCATCATCAGCAATTACCAATTTTATACTCATACTTCCCCCTAATATGGAATTAAAATAATAACCTCAAAGCCATCCTCATTATTAATTATTATTTTACCATTTAAATTACTTACACTTTCTTCAATATTTCTTAATCCAATGCCCTTTTTTATTTTTTCACATCCAAAGCCATTATCTTTAACTTCTAACTTTATAAACTTATTTAAAATTTCTATTTTAATTTCTATTAAATCACCATTAGAGTATTTAATAGAGTTAGTAGTTAATTCTGTTATAATATGCATAAAAGTTATCCATAAACTTGCAGTAATTTTATCTAAATTTCCAATATATTTTACTTTCCCCTTTATTTTAGTACCTTTAATTTTTTCATCTAGTATTTTTTTTATTCTATTAATTCCAAGTTCTTCTTCAGAAGGCTTTATATTTCTTAAAGTCATTCTTATTTCATCCATACCTTTTCTTAGATTATTAGTACAAGAGTCTAACATAGAAAATCCTTTTTCTTTGTCCTTATCTATAATAAACTTAATTGCCTCTAATTGAAGTAATGTTCCAGAAATAGTATGACCTATTTTATCATGTAGCCTTGAAGATATATTATTTCTTTCCTCTAATCTTGCTGTGCGAAGAATTTGCTCTTCTATATCTCTTTCATCTGCTATTTTTTTCTGTAAATTATATATTGTCTTTCTATAATTTTCTTCTACTTCATTCATTTTTTTTATTTTATTCTCTTGTATTTCATAAATTAATATAAAGATCAACATAATAATTAAAATTATAACTACATTCTTAAAATTTTTATCATTTAGTAAAAAAATTAAAGGTATATTAGCTAATACTATTCCCAAATATATATTCTTTATTTCTTTTTGAAAAAATTCCACTAATAAAATGCTGAGCATTAATACTGATAAATTTATATAATTAGTAGCAAATACAATAACGATAATAGCTTCTACTAAAGATAATATTTTAAATAAAAAACCATGTCTTATTACAATTTCTTTTGTAAATATGACTATAAGATATAAAAGAATAAATAAAACTATTACTAAGCTTATCTTATTAGTTTCTATACTTGTCCACCCTACATATACACTTAATATAAGCTTAAGTAAAATAAACAAATCATAGCTTTTAATTATAACACCCCCAAGAAAAATTAAGAATGTAAAATAAAGAATGAAGAATTAATAAAGAATTGTTGATGTAATAAGTTGAAAATTACTTTAAATTTATTTTAGAAAAACTCCCTTTTAGGGAGTTTTCTCCTGAATTATTCCATTCTTTCATTTTTTAATTCTTTAATTATTTCACTTTAACTTTCTATTTTGCATTAAAAAATTTTCCATAGCGTTTTACTATATTAATAATTACTTCTACTGCTTTTTCCATAGATTCAACTGGTACATATTCGTATTTTCCATGGAAGTTTTCTCCCCCAGCAAAGATATTTGGAGTTGGTAATCCCATAAACGATAATCTTGCACCATCTGTACCTCCACGAATTGGTCTTATATTAGGAGTTATATTTGCTTCTATCATAGCTTCATTTGCATTTTCTATTATATGCATTACAGGTTCTATTTTTTCTTTCATATTTCTATATTGGTCCTTAATTTCAACAACTACTGTACCTTCACCATATTTATTATTTAATTCTTTTTCAATTTCTTTCATCTTATTTTTTCTTGCTTCAAAAGTTTCTGTAAAGAAATCTCTTATAATATAATTTAATGTTGAATTTTCTACTGTAGCATTTATATCTGTAAGATGATAAAAGCCTTCATATCTTTCTGTTTTTTCTGGAACTTCATCTAGTGGCAAACTATTAATAAATTCATTTGCTACCATAATAGAATTTAACATCTTATTTTTAGCATAGCCTGGATGAACATTAACTCCTGTGATCTTAACTTTCACACCTGCAGCATTAAAGTTCTCAAACTCTAATTCACCTATTCTTCCACCATCCATAGTATATGCAAAATCTGCTCCAAAGCCTTCTACATCAAAATGATCTGCTCCTTCTCCTATTTCTTCATCTGGAGTAAAACCAATCTTTATATCTCCATGTTCTATTTCAGGATGATTAATTAAGTACTCAACTGCTGTCATTATTTCTGCAATTCCAGCCTTATCATCTGCTCCTAAAAGTGTATTTCCATCTGTTGTAATAAGCCTTTGCCCTATATATTGTTTTAATTCTGGTGAGAATTTTGGAGATAAAACTACAGAATCATTTAATTTAATATCACCACCATCATAATTTTCTACTATTTTAGGATTTACATTTTCTCCACTATAATCAGGTGCTGTATCCATGTGAGCTATAAATCCTATAGCAGGTAGATCTTTATTACAGTTTTTATCTAAAGTTGCATATACATATCCATACTCACTAATTCTTGCATCCTTTAGTCCTAATTCCTTTAGCTCATTACATAATATTTCAGCAAGCACTAATTGTCCTTTAGTACTTGGAGTTACTCTTGTTGTTTCATCTGATTTTGTATTTAACTTAACATATTCTAAAAATCTTTCTTCTACTTTTTTCATAGTGTCACTCTCCATTCTACATTGTTTTATTACTTATTTATATAAATTATACTTTTAAATAAAACAATACTTTTTACATTATTTATCTTATACTCTATATTTTAGCACAGTACAGTAAAATATTTTTATAAAATATTATTAAAAACATAAAATAAATGTTAAATTAGTCCCTTTACCTAATAAAAATATGGAGCTATCACATTATCGAATTAATATCCCTTAGTGGTAGCTCCTGTTTTATTTATGAAATTCATTTAGATAAACTTAAATTCTCTATATTAGTAGCAATTTAGAAAACAAAGTACTGTAGTCAATAATAACACAATTACTTAGATATTCACTTAATCTACATTGCAGTTAATCCACCATCAATAATAAATTCAGATCCTGTTGAATATCTTGATTCATCTGAAGCAAGGTAAAGAACTAAGTTTGAAACTTCTTCTGGCTTAGCCATTCTTCTCATTGGAATTTGCTTAGCAAACTTCTTAATTACTTCATAGGATTCTCCTTCAGTAACCATTGGTGTTTCTATTATACCTGGATGTACTGAGTTAACTCTTATTCCATATGGTGATAATTGAAGTGCTGCTGCCTTTGTCATTCCACGAACTGCAAACTTCGTATCTGTGTATCCAATTGCACCCCCTACCATTCCATTCATAGATGAAATATTAACTATTGAAGCTGTTTCTACTTTCTTCATAGAAGGAGTTAATGCCTTAATTCCAAGAAAAACAGATACTTGATTTATATCTACTATTTTTCTATATTCTGCTTCAGTCATTTCTATAATAGATTTATTCATAGATATTCCAGCATTATTTACTAAAATATTAACTGGTCCAAATATTTTTTCAGTTTCTTCTACAACTTTATTCCAACCTGAAGCATCAGTAACATCATGTTTAATGAATTTTGCATTACTACCTAATTCTTCTTCTAATAATTTACCTTCTTCTTCATTCAAGTCTGTAAAAACAACTTTTGCGCCTTCCCTTACAAATAATCGCACATGAGATGCTCCCATTCCACGTGCTCCTCCTGTAATAATAGCTATTTTATTTTTTAAACGTTTCATTCATAAATCCTCCTTAGTTAATTTTAAAATTTATATTATATATACATTTATTAGTTTTTATTATCCTACTTCTAATTCTCAAATATATTAGAAATATAAAAAGCAAATACTTTAACAAAAGTGGTATCTTATATTTCCTAATTTTATTTTAATGATCCAAGTTTCTAATATATCTAGATAAAAAAAGGTTGTCTCACTAAATAATAATGCGACAACCTACAGTAGTAGTATTAATATTTATTTGAATTTGATATTATCTAAAATTATATTTTGTAACTATACTTTCTCTATTTGTAATTACATCATTATAATATTCATAGAATGATAATCCTAGGAAACTACCTGTTACATTGTATAAATTTTTATATCCAAGATTTTGTAATGCTAAAGCTGCATTATAGCTTCTTTGACCTGTTCTGCAATGTAAATAAACTGGAACATCCTTTGGTATTTCATTAACTCTTTCTCTTAATTGACTTAATGGGATATTCTTTGCTCCTTTTATATGTCCATTTTCATATTCTCTAACTTCTCTTACATCTATAATATAAGCATTACTTTCTACTAAGTCTCTTACTTTATCTACATTAACTTGTTTGAAATCACCATTCAATAAATTAGAAGCAATGTATCCAGCATAGTTTACAACATCCTTAGCTGTACTATATGGTGGAGCATAACAAAGTTCTAAATCCTTTAAGTCTTCCACTGTACCACCTAGTTTAATTAATGTAGCAACTACATCAACTCTCTTAGCTACATCACCCATTCCAATAGCTTGTGCTCCTAAAACCTTTCCTGTTGGCACTTCAAATAATAATTTAAAATGCATTGGTTTTGCATCTGGCATAATTCCAACCTTATCATTTGTTATTAATCTTACTATATCATAATTTATATTCATATTTAAAGCTTTTATAAGGCTTTCATTTAATCCAGTAGATGCCGCATTATAATCAAATACTTTTATAGCTGAAGATCCTATATAACCTTTATTTATTCCCTTTTTACCATTTATATGATCTGCAACAGATCTTGCTTGCTTCAAAGCTGGACCAGCTAGTGATATTTTTGTAGTGCTATGAGTTAATGCATGATAAACTTCTATTGCATCACCAACTGCATATATATCATCATCACTTGTCTTGTAATTAGAGTCAACTTTTATAGCTCCAGTTACTCCGATTTCAAGTCCTGCTTCCTTTGCTAAAGTTGTTTCTGGAGAAACACCTATTGCCATTACCACAGCTTTTGCATTAATCTTCTTACCAGAATTTAAAACCACTTTATTTTCTTCAAAGTTTTCAACTTTATCACCTACAATTAAATTAATTCCTTTATCATAGATTTCCTTATGTAATATTTGAACCATATCATAATCAAAAGGTTTTAATATTTGATTTAATGCTTCAATTAATGAAACATTATAGCCTGCTTCTCTTAAGTTTTCAGCAGCTTCTACTCCTATAAATCCACCACCTATTACTGCTACGTCTTTAGCATCAAGAGCCTTAACAAATTTATTTAATTTATCTATATCTACAACATTTCTAATTGTAAATACATTAACCTTATCAATACCTGGAATATTAGGTACTATAGGCTTAGCCCCTGGAGATAAGATTAACTTATCATAACTTTCCCTATAAGTTTCTCCAGTTAAATAATTTTTAACTTCAATTTCCTTATTCTCTTTATCTATTAAAGTTACTTCACTATTTACCCTTGCTTCAATATTATATTGTGATTGAAACTTTTCTGGACTCATAAGAACCAACTTATCAGCTTCATCAATTAATCCACTTAAATGATATGGAAGAGCACAGTTTGAAAAAGAAACATGAGGTCCCTTCTCAAACATAATAATTTTATCCTCTTCACTTAATCTTCTTAATCTTGCTGCTGCTGAAGCTCCACCTGCAACTCCACCAACTATTAATATTTTTTTCATCCTAAAACCTCCTAAAATTAGTGAATAGTTAATAGTGAAGAACCAAGAGTTAATAGTTCTTGTAAAAACTTAGCATGCTAAGTTTTCTTAATTTTTATTTCTTTACTCTTACTCTTACTTTTTACCTATTACTTCTTACTTATTACCTCTTACTTTTTACCTATTACTTATTACTTCTCACCTATTTTCTCTTGCTTCCAACATAAGAACCTACGCCACCTGATACATTTACAACATCAAAGCCCAAGCCTATTAATTTACTACAAGCTCTAGCACTTCTAGCTCCTGATTGACAAATAATATGATATTCCTTATCTTTATTTAAATATTTTTCAGGGCTTTCTAAAAGTTCTCCCATTGGTATGTTCTTTGCTGTCTTTATACTTCCACTTCTATATTCATAAGCTTCTCTTATATCAATTAAGTTAATCTTACCAATTAAATTATCAATATCATTAACATTTATAACCTTTCCTGTACTTCTATTAAATAAACCAAACATTTAACCATCTCCTATGTAATTTCTTTATTAATTATATTTTAAATCAAAAATAATAATTTTTATGTAACTAAGTCACAATAATTGAAATATTTTAACTATTTATATATAATTTTAATATTGAAAAATTTTTTTGCATAGAAGGTAGAAATTATGATAGATAAAAATTTATATCAAACTAGTGATTTTAAAAATATAGTAATAAATGATATTCCATTAATAGACGTCCGTGCACCTATAGAATATGAAAAAGGTGCTTTTCCTAATAGTATAAATATCCCTATATTAAATAATGAAGAAAGACATATAATTGGTATTTGTTATAAAGAAAAAGGTAATGAAGAAGCTACGAAGCTTGGATATAATATGATTTCCGGAAAAATTAAAGATGAAAGAGTATCACTATGGACAAGCTTTATAAAAGCAAATCCAACTACTGTAGTTTATTGTTTTAGAGGTGGTTCAAGATCTAGAATAGCTCAAGAATGGATAAATGAAGAATTAGAAATAGATATAAAAAGAATATTAGGAGGCTATAAAGCTTTCCGTAACTACTTACTAGATTCCTTATCAAAGGAAAATCAAAACTATACTCCTATAGTTCTAACTGGCTATACAGGTTCAGGAAAAACAAAATTATTAAAAGAAGTTAAAAACTCCATAGATTTAGAAGGAATCGCTAATCATAGAGGTTCTTCCTTTGGTTCTCATGTTACTTCACAACCTACTCAAATAAACTTTGAAAACACTCTAGCTTATGATTTAATAAAAAAACAAAATATAGGTTATAAGCATTTAGTTTTCGAAGATGAAGGAAAAAACATAGGTAAAAACTTTATTCCCCAAGAGTTTTTTAACTATTTTCACTCTGGAAATATAGTTCTTTTATCTTCAAGCCTTGAAGAACGAATAGAAAATACATTAAAAGAATATGTTATTGAATCTCAAGGTGAGTACATAAACATTTATGGATGTGAAAATGGTTTAAGCGAATGGTTTAATTATATATATTCTAGTATGGAAAGATTAAAAAAGAGATTAGGTGGAGACAAATTCAAAAAAGTTATAGATGAACTTGAATTTGCTTATAAAAATCAGCTATCAACAGGAAATATAGATTATCACAAATACTGGATTGAATTATTTTTAAAAGAATATTATGATCCCCTTTATAAATATTCTTTAGAAAAGGTAAAAAATAAAATTATCTTTAACGGAAATTATAAAGATGTAAAAGAATATTTAAATGCTTTAAAATAAATAGAGGCTGCCTAAGCAGCCTCTAATCTTTTCTAAAAAATATAACTATCTTAATTATATAAAAATTCATCAATTAACTTTTCTATGTCCTTAATTTTCCACTTTCTATCAACTAAATTATTTCCTTTTTTTAATGTTGGATGTAATTCATGATAGCTTTCTTTAGTACTATCCTTATAAATTATTCCTATAGGTATTCCAGTATCTCCAAATTCTTCTGCCTTTTTAAGTGCTTCATATTTATTAGTATAATCATAACTATCATCTAATTTATAAATTCTATCCTTGTACCATTTAAAAGTATTTACTTTATTAAAAATTACACAGGGTTGCATAATATCAACTAAGGCATATCCCTTATGATTCATTGCTTCTGTAATCATTGATTTAAGATGCTCTTTATCTGCTGAAAAACTTCTTGCAACAAATGTAGCTCCAGCACTAATTGCAATTGCTAATGGATTCATAGGTTCCATATATACTCCTTCAAATTGCATTGAAGTAACTTGGCCTTTCCCTGTTGTTGGTGAACCTTGTCCTTTGGTTAATCCATATATTTGATTATCATGAACTAAGTGAACTATGTCTACATTTCTTCTAATACAATGTAAAAAATGGTTTCCACCTTCTCCATAAGAATCTCCATCCCCACTAGTTACCACTACCTTTAAATTTTTATTAACCATTTTTATACCTTGTGCTGGTGGTAATGCTCTTCCATGAAGTCCATTAAACCCATTAGATTTAAGATAATGTGGAGTCTTAGCTGCTTGACCTATTCCCGAAACTAATACTACATCTTGGGGTTCTACGCTTAATTCTGCTAATACCTCTTTTAAAGCTATTAGGATTCCAAAGTTACCACAGCCTGGACACCATGCAATTTCATCATTACTTTTATAAATATTTAAGTCTAACATTAAAACTCCTCCCTTCTTAGTATTTCAACAATTTCATTTCCAGTTATTTGCCTACCATCATACTTTAATATGCTACTACTCATTAAAATTCCAGTTTCTTGAGTAATCAGTTTTCCTAATTGACCTGTATAATTTTGTTCAACATTTATAATCTTCTTTGCTTTATTAGCATATAGTCTTAAAGTTTTCTCTGGGAGTGGATAAATATCACCAAAAGTTAAGGCAGCAATTTTTTCTCCTTGGCTACTTAATTCATATATTGCATCTTTTAAAGCCCCATAAGTTGAGCCAAAACCTACTAATAGAATATCTAAATCTTCATTTCCAATGAATTCAGGTTCCTCCATCTCTTCTTTTATTAATTGAAGTTTTTTCATTCTCTTTTCCATTTGAGAATTTCTTACTATAGAAGATTCAGTAATATGAGCTTCCTCTGTATGCTCATCACTATCCACTAAAACAGTTTGTCCCTTTGAATTTCCCGGTATCATCCTTGGAGATATTCCATTTTCAGTTAACTTATATCTCTTATAGTCTTCTCCTTCTTGCAATTCTTCACCATTAGATATATATCTATCTATCCTAACATTACTTAAATCATATTTAGGAATTGTTATATTTGCATCAGCTAAATATTGGTCTGTTAATATAATTACTAAGGTTTGATATTTATCAGCTAAATTTAATGCCTTTACAGTTTTATAAAACCCCTCTTCTGCATTTCTAATACTTATTACAGCTCTAGGAAATTCCCCTTGTGCAGCAGTTAATAAAAAACTTAAATCACTTTGTTCTGTTCTTGTCGGTAATCCTGTTGCTGGTCCTGGTCTTTGTGAATCTACAACTACAACTGGTGTTTCTGTTATTCCTGAAAGTCCAAAAGCTTCTACCATAAGTGAAACTCCCCCACCTGAGCTTCCAGTCATAGCTCTTGCTCCAGCATAGGAGGCTCCTATAGCAAAGTTTATAGCTGCAATTTCATCTTCTGCTTGATCAACAACAATTCCTATTTCACTTTGTTTCTTAGATAAATATGTCATTATACTAGTTGCTGGTGTCATTGGGTAAGCTGAGTAAAAATCTAAGCCTCCTGCTATTGACCCTAAAGCTATTGCATTATTACCATTAATTAATAAATGATTAGATAAATCTTTTCCCTTGGCTTTATATTTTGAATCTATTAATTTATATCCAAGCTTAACTGCTTCAATATTCTTATTAATAATCTCCTGTGATAATTTCTTATTAAAAAATTTCTCTATGCCTTCTATTTCTAAAGAAAAATATTTCAGTATTACCCCTGCTGCTACTGAAGTAAAGGCTTTAGATAAGCTAAGTCCCTTTGCTAATTCTAGTAGTGGCAATTTTAATATTTCTTCATCATTAAGTTTTATACTTTTATCAGCTATTATAATACCATCTTTGTTTAGCCTTTCTTTATGATATAAAACAGTATTTTCATCTAAAGCAAGTATTAAATCTAATTTATCTTTATGAGCAAACACTCTATTTTCTCCAAATCTAATTTGTATAAAATTATGTCCTCCCCTTACTCTTGACATATAATCTTTGTTTGAAAATAAGTAAAATCCTGACCTTTTAATGACCTTTTCTAAAAAATCACTAATTGTATCAAGACCTTGTCCAGCACTTCCTCCAATTAATATATTGTACTCCATTTAATTCCCTCCTTTTATATTTACTTTCTAAAAGATTTCTTTTTTAAATTGAAGTATTTCTTTTTTCTCTTTAGTGCTATATGTTATTTCCTTATAATCTATATTAAAAGAATAATTGTATTTTAATAATTCTTCTAAAAACAAAGTAAACTTTCCATTTTTATTACTTATATATATTTCTTTAATTTTTCCCTCATCAATGAATTTTATTTTTCTACTACAATCCTCTATATTATCTATATAAATTAACGGTCTAGAGAAACTTTCTCCAAAATCTAGAGAATAACAACCATATATATTATTCTTACTTATCCAAAGCAAATAGATAACATTGTTCAATTCAAGAATTAAACAAGATGATAAATTTTCATCTTCATATATATTAAGTTCTCTTTGCTTATATCTATTACTTTCCAAAGAGTTATACTTGTAAATTAATAATTTTTTCCCTTCTTCATTAATAATAAATAAGGAATGAATTTTATTATCAGTTATGCAAAATGATGAATCTATATATGAGTGATTTGAAATGAAAATAATTTTATCCATAAGCCAAGTATTACTCTTTATGTTATATGTTTTAAGTATTATTTTGAACATATTAAAGGAAGTACTAAGTATTATTAAAGATATATATTCTTTGTCATATAAAACCTCATAATTTATATCTATGTCATTTTTTTCTTTATATATTATTGAGCTTTGGGAATTAATATTATTACGGAAATATATTGAAGTTGAATCGCTATCTAAAGTATAGAAAATAAAAAATATATCTTTTAATAATATAGCTTTAATATTAATTGGAGTGATAAATTTATGTTTAATATAAAAAATAGTACTGTATATCAAATTTCCACTATTTAAAGTGCACAAAATAATATTGCCTATTAAGTCTTGATATATTAAATTGATATTCCTATTATAATCTTCAACAACATACAAATATTTAAGGCATCCTTTAGTTATTATTTTCTTGTTTATAATCTTATTCTCAATAAGCTCCTCATAAATAATCCCTACTTTTTCTTTGTAGTAAAACTTTAATAATCTTTTATCTTTAGTTCTTAATAAAAAATTATTATATTCTTTGTTTTTCATTTTATACCTCACTTAACTTATCTTTAATTTCTTTAGATGGTATAAAAATAAGTTCTTCTTTTATTGCATAAGTTGAAATAATAGAACTTACATCAAAAATAATAAAACTATCCTTTATATATGGAAAAGACATAATTTTACTAGAGGATTTCACAATAAAATCCAAATCATCATTTTCCTCTTTTGATATATATAAAATAGCCTTTTGTTTTCCACATAAATTACCTTTTATATTTAATATTTCTTTATTAGAATCAATGCATTTTATATAATATGGAATTATAAAATCAAAATACAGTATTATATAATCTTCCTTATTACTTATATATTCTTTATTCTTACTTTCTTCAATAACCTTACAATTTTCAAATCTTATTTCTTCTATATTTATTTTTGCTGCATTACTTAATTCAATTTTTTCTTGCTGAAAAATTATTTTTTCTTTGTAAGTAGATAATACTTTATTAGCTAAAATAACTTCACCTGAATTATTATCAATATTAGACTTGTTACTACTTAATATATCATCATTATTATAAGAATCTTTTTGAATAGCTACTATATCATAAGGACTTGAATCTTTCTCCATAAATTTTAATGTATTTATTATTTTTTTATTATTAATATCTATTAAATCCAATGCTCCTCTACCAGTATTATCCTTGCTAGTAGCTAAAAGTATATCATTATCTTTTAAAGGTTTAGTTTTTTGAGGGTTCCTTAAAGAAGTTTTCAAATTACCTATAATACTATTTTTTGAAGTATCTATAATTTCTATTCTATTAATACCTGAATTCACAATATAAAGTATTCCAAAATTTTCTTCAATAGATGTAATATTAGATCCTGGAGGAAAGCTTATATATGATATTTCATCAGTATTAAGATCAATTAATGCTAAATTACCATTAAGTCCTAATTTGCTTATACCTTTATTGCCTATATACAAAAATCTATCTTCTTCTCCGATACAAAAACAATTTGGATTTTCACCTATATTTTTATAAGTTTTTATAAGTCTTAGTGATTCTGTATCATAAATCTTTACTTCATTTTTAAAAATATCTAAAGTAAAAAGTTTACTTCCATCCTTATTTATCTCAATACTATCAATTGCAATAAATCCACTTATTTTATCAATTATCTTATTTTCTTTTAAGCTGTATATGTATACTTCTTCAATATTTGAAATAAAAATTTTTTGAGAGATGGAATCCACTTTTACATGACCGTTATTAGGAATATTTAAAGTTTTTATATCTTTAGTTACACTATTAATAATAGTAATCCTATCATTCCTATCAGTAGCAATATATATATTATTTTTATTATCTAAAGCTATTTCAAAGGGTCTTGGTCCAACTTTAATTTCATCTATAATACTTAAACTTTCACCATTGATTATAGAAATCTTATTAGTTCCTAAGTTAGATACATAAATAATACTTTTACTTATTGCATTAATCATGGATTCCTCTTTCCTCCCTCTTACTCTATTAATTCATACTCCTCTTCTTTACCATTCTTTATAATTTTAAATACAGCAGTTGGATAAATATTATTTCTATCAATCTCTATCTTAATATTCTCTCTATCCTCTTCTTTAATTTTTAAAGCTTGTGTACAACTTATATTTATCTTGTTAGGAGCTGTTACTAGCTTTGTTTTTATATTTTTAAGCCTTAATCTATCATATATATAGAGAGCTCTATAATGTGAAGTAAAAACCATTATATAGTCATATTCATCTACTTTCATAATTTTCTCCAATTCCTTTTGCAATATATATTTTCATTTTATGATATTATTTTTTATACGTTCCCACTAAAGTTATATCCTTTTTCTAAGTAGCTTTTCCATTACAGATTTATTTTTCTCTACTTCAAATTCTTCATTAATCCTCTTATTTTCTTCTATTAAGGAAGATACTTCTTTTTTTATTAACAAATTTTCTTCTAAAATTATTCTATTTTTATTTTCTAGTGTACTTTTTAAATCAATTTCTTCTTGAATCTTCCTATCCTTTATTATTAATTCCTGAGTAATATTATTTAACTCTTCCTTAAGCAAATTTGTTTCATCTAAATATTCTTTTAAATCAGCTTCAATCTTTTCCTTTTCAGATTGTGATAAAGATATATTGTTTCTTAATCTATCATTTTCTTCTTTTAATAAGGATATCTCTTGTTTAAGTCCATTATATTCATCCATTGTAATTTCCTTTTGAGATAAGTTAAAATTAATATTTTTTATCTCATTTTTTAGAAATTCAATCTCATCAAGATATAAATTTATTAAGTGTGCTAATTTTTCTTTTTCTATATTTAATAAATTTATTTCATTGGTTAATGATTCTATTTCCTCATTTAATTTTTCATTATCACCTTGTATTTTTTTTTGTAATTCTAAAAAAATATTACTATTTTCTTCAGCTTTTCTTTTTTGTTCTAAAGCTCTAGCTAATTGCTGACTATATTTTTCTATTCCCTGTTGATTTTTTTGCAATAATATATTTTGATGATATAACTTATCTTCTAACTCCTTATTTTCTTCTTTTACTCTATATAGTTCTGCTTTTATTTTCTCAATATCTCCAATGCTAGAAATATCTCTATTAATATTTTTTAATGAATTGCCATATTCATTTTTCTCACTTACTATTAAATCTTTAGGATCATATAAATATATATCTAATCCTGTTGTAGCATAAATGCTTTTTCCTTTTATATTTCCTTCTTTAACTTCACTTATATAAGCATTACACCTTTCTATTTTTATATTCTTATCTCTAATATATTTTTTCTCTGATTCCCACTTATCTCCAAGAAAAATTGAATAGAAAATTTCATTATTTTCAATCCAAAAAGAATATGTTTTATTCCAAATATTAATTAATAAAGGTTCACTAATATTGTTTTTTCCTTCATATACTCTAAAGTATTTAAACCTTCCTGTTGAATCAATTATCACATGATCTAAGAAGTAATATGAATTTTCTTTAGATCTATTTAAAATATGAATATTCTTTCTATCTAACTCTACATCAAAATATACTTCTTCTCCTTGTATTCCATAAAGCCTATTAGAAGGTAACCACTGCCTATTTTGATAAATTGAGTAATTTAAAGATAATTCATCACCTTCGTCTGATAAGTAAAATAAATAAATTTCATTATTATTACTTAAATTAATTAGGTAGTATTCCTTTAAGTTTGGTTTTAAAATTATATCTTGTAATTTATTGTTATTGCTCTTATTTCCATCCCATATACAATGCATAAGTATCCCATGGTCACTGCCATCTTCACTAGCTAAGGAATAAAAAATATGCATATTTGTGCCAATTATTTTGATTTTAATATTTTCAATAATATAATTATTGTCTTCTATTTTATCTAAGACCTTACCAACCCATTTTTTATCTTTCATAGTACAGTATCTTAATTCACCTTTAGTATTAGAATATACTAAGTGTATTCCTTCGCTGTCATCTATAAATAATCCAAAGCCTGTTACCCTACTGTCGATTAAGGTTTCTTTTGTCCACTTTCCTTCTGTATACATAATTCTATAGTTTAACTCTTTATTGTCATTTACTGAAAATCTCCATAAATTATCTTTGTAGTCAACATATAGCCATGGATATAACCCTCTCATGCTCACCTCTCCTTTTTATATAAATAATCTATATGAAAAAATATATACATAAACCATCTATAAAAGTATATTTATATTTATTTTATATTATGCTGTTTTAAACTATAAAAAACTTTTCCAATGATCAATTTTTCATATCACCACTTCATTACTATTTCATATCATATATTGTGAGTAGTAAAATGATAATTTAGTATTTTATAAAGGAGAGTCTATATGTCCATTAACTTTAAAAAATTTATGCCTCGTCCAGGACTAGTAAACAAACAAGGCCGCTTACCTGATCCTGCTGAATTAGTATGTATAGAAGTACCTAAGGTATTTGACCAATGCTTAATTAAAAGATGTCTTGTATATTGTGATGGTCCAGATACAAACACTACTGATTGCGAATTAAGAAGTGACCCACTTGAATCACCAAAAAGATATATTTCAAGTAGAGACTTTAAATTAACTCTAAACAATGTAGATAAAATTCCAATTAAAAAACATCATGACTATAAAAAAATAGTATTAACCTACACAATATCCTTCTATTCAGATTATCTTGACTGTGATGGAAAAACTAAGAGCGAATATTATGAAATTAATAGAACTGATACAATAGGAAAATTCTATTGTCCAGATTCAATATCTCAAGCTACAACTACGCTAGGTGATGAAATTTGTGATAATAACTTAATTAAACTTGAAATGGTTGCAGAAGTATTACATGGTGAAATAGTTACAGATGAACATTGTGATGAATTTTTAGATATTACATTAGGTTATTATATTGTAGTTAAATGTGAATTACTTGTTCAACTTTTAATACCAGCTTATGACTATTGCCCAGTTCCAAAAGTTGCTTGTGAAGATGAACCTGAAGAAGATCCATGTGAAGTATTTGATAGGGCTCCAATTCCTAAGTTCTATCCAGATCAACATTTAGATCCATTATTCCCAGACAATGATTCCTGTGAGGAAGAGCCCTTAAATTAATATTTTTTATTTCTACTTATGAGGTAGTAATTAATCTAATAATTTTTATACTTTTATAAAAGTACTTAAGTAAATAAAATATATGATAGTTATGTACTAAAATGCAAAATGGAGCTAACTTTATCAGCTCCATTTTTAATTTATTTTAAAAATTTCTTTAGCTATATTATTTGCAGCTATAACCCCACTTTGCAACTCTCCTTGTTGAGTTCCATGCTTAGTACTTGTACTATCCCCTGCAAAGAAAACTCTATTATTAAGTTCAGAGCTTATACTAGAGTAAGAATATAAAGTTTTATCTTCAGGTTTATATATAGTAGAAAATCCCCATATATATTGCACATCAGACCAAACTAATGACTTATAATCTAATAAAATATTATCTAAATATCCTTTTGATAAATTATGAATATTTTCAATATATCTTATAGTATCATTTATTTTTATATCATCAGTTAAGTAAGAAAATTCATCTGCTTTATCTCCAATACTACTGCTTGCAAGCAATATGCCTGGTTTCTTTAAAGATCTTCTTATATCTACACAAGCTTTATTATTTTCATCAAAATAAATACTTTCACTATTTAAAGGATATTCAACAGAATAAATAGGCAAATCTGTTATTGTCTTTCCCCCTATTATTCTTTTATTATTTACTCCTTTTTCCCAAAACCTTTCTTTCACATATAAATATATTTTTTGAGAATTTTTTAATTTTATCTCATCAATTGCTGCTAATTTATCATTACTAAAGACTGAAATACCCTTTATCCTCTTTATACTATTAAAGGGTACTGTAATTAATAAAAAATCAAAATCTTCATTTGATTCTAATTTATTTTCTAAGTCTAGATATCTTATACCTATCTTATCTTTTTTATAATAAATTTCCTCAACAGAATAGCCTAATTTAACATTAGCCTCTCCTAACTCTTCTTTACTAATGTTAGAATAATATTTAGAATTTTCTTCTGTTATTGCACCATAAATTGCTTGTGGTAATTTTATCATTCCACCTAAAATATTATAATTATTACTAAAATCTAAAGTATATTGTTTGTGTAAAAATTCTATTAAGCTAAAATCATACCATTCTTTAATTCCATTAATATATCCTATGAGATTTATAGCATCTCTACTAAAACCTTCTAACTGAAAAGCTTTCTTTAATGTTAATTTATCTAAATCTACTATTTTCTTTGAATAATTCTTTTTTATCTCTAATAGCTCTTTTCTTTCCTCTACAGTTAATTTCATTAAATATTTATTATATATATTTAAATGCTCTCTAGTTTTTAATTTTATTTTATCTATCTTTGTTAAAGTATACTTTGGTAAAATATTTTTTGATATTTGTTTTTCTGTATTATAAGAAAAGTTATTTCTCAAATAAAAATTTTGATTTTTATTAATGCAAGGGTACGTTTTTAAATTAAATAGATTAATATAATGCCATGTTGTATAGTGAGATATTGGAATACTACTTTCTCCAAATTCTCCGTAATACTTATTTAATCTATCAAAGTAATGAGTATAAACCCTTCCTCCAACTCTTTTACTTGCTTCAAAAATGGTAATATTACAACCAATCTTTTTTAACTCATAAGCAGCAACAAGCCCAGCTTCCCCAGCACCAACTATTGCTATCTTTACTCCTTTTCCATTATTGCTATTACATATACTTGTTATATCTTCTGGAGGACTTAATAATTTTATTATATTTTCTAAATCTTCCTTTCTATTTTCTTTCTTAAGTTCATTTTCAAGAGCAATATATCTATCATAATCACTAGGTGTATTTAAAAGGTTCTTATTTCTTGAATTATACTCTTCCATCAGCACTTCACATCCTAATGCTATTATTTACATATATAATATATATGTACTTATTGATTTATTATTTTGCTTTATAAATCTTTATAATATTTTTAATAAATTCATCTATATCCTTTGATGTATTAAAGCATCCTGGGCTAATTCTAACTGTTCCTATATATTCTGTTCCAATAACTTTATGAATTAATGCAGCACAATGATATCCTGTTCTTACAGCAATTTCTGCATCATTTAACTCTTCACCAACAATTGAAGCATCAATACCTTCTATATTAATAGATAGTACTGATAATCTATTTTTTAATGAAGTACTTCCATAAATCTTTACAAAGTCTAACTTTTTTAATTCTCTTATAAGTTGGTCCATTAATTGCATTTCTTCATTATAGATATTTTCTATTCCTATTTTTTTTATAAATTTTACCCCTTCGCATAATCCTACTATTCCTGGAGTATTTAAAGTTCCACTTTCAAATCTATCAGGTAATTCCTTAGGCTGATCTATAGAGTTTGATATACTTCCAGTTCCTCCTTCTTTAAATGATTTCAGTTCAATTCCCTCTCTTATATATAATGCTCCTGTACCTTGTGGCCCAAGAAGCCCCTTATGTCCTGGGAAAGCTAATAAATCTATATTATCTCTCTCCACATCTATACTAATGGAGCCTGCACTTTGAGATGCATCTACTATAAACTTAACTCCATACTTTTTTGCAATTTTGCCTATGCTATTAATATCTTGTATACTTCCTAGTACATTAGATGCATGATTAATTATTATTGCTTTAGTATTAAATTTTATTTCATCTTTTATATCTAAAGGATTTATAAATCCTGCTTTGTCTGATGATATTAATGTTACTTCTACTCCATGTTTAGCCATTGAATTCAATGGTCTAAGAACAGAGTTATGTTCAATAACTGTACTAATAACATGATCTCCTTTCTTTAATAATCCTTTAATTGCTATATTTAAGGCTTCCGTAGCATTATGTGTAAAAACTATATTGAAAGGATTTCTTATATTAAAAATTTCAGATATTAAATTTCTTGACTCCATTACCTTAAGTGCAGATTTAATTGCCATATTATGAGAACCTCTTCCTGGATTTGCACAATAGTTTTTCATACAATTAATTACTTCTTCATATACCTTAGAGGGCTTTGGAAAAGAGGTAGCTGCATTATCTAAATAAATCATTTTACCACCTTTTATTAATACTCTAGTATATTATATTAATGCTATTAAATTTTAGTTCTTATTATACATATAAATCTCTTTACCTAATAAATAAATCTCCTAATGAAAAACACCTGGAGATTTAATAATAATATCTCTATAAATTTATAAGAATCCCAGATATGAAAATCCATATCTGGGATTCAATTTATACTAATTATAATATATATTATTTTTTATATTATAGTATTTAATTAATATTCTTCGTAATAGTGTTCTCTTTTACATTCATTACATCTATTTGACTTACATGTTGATATTGCTCCAAGTGTAGCGTTGTTAATAGGAAGACCAACTGTACCAATTGCAGTAGTAACTGTTGCTACTGCTGTATAAGTGCAGCAATCATTATTACATGAATCAGAATCACAAATAAAGAATGAAAAAGTTCCTGCTGATCCTGCTGCTGCTGGTATAAAACTCCATACTGGTCCAACAGGAACTGGAGCTAATTGACATCTACATTGTTTAAATATTTGTATATTAATTGCTCCAGATGTAAATCCTGTAGGAACAACTATATTACTTGCAAATTCTAACTTAGTAGTTGGATCACACAAGCAAGAAGTATCTAAAGTAAGTGATGCAAGAGTAAATGGAGTAGCTCCTGCTGCTGTACCAGCTGGAATTGTAACTGAACTTGGGCATCCACATTTTATAATTGTTGGACATTTTTCTTCTATTCTTTCTTTTCTTCTTTCTTTTCCACAAGAATCATAATAATATTTTGACATTGAATTCATCATTGAATCCTCCCTTTAATAATAGAAATAATTATAATTTAACATTCTTTTAATATAACGTTTTACCTGTTACCATTTAAGTTTTCTTACATAAATCATCTTCTGTACTTTATAACCAACTTAATTTTTTAATTTAATGCTTCAGCTACCATTTCAAGATTAATTATAGTAATATTTATTTTAAAAATCCCAAGATGACTAGTCCATCTTGGGAAATATCTCGAGATTTACTGCAAATTACATATTATTAATTTATAATATAACTATCTATCAAAATCTCTTCTACATTTGTGACAACTATTTTTACAAGTTGCTATTGCTGATAATGATGCATTATTAAATGCTGCTCCAGCTGTAGCTGCTGCAACACCAGTAATTGTTGCAACTACTGTGTAAGTGCAGCAATCGTTATTACAACTATCGCTATCACAAATATTAAATGAAGGATATATTGCGCCTGTAAGTGTAGTTGTTGTTAATGCTCCAACTACTGGCCATGAAGGTCCAATTGGAGTTGGAAGAAGTTGATTTCCACATTGCTTAAATACTTGCAAACTTACTCCTCCAGTAGTTAATGCAACAGTTGAAGTAAAAGCAGCTGAAAAACTTAATCTAACAACTGGATCACATAAACAAGAAGTATCTAAATTAATAGAAGCAATTGTTATAGATGTAGTTCCAGTAGTTAAAACTGGTAATTGTATAGTACTAGGACATCCACATTTAACTATTGTTGGGCATTTTTTTTCTTCTCTTCTTATTTCTTTTCCACAAGGCTCATGGTAGCATCTTGACATTGAATTCATAAATTGAATCCTCCTCTTTTTTATTTAGTAAATCTTTTTTATTTAATAAAAATATTTATAATTTAGTATTTATAGTTTTTTATTTCTTTTTATTATTTTTCTGTCTTACACTATATTTTTATATTTTTCTTTTGTTCTTCTGCTCTATATTATCTATCTTCATCATCACATTCTTGAAATAATGGCTCTAAATTTTGATCTGGATAGAATTTAGGAATTGGAGATCTTTCAAATCTTTCACATGGATCTTCTTCAGGTTCTTCTTCACAAGCTTCTCTAGGAACTGGGCAGTAGTCATACGCTGGAATTAATAGTTGAACTAATAATTGGCATTTAACTACTATAAAATAGCCTAAAGTAATATCTAAAACTTCATCTCCAGCCTCATCTTCTATTATTTGTCCATCTAAAGCCTCAGCTACCATTTCAAGCTTAATTATATTAGATTCTTCACAAGTAACATCTTCGTCACTACTTGCTGAAATTTGAGCAATAGAATCTGGGCAATAGAACCTTCCAACAATATCTGTTCTATGAATTTCATAAAATTCACTTTGGTTTATGCCACTATTATCAATATAATCTGAATAAAAGCTTATAACATAATTAAGAACTAATTTTTTAAAGTTTGGGTCCCCCTTAAGAGGAATCTTATCAACTGATAATAGTCTTACTCTAAAGTCCCTACTTGAAAGATATCTTTTAGGATTTACTAAAGGATTGCTTCTTAACTCTTCATCAGTAGTTAATGAATCTAGTCCGTCAGCATATACTAAACATCTCTTTATTAAGCATTGATCAAAAACCTTTGGAACTTCAATACAAACTAACTCTGATGGATCTGGTAAACGCCCTTGCTTATTTACTAGTCCAGGTCGTGGCACGAATTTCTTAAAGTTAATGGACATATATTCTCCTTTCATAAAAACTACAATACTATAAAATGATTTTTGTAATTATAGTACATATTATGATGTATTATAAAAGATGTGATATTTAATTGTCTTATGCTAAATTTTTTATTTATTTTTTTACAAAAAAAACTGTACCAAACATTATTTGCTTGGTACAGTTTTTATTAAAATTACTTATTTAAAGCTTCTAATAAAGTTTCTAAATTTAATCCATGAACCTTTGCTGCATCTTCAATGCTTTCTGCTTGTGCTGATGGGCATCCAATACATCCCATTCCAAAACTCATTAATATTTCAGGAGCATTTTCCTTCATTCTTACAACTTCACCTATTGTCATGTCCTTAGTTATCATACTTTTCACCTATCCTTATATTATTTTAGATACAATATTTATTTTAAAATATCTTAATTGTTATAAGCAATATTTATTTTTTAATTCTTCTAAAATAGATAAATTTTCATCTTTTATATTTAAAAATTCATCTTCGAATTCGTTACATTCCTTATTGATTAATTTAATAGTATCATCTTTTAATTCTCTTTGTGCAAACTTGTAAATTATATTATCTTCTTTGTGAATATGTCTTTCTAAAAGATTAGTATAAGCTACTGCATTTGCAATGATATCAAGCTTAGCTTCATTATTTCCCTTTTTAAAATTTTCTAAAGCTTCACTTAAACTTGTTATATATAGTCTTCCTAAATCATGCTCAACTAGCATTCCATATTTAACAACTTTTTCAGCAGTTTCTCCTATTTCATCTACCATTCTATTAAATAGCATTATTTCTTCCTTTTTATGATGATGTGAGTCTGCATAATTTCTTACAAAAGATATTATTTTATTGAAGTCATCAAAATTAACATCTTTTCCTTCTAATATAGAGTAACATGCTTTTCTTACTATCTTTAGCATAACCTTTATATTTTTATGTTCTTCCATCATTAATTCTATTGCATCCATATTTGTCACCTATACTCTTTCTATAGAAAATTCATTATTTTCTAAAATGCAATACTTATAATTATTATTAATCTTATTAACAAATGATTTTATCCATAAGTCTCTTAGATTATAAAATAAGTTAACATCTCCACCTACAGTATCCCAAAGTTCTTTATGAACACAAATTCTTCTTTTCCAAATCAGTTTATCCTCTTCTTGTGATATAACTTCATTCACTCTATCACATGGCATTCCATCTAAAATATAGTCATTAATTGCATTATATATATCTAAAGCATCATTTACTGCTTTTTCTGATTTTATAACTTCATTTGCTGCTTTTAGACCTTGTTCTATATATAAATCTTTTAACTTTTCTTCACTACCTTCTTTTTTTAAAATATTAACAGTCCATGTTGCAAGTCTATATTCTGCAGAATGGATTTTATCTTGAAGCCATCCATGTATATTGGAAGTATCTATCATTTCTTCTAAAGGAAGCTTAGGTAATTTTTCACCGTATCTATTATTAATTTCAGTAGATAGTACTTCTACATCTAACCCTTCCTTTTTAGCTAAATTAATTATTTCCTCTTCAAGATCTTCAAACCAAACTATCTTATTAAATAGCCAATAATGTATTTTTCCTAAAAATAAGCTCATATCTTTCCTCCAAGTATTTTTATTTTCTAAAGATAGTTTACCATATGTATTATAGACTTTCGGTAACATAAGTTACAATTTATAACTTATCTATTAATTCTAAATTTAATTTTTTTGCAAAATCTTCTCCCATATATCTATTTCTTAAATTCTCAGGTAAATGTGCATCTACTCCTAAAACTCTTTTTACATTATACTCTTTAGATAACTTCCAAAATTCTTCTATAGGATACAAATATCTTTCCCCTAAATTATATTTAACTTTCCCTCTTTTAAAGCCATTTATATTTATTTCTATTGGGAAATTCAATCTTTCTGCTGCTTCTAAAATTCTCCTTGAGGCTTTAATTGCATGCTCATCCCAATCTCTATATCTAACACCAAATAAATCTGGATGAGCTAAACAATCAAAATATCCACTTTCCATTGACTTAATAACATAATCAATATAAATATCTAATATTTGTGGAGTTAGTTTTATTCCCCCTACATATGTCCATTGACCCTTATATGGGAAAAAGTGTACACCTAGTATTAAATAGTCAACATTATATTTCTCTCTAAATTCATTATATAACCAATGATAATCTTCAAAGTATTCACATTCTATTGATTTTTTTATAGATATTTTATCTCCATACTTTACCTTTGCATCATCTATTTCTTTAAAGTATATAGGCAAGTCTTCATAATTCATTCTATTTTCATTATCGATATTCTTTCCTGGATGTGGTAGATGGTCAGATATTCCTATTTCATCATATCCTTCTCTTATTGCTTCTTTAATATAGTCTTCAATAGTACCATCTGCATGATTACATCTATAATTATGTGTATGATAATTAGTTTTCATATTATCACCTGTCCCTTGTTTAATTATGTTTAAATTATGTTTATAATAACACATAAATAAAAAAATCAGCAAATAATAAAAATCTTCTTTTAGACCAAATTTTCCCCATTATAAATTCTTCTATTATATTTTTTTATTAACTATAGCCTTTTATTATACTATAATAAAATAAATGCACTTACAAAGTATTAAGATAGTGTAAAGTTTCGTATGAAAAAATAGAGTTAATCAAAGTTAAGGAATAAATTTCAATTTATTCTTTAAAATTCAAAATTTGCTCTAAATTTAAGTATGACGAAAAGGCCTTCGATAGCGGAG
>ERZ857882.75-NODE-75-length-101645-cov-5.803307_pt1 | contig 101645 bp, 90 predicted proteins | sample MGYA00519697_ERZ857882 | MGnify/ENA primary metagenome ERZ857882 (study PRJEB31778, sample SAMEA3449373) | human gut metagenome | biome: human gut; feature: human-associated habitat; material: faeces | place: United Kingdom | collected 2010/2012 ...
GTGTTAAGCACGCCGCCAGCGTTCATCCTGAGCCAGGATCAAACTCTCGTTAAAAGTGTTTGTTCTGTCAGAATGACGTTAGCCATTCATCCATTACTGTTTGTTTTTGGAAATCGTTAGCTTCGATTACTCGAATTAACAATGTTCGCTCTGAAAATATTTATTTGAATTTTCAGGGATGGTTGCTGTTCAATTATCAATGTTCTTTTTTTTGCTACCGCTCTTTGCGACAGCCAGATTAGTATATCATAACTGTTTTTCCTTGTCAACAACTTTTTAAGTTTTTTCAAACTTTTCTGTTATCTGTTTCAAGGCTTTTGAGCTGTGCGAGAAATATATTACCACTTCAGCTCACCGTTGTCAACAACTTTTTATTTTTCTTAAAAGTTGTTTTGAGAAGTTTTCTCAAACGGAGAAGGAGGGATTTGAACCCTCGCGTCGCTATTAACGACCTACTCCCTTTCCAGGGGAGCCCCTTCAGCCACTTGGGTACTTCTCCAAGTAGTTGACTTTTAGTTACGAACTATATATTACATCTAATCGGTCAGGATTGTGTAATATACAGCGGAGAAGGTGGGATTCGAACCCACGGTGGGACTAACCACACCGGTTTTCAAGACCGGCACCATAAACCACTCGGACACCTCTCCGTATCACGCCTCTCGTGACGTGCCTGATTATATTATCACTATTTTTTTTTAATGTCAACACTAAATTTATTTTTTTTTATTTTTTTTATTTTTCGCAGAATTTAGTCGTTTTATATACTTTCCTTTTTGGACAACAAAACTTCTGCCACCTCAATGTCTTCAGGTGTAGTTATCTTTATATTGCTGTAACTTCCCTCAACAAAATATACATCAGCATCGCCATAAGTCTCAACAACCATGGCATCATCTGTTACATTGCTTTCTTTACTTTTAATCATTTCCGCATATGCTTTCTTTATGAGAGCTGTATAAAAAGCCTGAGGAGTCTGGGTTATCCATACACTATTTCTCTGGGGAGTTTTTACCACCTTTTTATCTTTGTCTACAATTTTCACTGTATCTTTCGTTGCAACACCAGCCACACAAGCTTTATACTTCTTAGCACCTTCTATGCATCTTGCTATTATCTTTTGGTTAAGCATTGGTCTTGCCCCATCGTGAATTAGCACAATATCTCCTGTAGTTTTCTTAAGTCCATTATAGACCGACTCATATCTCTCACTTCCTCCAGCGATAATATGCTTTACTTTTTTTAAGTTATATTGTTTCACTATGTTTTCGTTACAATATTCTATATCTTCTTCTCCTGTAACCAATATAACCTCATCCACTATGCTTTTTTCAAATTGAAAAAGGGAATACCAGATTACCGGCTTCCCATTTATTTTCATAAATTGCTTTTTTTCTTTGCTCTTCATCCTGCTACCTGTTCCGGCAGCTAGTACAATTGCCGTAATTTTACACATAGGTCTCTCCTATTATATATTTTATCTCTCTCCTAATTTCAGGTTAGGAATTGCGTTCAAATCCCAACCGTCCCTTACGCCATTTATGTATTCATAATAAGCTGCCGATCCTATCATTACTGCATTATCTGTACATAATATTGGTGACGGATGATAAAAATCAATATTTTTCGCTTTGCATTCTTTTGCAAATGCTTCTCTTATTGCAGAGTTTGAAGCTACGCCCCCTGCTATTGCAAGTTTTTTCATCCCTGTTTCCTCTAGTGCGTGCATAGTTCTTGTCAGTAACGTGTCTACAACGCAGTTTTGGAATGAAGCTGCCACATCAGCCGGGTTAATAGTCTCTCCCCTCATTTCAGATACATTTATCTGATTTAGTACAGCTGATTTCAACCCACTAAAGCTAAAATCATATATGCTGTCAGTGATTTTGGCACGTGGAAATTCATATGCATGAGGATTTCCCTCTTTTGAAATTTTGTCAATTTTCGGTCCTCCCGGATATCCAAGTCCTATAGCCCTTGCCACTTTATCAAAAGCTTCTCCTGCTGCATCATCTCTCGTTTTTCCAAGAATCTTGTATTTACCGTAATCCTCCACTACCACAAGGTGAGTATGTCCCCCTGAAACAACAAGGCATACAAATGGAGGTTCTAAATCCTTATTTTCCACATAATTTGCACATATATGACCTTCAATATGATGTACTCCTATAAGGGGTATGTTTTTGGCAAAACAAATGGCTTTTGCTTCCGCTACACCTACAAGAAGTGCCCCTACAAGTCCTGGGCCATATGTTACTCCTATGGCATTAATATCATCTAATGTGCAGTCTGCCTCTTTCAAAGCCTGCTCTATAACGTAATTTATATTTTCTATATGTTTTCTTGATGCGATTTCAGGTACAACACCACCATAAAGTGTGTGGAGGTCAATCTGGGAAGAAATCACATTTGACAGTGCCTTTCTTCCATTTACTACTACTGCTGCTGCTGTTTCATCACATGAACTTTCTATTGCTAATATTTTTACTTCTGACACAACAAACTCCTTTTTAATCTTCAAACATTAAATCTACTGACATACCGTCTTTACCCGGTTTTGCATTTTCAAAGATTTCTGTAACCGTATCCATATACATTTCCGGTTTTACAAGAGACGGACTAAAATGGGTCAGCCACATTTCTTTAGGATTGGCTCTTTTCGCCAGTTGTGCTGCCTCTTTAAATGTCATATGTTTATGCTCTATTGCTTTTGCTTCTTTGTCCGGTTCACCATACATTCCCTCACATATAAACAAATCTGCACCTTTTGCTGCATCTACTATAGCATCCACCGGTCGCGTATCTGTTGTATAGGTCACCTTCAATCCCTTTCTTGCTGCTCCCATAACCATATCTGGAGTATATGTTTTTCCGTCGATAGTGACCTCATTTCCTTTTTGTAAAACATTCCACTTTTGAACCGGAATTTCTAATTTCTTAGCTTTCTGTGCATTAAATTTTCCAATTCTGTCAATTTCTATTGAGTATCCATAACATACTACGTTATGTTTTACTTTAAAGGCATTAATTCTATATTCATCAAACTGTATGGTTTGCATGTTTTCAGTTAATTCTATAAATTTTATTTCAAAGGGAAGTTCCGGTGCTATGGTTCTTAAGGCTTTTACCACTCTTTCCAACCCTTTGGGTCCAATCATAGTAAGAGGTTCTTTCCTTTCGGCATTTCCCATGGTAAGTAAAAGCCCCGGCAGACCGCTTATGTGATCTGCGTGATAATGAGTTATACAAATCACATCAATAGGCTTAAAGGTCCATCCCTTCTGTTTAATTGCCACCTGCGTTCCTTCACCGCAGTCTATTAATATATTACTTCCATTAAAGCGGCACATAAGTGACGTAAGCCATCTTCTTGGAAGGGGCATCATTCCACCTGTACCCAACAAACATACATCTAACATTTTTCCTCCTAAATTTGGCAGAGACGGAATCGCCTCTCTGTCAACTGTTAAAGAACTCCGTGTATTCCCGTTCTTCAACATTATATTTAAACTTTTTAGTTATTTCATTATAGCATTTTTCACATAAATCAAAGCTGTGTTTCTTTCCATCTTTTTCTGAAAAGTATCCCCACCTGTAATCTACAGTAAATACTCCCTCAATAATTATGTTATTTTTTATTTCTATGCTCTTTCCACAGTTGTTACAATACATCTTTTGCAGTTTTTGTTCTTTATATACTCGCATACCTTCCTCCTAATGCATAATAATGTCATTTTATATTTTCCCATTATAAATTCATAGTGGAAAGTAATTCCGTTTATAGATTATGTTTCCACATTATCAAAGCATTTTCAGTTGGTCTTTGATAAAAATTTTTTCGTATTCCCGCTTCTTCAAAGCCTGATTTTTCGTATAAAGCTATGGCCCCAACATTACTTTCCCTTACTTCCAATGTAATATCAGTAATGCCCAGTTCTTTTCCTTTTTTGATAATGTTATTAACAAGTTGCTCTGCAACATTCTTTCTTCTATATTGTTTATCAACTGCCACATTAGTTATATTAGCCTCCGGGGTATACAGATACATTCCGCAATATCCCACTACTTTTTCTTCAGCTATAGCTACCATATATATTGTGTTGTCACTTTTTAAAGAATCCAGAAAAGCCTTCTCTGACCAGGGAATTGAAAAAATTTCTTTTTCTATTTCCGCTACTTTTGGTATATCCCTTTCAAGCATTTTCCTAAAACTAATCATGTTTCATTTTTTCCTTTAATTCCCGCTCTGCCTGTGAAAGTCTTAAATATTCCGGTTTGTGTTCCCTAGCTGTTTCAATTTTTCCTTCTGCGTAATATATTTCTGCCAATGCTGCCAGACTTGATGCTTTTTGTCTATTCATTGATGCCGGTGCATAATGATGCTCTGTAATCATTTTATCCTCAATTGTGTCTTTCTGGGTATCTATACCATCTCCCAAAAACATAACCGGCGCTTTTATTTTATCCAGTTCAGTTATTAAATCATCTATCATCATAATGCACTGCGGTTTGATTGTTTCCATCACTGTTCCATTAAATCTGAATATCCCTGTATATACCTGTCCACGCCTTGCATCCATAATTGGACATATAGTATAACTGCTTGAAAACATATTGTAAGCCAGTGCATCAATTGTAGGTACATTTATTATAGGCTTATTCAGAGCCAACCCGAAACCTTTAGCTGTTGCACTTCCAATTCTAAGTCCCGTATATGATCCCGGTCCTCCTGATATGGCAATTGCATCAACTGTCTCCATATCAAGCTCTATCATTTTGCACATTTCCGCAATCATTGGTAAAAGAGTCTGGGAATGTGTCTTTTTATGATTTATTGTATATTCTGCATTCAATACACCATCCGTAGTAACTGCCACTGTAGCTACCATTGCCGAACTGTCAATTGCTATTATTCGCATACGCCCTCCACTGTTATCTTTCTATAGTCCAATCCTTTTTGTAAATTCTTTTCAATTATCACTTTAATGGCATCTTGGGGAATTAACTCCTCTATTAGTTTAGACCATTCTATGAGGCAAACCCCTTCTCCAAAGAAATAGTCTTCATAACCGATTTCGTACATTTCCTCAGGGTCTCCAATTCTGTACACATCAAAATGATATAGAGGCATCCTACCTTCATAATATACCTGAATTATTGTAAATGTCGGACTGTTAACACTCTCTTCTATTCCAAGACCTTCTGCGAATCCCTGAGTAAATACGGTTTTCCCAACTCCTAAGTCGCCATCAAGGCAAATAATGCTTCCCGGCATTATTTTTTCTGAAATTTTTTTTGCCAGCTCAAATGTTTCTGTCGGCGAATTTGTTTCATATATCATAGTACATCTCTCACTTTTTATATTTTACACCAAAGGGCAAAATTCAAAATAGGAATATTGCCTACCTGTAAGTATAAACAATATTCCTATTATTTTCAAATCTTATATTATAATTTTATTTTTTATTTCCAATACCTTTTATAAATGTACTTATTTTCTTGTAAACAAGGAAAGTTACAAATCCATCAATAACACCTTTGACAAGGTTAAATGGTGCCACACACAAAATGGTAAAATTAAGTTTGTTGCTAATTAAAGGATTAATGGCTTTACCTGCCTCAATTATTTTATCCAGTGGCATTCCAAAAGCCTTAACATAAAACGGTATCATTACAAAGTAATTTAAAACAACACCTGCTACTGCCATTATTACCGTTCCTAACAGCATTCCTGTTATGGCACCTTTTTTTGTTTTAATTTTCTGGTATATAATGCTTGTCGGCACAACGAAACATATTCCAATACAGAAATTTGCAAAATCACCTACATATGCTGTTGTAGTTCCTTTAATGCACAATTTAAGTATTATTTTAATGGCTTCCATTATCACCCCTGATACCGGACCCATTATAAATGACCCAATAAGAATTGGTATTTCGCTTAAATCAATTTCATAAAATGATGGTGCTATAAATGGCAACGGAAATTCAAAAAGCATCAGAACTGCTGCCAAGGCTGCAAACACTGCCATTAATACAAGATTTTTTGTGTTGAATAATTTTTTCATAATAAATCTCCTTTCTTTTTAGGAAATTCTTCTTTTAGAATTTAAATAATTCTTAACAGCAATATAAAAAGACTCCAAATTCACTTCGGAGTCTTTTTATTGCTTTTAGGATAATGGTTATGTCAACTAATATTATAACACTAATCCTAAATATCTTATCTTCTTTCATCCAGACTATACTGTCGGTTATGGACTCTCACCATATCCTGCCCTAAAGCTCGCTGACTTATGCATTGCAATCACAGCCGATTGGGAATTTCACCCTACCCCGAAGAATTTCTCTATTAAATTATCCTTACATATAATATAACTATGCTTCTATTCTGTCAAGTACACAATTATTTGTTCACTTTAATAAAAGCATCATATATTGCTCTCATTGCCACTTCAAAGTCCTGATCATCTACACCAATTATTATGTTTAATTCTGATGAGCCCTGATCGATCATTTTAATGTTAACACGTGCCTCAGCTAATGCTGTAAATAAAATTGCAGCTGTACCTCTTGCACTCTTCATTCCACGTCCCACAACAGCTATTAAAGCCAGATCATTTTCAATAAACAACTGGTCAGGATGTACTCTTGAACGAATTTCATCTAAAATAGTCGTCTCTTTTCCTGCTAATGCATCAGTCTGAATTACAACGCTCATTGTATCTACTCCTGATGGCATATGTTCAAAACTAACGTTGCTCTTTTCTAAGGCACGTAAAACGTTCCTACCAAATCCAACTTCGCTGTTCATTTTGTCCTTTTCTATATTAATTACAGACATGCCCTTCTTTCCGGCAATTCCCGTAATAATATGTTCACAAGGTTCTGCAGTTTCAGAAACTATCATTGTGCCTCTGTCTTCAGGACAGTTAGTATTTTTGATATTTACAGGTATACCTGCTGCTCTTACAGGGAATATAGCATCTTCATGTAAAACTGTTGCACCCATGTATGCCAATTCACGTAATTCTGCATAAGTAATAGTGTTAATTGGAACCGGATTATTAATAATTCTAGGGTCACAAATAAGGAATCCACTAACATCAGTCCAGTTTTCATATAACTTGGCAGAAGCTGCTCTTGCAACAATTGAACCTGTTACATCTGAACCGCCTCTTGAAAAAGTCTTTATTGTTCCGTTAGGCATTGAACCATAAAATCCCGGAATTACTGCATATTCAGTCTTACTCAACTTTGGTACGAGTTTTTCTGAAGTTTTATTCCAGTCAAAATTTCCTGCATCATCAAAGAAAATGTACTTTGCTGCATCTATAAAATCAAATCCTAAATACTTTGCCAATACTTTACTGTTAAGGAATTCTCCACGGCTAGCTGCATAATCTCTACCTGCCATATGAGAGAAGGCTCCTTTTATCATTTCAAAATCTTTATCTAAAGAGAAATCTTCAATTCCTAAATCAGAAATAATATCATTATATCTGGTTTTAATTGCTTCAAATTCTTCATCAAATTCTTCTCCTTCAGATGCAAGTTCATAACATCTGTAAAGCATATCAGTAACCTTTATGTCTTCCAGATATCTTTTTCCCGGTGCTGATGCCACAACAAAACGTCTTGTAGGGTCTGCTAAAATGATATCAGCGACTTTCTTAAACTGCTTTGCATCCGCCAGTGAACTACCACCAAATTTTACTACCTTTGTTTCTCTCATTTTTTTATTCCCTTCTCATATTCGTCTATATTTTTTTGATTTTGCCTGCTGATATGCCGGCTATATATAAATTATTTTGATAACAGGTAATTCATCATTTCATGACCATTTGCCATAAAAATTCCACTTTCTTTTCCACATTTTTCATTGTAGTCTAAATTACCGTTTTTAATGTCCGTGCTGTCATAAAGCATATATGGAACAGGATCACTGGTATGAGTTCTCACACAAATAGGTGTTGGATGATCCGGCATTACCAGAAGTCTGTAGTCTTCCCCTGCCTTATCCATTGCTTCAGTTACTACCTTTATTACTCTCTTATCAAGATTTTCTATTGCTTTTACTTTTCTTTCAACACTTCCCTGATGTCCCATTTCATCCGGAGCCTCAACATGAATGTATGCCATGTCATAGTTATCTTTTAACAAAACATCAACTGCTGCTTCTGCCTTTCCTTCATAGTTAGTGTCAAGGCCACCGTTAGCCCCTTCAACTTCTATAACCTTCATGTTGGCACCTACAGCAATTCCTTTTAACAAATCTACCGCTGAAATCATTGCACCTTTCTTGTGATTTTTTTCTTCAAAAGATGTAACACAAGGTCTGGTACCTGCTCCCCAGAACCAGATTGAATTTGCAGGGTTAAGTCCCTTTTTCATCCTTTCTACATTAATAGGATGGTTTGCCAAAATATCGTAACTCTTCTTCTGCATTTCACGAAGCACTTCATCCTTTGGAAGATACTGGCCTATTTTTTGTCCCAATACATCATGAGGCGGTGTAAGGTCTACAACTTCACCATTATCCCATATTGTAAGATGTCTGTAACTTGTTCCAACATAAAACTTATATGTGTCGTTTTCAAGCTCTTTTCTTACTGCTTCCAACAAAACTGCTGCATCACTTGTGCTGATTTCACTTGCACTATGATCTATAATTGTCTTTTCCTCGTATGGGAGATCATCTGTAGATACAGTAACAATGTTACATCTAAGTGCAACATCTGTTGTTTTCATATCTACACCTATACTTAACGCTTCAAGCGGTGAACGACCTGTATAATATTTCTTTGGATCATATCCCAAAACCGACAGATTCGCTGTATCACTTCCCGGCTTCATGCCTTCAGGAATTGTATGTACTAATCCGATTTCTGATTTTTTTGATAACAAATCCATAGTCGGAGTATCTGCATACTCTAAAGGTGTCTTTCCTCCCAGTTCATCAATAGGCTTATCTGCCATTCCGTCTCCAAGTACAACTATATATTTCATAATTTCTCCATTCCGCTGTATACACAGCAATCGAGTAGCTTTCACCACTCGATATTTGCATAATTATTATTCTTCTATTCTTATTCTTGAAATTACATTTCCAAGTTCCTTAGCCTTTTCTTCAAAATGTTCTTCACTTATTTTCTTTGTAATGAATCCAACCTCACCGTCAATTCCTGCATCAACATATTTCACTTCACCAAATACGTTTTCAATCTTGTCCTTTGATTCACTTGTTCTTACAAAGAATTTCTTTTTAGATTTTGAGAAGTTCTCAAGTTCTAATTTTTCATCATCCCACATAATTGTAGTAGACACATTCAAATGTCTTACACTGTCTACAACGTCAGATACCACTGCACTGGCTGTTGGGAGCTTTCCTGCACCACTTCCAATAAATACAAGATCACCAACCATGTTTCCTCTTACGAGTATTCCATTTACTACGTCATTTACATTGTAAAGCGGATGATTTGGTGAAAGTAATCTAGGTGCAACAGATGCTACCATAACGCCATCCTCGTTTTTGCATTTTCCTAACAGTTTAATAGACCTGTTCATTGCCTTTGCATATTTAAAGTCTTCTGCTGTTATTTTTGAAATTCCCTCTGTGTATACTTCTTTATAATCTACAGTTTTTCCTGTTGCAAGGGAACCTAATATTGCTATCTTTCTTACAGCATCATATCCTTCAATATCTGCTTCAGGATTTCTTTCTGCGTAACCTAAATCCTGTGCCTGCTTTAATGTCGAATCAAAATCGGCACCTTCTTTATCCATCTTTGTTAATATATAATTTGTTGTTCCATTAAGTATTCCTGCAATTTCGCAAATCTTATCAGCAGTAATATGCATATTAATAGGTCTGATAATAGGTATTCCACCACCTACTGCTGCTTCAAAAAGAAAGTTTCTGCTATGTTCCTGAGCTATCTTAATAAGTTCAGCGCCGTGTGCAGCAACTAATTCTTTGTTTGAAGTACATACACTCTTTCCTTTAAGTAATGCGCTCTTTACAAAATCATATGCAGGTTTTATTCCCCCCATCACTTCTATAACAACTTCAACCTCAGGATCTTCTAATATGATGTTACAATCATGAACCAATACTTTTTCACAAGGATCTCCCGGAAAATCTCTTAAGTCCAAAACATATTTTACTTCTATTTCTTCTTTTGCCTTTGATGTTATCAAATCCCTGTTTTCATTTATTATTTCAAATACACCTGAACCTACTGTTCCGTATCCTAAGATTGCTACTTTTATCATTTTTTCTCCTCTCGTGTCACTTACTTTCTTTATGCAAATGCCTTTACAATATAGTTACGGCAATTGTACTTGTAGATTTTAGCACGGTTATTTATTTTTATCAACCCGATTATTTCTCTTTATCTGTATTTATCCATTTAAGATATGCATTTATAAAAGGGTCAAGATATCCATCAAGAACTTTATTGACATCAGCCACTTCCTGATTAGTTCTATGGTCTTTAACCATGGTATAGGGTTGCATTACATATGAACGTATCTGGTTTCCCCAGCCGATTTCCTTCACTTCACCTCTTATGCCTGAGCGTTTTTCTTCCTCTTCCTGCTTCTTTAGGACATATAATTTTGATTTCAGCATTTTCATTGCCCTGTCTTTGTTCTGTAACTGGGAACGTTCATTCTGACATTGAACTACTATCCCTGTAGGTAAATGGGTAATTCTAATGGCCGATGATGTTTTATTAATATGCTGTCCACCGGCTCCACTGGAACGATAGGTATCTATTCTTATATCATCATCCTTTATTTCCACATCCAAATCTTCTTCTATGTCAGGCATTACATCACAGGATGAAAAAGATGTCTGCCTTTTACCTGCTGCATTAAATGGTGATATTCGCACCAGACGATGAACCCCTTTTTCTGATTTAAGATATCCATAAGCATTTTCTCCTGTAACCTGAAAGGTTATGGACTTTAGCCCTGCTTCATCCCCATCCAAGAAATCCAGCACTTCCGTCTTATATCCTTTTGAATCTGCCCATCTTGTAAACATTCTATATAGCATACTTGCCCAATCGCAGGATTCTGTTCCACCTGCACCCGCGTTAATTTTCAATATTGCGTTACATTTGTCATATTCTCCTGATAACAGAGTTTCAATTTTTACTTTTTCAAATTGTTCTTTAAATGCCTTCAGTTCTTCCTCTACCTCAGCTACAATACCCTGTTCTTCCTCTTCATCTCCCATTTCAATCAAAACGCCAATATCATCATACATGTTTTTCAAATTCGTTATTACTTCCAGGCTGGACTTTAATTGTTTTAATTCTCTCATTACTTCCCGGGATTTTTTTACATCATCCCAAAAGTTCTGTTCTTCCATAACATTTTCTATATCTCTAATTTTCTCTTTTTTTTCTTCAATATGGAAAGTCCCGGCCAATTCTTTTACTTTATCGTTATATTGATTCCATTCATACTTGTACTGTTCTAATTCAACCACAAAAAATACCTCTTTTTTATTATTTGTAAGAAAAGACGGGATATCACACCCGTCTTTTTTGTCTTAACTTAAACTGTTCGGTTAATTATTTTCTACCGCAACAATTTTTATATTTCTTTCCGCTTCCGCAAGGACATGGATCATTTGGATAAATCTTAGCTTCTGCACGCTGCTTTGGTTTCTTAACTCCGCTTTCGTCATCCTTGTTTGTTCCTGTAACTTTTGCTACTTCTTCACGTTCAACATTCTGTTCAACCTGAATATGATATAATGTCTTTACAGTATCTTCTTTAATATTCTGAATCATATAGCCAAACATTTCAAATCCCTGTATCTTATATTCTACAGCCGGATCCTTCTGTCCATAAGCCATAAGTCCAATACCCTGTTTCAGCTGCTCCAGATCATCTAAGTGATCCATCCATTTTCTATCGATAACCTTCAAAAGAACAATTCTCTCTAATTCTCTGATATGTTCAGGTTCAGGGAATTCTGCTTCTTTTGCTTCGTATAACTTAACAGCCTCTTCTTTGAGCATCTGCTTAAATTCTGATTTACTTAAGTCTATGATATCCTGTTCTCTAATTCTAAACGGAATTATCTCTAATAATGACTGTGCAAGTCCTGACAAATCTCCTTCTTTAACTGACTGGTCGTCTCTAATAAATGTATCGACCTGGGCCTCTATTACCTCGTTTATCATCTTGATAATAGCATCTCTCATATTTTCGCCATTTAAAACTCTTGCTCTTTCAGCGTAAATGATTTCTCTCTGGTCATTATTTACCTTATCGTATTCCATAAGGTTCTTTCTTATACCAAAGTTGTTTCCTTCTATCTTCTTCTGAGCTCTCTCAATTGTCTTTGTAAGAGATTTGTGATGAAGTTCTTCATCTTCCGGAACACCCAATGCATTAAATACTGACATTAATTTTTCTGATGCAAATAATCTCATGATATCATCTTCAAGTGAGATATAGAATTTTGATTCACCTACATCACCCTGTCGACCTGAACGTCCACGTAACTGGTTATCAATACGTCTTGATTCATGTCTTTCTGTTCCGATAATCTTAAGACCACCTGCAGCTCTTGCTTCATCATCTAACTTAATATCAGTACCACGGCCTGCCATGTTAGTAGCGATTGTTACTGCTCCGTGCTGACCTGCCTGAGCTACGATTTCAGCTTCCATTTCATGGAACTTCGCATTCAATACATTGTGAGGAATTCCACGTTTCTTAAGAAGTGCACTGATTTCTTCTGATGAGTCAATGTTAATTGTACCAACCAATACAGGTTGTCCCTTCTTGTGAGAAGCTTCAATGTCATTTATAACTGAATGAAGTTTTCCTTTTTTTGTTTTAAATACAGCATCTTCATGGTCGATTCTTGCTATAGGTTTGTTTGTAGGAATTTCTACAACGTCCATGCTGTAAATATCTCTAAATTCTTTTTCTTCTGTTAAAGCAGTACCTGTCATACCTGCCTTTTTATCGTACTTGTTAAAGAAGTTCTGGAAAGTAATAGTAGCAAGTGTTTTACTTTCACGATTTACTTTTACATGTTCCTTTGCTTCAATAGCCTGATGTAAACCATCTGAATATCTACGTCCCGGCATTATACGACCTGTAAATTCATCTACGATTAATACTTCGTCATCTTTAACTACATAATCCTGATCTCTGTGCATAAGATTATGTGCACGTAACGCAAGAATTACATTATGCTGTAATTCAAGGTTTTCTGCATCAGCGTAGTTATCTATATGGAAGAATTTTTCTACCTTTGCAATACCATCCTGAGTAAGTGTAACTATTTTATCTTTTTCATTTACAAGGAAATCTCCGTCTTCTTCAATATCAACGCCCATAATAGCATCCATCTTGCTAAGTTCCGGATTAGCTGTACCACGCTCCATCTGTCTTGCAAGTATGTCACACATTTCATACAGCTTAGTTGATTTTCCACTCTGACCTGAAATAATCAATGGTGTTCTTGCTTCGTCAATCAATACCGAGTCAACTTCGTCGATGATACAGTAATGAAGCCCTCTCTGTACTAACTGTTCTTTATAAACCACCATGTTATCTCTTAAGTAATCAAATCCTAATTCGTTGTTTGTGATATATGTTATGTCGCAATTGTAAGCTTCCTTTTTAGCATCCTGATCCATGTCTGCCAAAACGCATCCTACTGTCAGTCCCAAGTACCTATGTACCTGTCCCATCCATTCAGCATCACGGGTTGCCAGGTATTCGTTAACTGTTACAATGTGAACACCTTTTCCTTCCAATGCGTTAAGGTATGCAGGAAGAAGACAAGTCTGTGTCTTACCTTCACCTGTTTTCATTTCAGCAATACGTCCTTCATGAAGAATAATACCACCTAATATCTGACAAGGATAATGTTCTGTTCCAAGAGTTCTTTTAGTTGCTTCTCTTACTAAAGCAAATGCTTCAGGTAAAAGGTCGTCAACTGTTTCTCCGTTTTGTATTCTTTCCTTAAATTCAACCGTCTTTGCTTTCATCTGTTCTTCAGTTAGTTTTTCCATTTCCGGCTTTAAACTTAAGACTTTCTCTAATGTTGACTTATGTCTTTTCAATTCACGCTCACTATGTGTTCCAATAACTTTACTAATTACACTCATGGTAATCTCCTCTAATTTTTCATAGTTTGTGCGCCAACGCACTCGTATATATTACCATTTTATGACTTTTAATTCAATAATTAAGATTTTATAAATTTGTAAACAATATGTTAACTAAGGTTCGGGAACTTTTTTCACATAAATGAATTGCAAAAAATTTTAGGTTCTGTCATTGTTTTAAGCACAATTTAACGCGCAAAAAAACAGAGACAGTCTTTAGTGTTCAAGCTACGTTGCAACATTTAATAACTAATCGTACTGTCTCTGTCTTTTCTTAAAAATTAATCAAACATCGGTTCAATCAATCCGTAAGATCCGTTCTTTCTCTTGTAAACTACATTAACTTCATCAGTGTCAGCATTTAGGAATACAAAGAAATTATGTCCTAAAAGTTCCATCTGAACGCAAGCTTCTTCCGGATCCATTGGTTTAATACCAAAACTCTTAGTTCTGACAATCTTAATTGCCTCTTCATCAGCATCATCATATTCTGTATCTATGTATGCCATTGAAAAATCTTCTCTATGACCTTTTTTTCTGTCAACTAATTTGTTTTTGTATTTAACAAGTTGACGCTCAATGGTCTCTTCTACTAAATCAATAGATGCATACATATCATCACTTACTTCTTCCGCTCTAATGATATTGCCCTTTACCGGAATTGTTACCTCCACTTTATGGTCGTTTCGGCTTACACTAAGTGTAACGTCCGCTCTGGTCTCTTCAGCAAAGTACTTGTCTAACTTTCCAAGCTTCTCTTCTACAGCACTTTTGATGCCCTGTGTCACCTCAATATTTTTTCCGAAAATTTTAATTTTCATGGTACCACTTCCTTTCGTTATCTGATAAATAAATTATACCATATAACTGATTTATTTAACACAAAAATTTGATATTAAAGGGATATTTTTTTATAACGTAGTTTTTCAGCGTTTTTTGTATATTTTGTACAATTTACATGGATTTTACCTATTTCGATTACATTTAACATAATTTTTCACACAAGAAGTTATTAACACAATTTTTATGGTTTTTCTGCCCGAAAAATGGGTTATTAACCGAGTTATTAACATTACTAACCTTTTATTCTGTCTTTTTATGTAAATCTTTGTCGAAACATAAAAGAACGAACGTTTTGTTAACATCTAATAAATTTGTGCAAATTCTACATATTATATTGACAAATTTATTTTTCTGTATACACAAAATGCCCCCGGCACACTAAGTGCCGTGAGCATTTCATTTTGTATGACTATAATATGTATTATCCTATAATTCTTCTTGCTGCACATGGCGAACCCATACCACCGATAATGATACCAGTCTTCTCTGTTGAGGCATGTATAATCTGTCCTCCACCTATGTACATAGCAACGTGGCTGATTGTTGATCCACCATATTTGTAAAACAGCAAATCACCTGGTTTCAATGAACTCATTGATACTGATCTACCATTATATACCTGTGTATATGAAGATCTGTTCAGTGAATAACCAAAGTGTGCATATACTGACATTGTAAATCCTGAGCAGTCGGTTCCGTTTGTTAAACTTGATCCACCATATACATATGGGTTTCCAAGGAACTTCTTAGCGTATGCAACTACAGCTGATGCTCCGCCACTGCTTGAGCTGTCACCATATGACTGAGTCTTCTCAGGCTTGCTATATGACTTACTTGAACTGCTGCTTGTATTTGTGTTTGTTCTTGTACTTGTACTTGTATTAGTTCTTGTGTTTGTATTGCTGCTTGTATCTGTATTGTTTGTATCTGTATTGTTTGTGTCGTTATTCTGCTGTTCCTGTTCTCTTTGTTGAGCTTCAAGTTCAGCCTGACGTTCCTGTTCTTCCTGCTGTTTCTGAGCCTTGATTGCAGCCTTTTCTTCTGCATTCGTTATTGCCGTATCCATGTCAACGCTCATCTTCACATAATCTGATGAAACCCATCCGCTGACACCTGCTTTAATTTTTACCTTAACCCATTTTCCATCGTTGCTTACTTTCTTAACAACATAGCTTTCGTTATGGTAAACATTAGTTACAACCTCTGCATCAGTTGATGTTGTTTTTCTAACGTGAACACCTGTATCCTTTACATTAGCAAAAACATAACCATCATCAAGGGCTGATGTCTGTGCCTTCTGGCCTGTTACGAAATATTCTGACTTTATATAGCCTGTACATTTTCCGGATACAATCTTATACCATCCATTAGATGTCTTTTCTATAATTCTCGCTCCGCAGTTATTGTAAATCTTTCCAACTCTCTTTGAGTTTGCATTAGGTTTTCTTCTTACATTAACGTAACCTTCTTCACCACCTGCAACTCTTGCAATAGCTATATCAGAAAATAATTCATTTTTAGTTTCCTGTTTAGCCTCTGTCTTTGTCTGAGTGTTTGCCTCTGTCTTAGGTGCTGCCTCTTCTTTTGGAAGAAATGCTGATAAGTCATTTTCGTTTCCTACATTTTCAACATAATCTTCAATAGCCACTGTGGCACCTGCACTAGGTATTTCTGTATTTAATTCTTCTGCAAATAACGGCTGGGTAAGCGTCATACCCAAAATAAATGCGAACGCACCGCTCGCTATCCTTTTCGCATTATTGCGCATCATATATATCTATCCTCCAAACATTCCTTGTTTATCCTAAATATTACAATTATGTTACAACTATATCATTACTGTTATTCCTTGTCAACACTAAATAAGATATTATGTCAATCATTATTATGTAAATCTGTGAATTTTGTGTGAACTCCTTTTAGAATTAAGGTCATATGGAAAAACTTAACCTTTTATGCTATTTTATATATATCAAACAGATTGGAGATTAAAATGAAGAAAACAATTATTGTAACCGGAGTAACCGGTGGTATTGGAAGTCAGATAGCAAGAAAATTTATATTAATGGGTGACATTGTTATTGGCGTATATAACAACTCTGAATCCGTGGCAATGCAGTTAAAAAAAGAATTTGGAGCTAATCTTCATTTATATAAATGTGATTTATCTGACTTCGACTGTGGTGAGAAACTACTATTATATATAGAAGAAAAAGGATTACAACCGGATTTATTAATTAACAATGCAGGTATTTCCATTATTGGACTTCTTCAGGATTTAACAAAAGATTTCTGGAATAATATTTGGAACACAAATGTCACTTCCGCCATTTCTTTATCAAAGGCATTAATTCCGCTTTTTTTGCGTAATGGGCATGGGAAAATAATAAACATTTCTTCCGTGTGGGGCGAACGTGGTGCATCCTGCGAGGTAGCATACTCTGCAACCAAAGGAGCAATTAACTCTTTCACTAAAGCTCTTGCAAAAGAACTTGCTCCATCTAATATACAGGTTAATGCTCTTTCCTGCGGAATTATTGATACTAAAATGAATTCCCACCTGTCTTCGGAAGATATTTCTTCCATTATAGAAGAAATACCGGCTGAACGCATGGGAACTCCCCAGGATGTTGCAGATGCAGTTTTATCCCTCACTGACTTCAATTCATACATGACCGGCCAAATTATAACAATCGACGGAGGTTGGATGGTATAAGTGACGAGGATATGGAATACTTGGACAGAAAATAATTTTGCGTGGACATATTTAAGGGGCAGAAGGCTCTGGTTCATAACTTAGACATTTAAAAATAAAAAAACAGGGAAAAATAAGAGTACCAATGTAATTCGCCTGAAAAACTGATGTTTTTCAGACTCAGTACATTTAAAAAATTGATTCGGAAATCAATTTTTTTCTCCTATTTTTCTCTGCTTTTTTATTACAAATGTTGCTAAGTTATTCAATAGAGCCATCTGCCCCTTAAATATGTCCGCGCAAAATTATTTTCTGTCCAAATATTCCATATCCTCGTCACTTATTACAAAATCAACCTGTGCGTTTGATATAATTCGTGCCTCCTTTGTTGATTTTGGAATTACTACAGCGTTTTTCTGGATGCAGTAGCGTACGCAAATCTGTGGAATTGTTGCATTGTATTTTTCTGCTATTTTCGAAATGTATTCATCTTCTACAAGTCCTCCCGTTGCCAGTGGCGAATATGCCATAAGTTGAATATCGTTTTCTTTACATTTTTTTACTATGTGTTCCTGTCTGTTTCCAATATGAAAACAAATCTGATCAACCATTGGTACAATAGTTCCATTATCAAGCAGAGGTTTAATATGTTCAGGTGCAAAGTTTGAGACACCTATAGCCTTTGCTTTTCCACTTATATATATTTCTTCCAAGGCCCTCCAGCTGTCAATATTCCCCTGGGTGCAATCCATTCCCATTCGCTCCCAAGGCCATGGTGCGTGGATAAGGTACAGGTCTATGTAATCCAGTCCCAAATCTGACAATGATCCCTCAAAACATTTTTTTGCTACGTCATATCCTTTGCATTCGGCAGGAAGCTTCGTTGTTACAAATACTTCTTCTCGAGATATGCCGAAGTCTTTAATGGCTTTTCCTACACTTTTTTCATTTCCATAAGCTTTTGCCGTATCAATATGTCTGTAACCATTCTTCAATGCAAACATAACTGAATTATACGCTTCTTCCCCATCAGGTATCTGCCACGTTCCAAGTCCGATTTTGGGAATTTTTACTCCATTGGATAAAGTAAATGTTTCATTTAAAATCATAGTTTTCCTCCTATTTAATCAATCCATTTTCATATTTCATAATTCTATATGGTGTTCCTACATTGCTTGTAGCTTCACCCTGATCATTAACTCCATGAGTTATCTGACCTTTGTCATGCAAATTAACTATAACCACATTGTGAAGGGCTACTCCCTTTCTCTTAGGAACTTCCACTGCACTGAATTGTTCAATATCAGCTCTATAATTGCAACAGTATACTCCTATTCCGTATCCGTTGAATGTCTTAACATTATCCGCAACTTTAACAGAGGCATAACCGTTGACTTTTCCATTATGACTCTTATATTCATCCTGATCCGGTACGTCATAAGAGAACAATCAACAGATACATATATTTCTTCATAAATTTTTCTCTAACTCCTCTTTACCAGATAGACCGAATGCCTTGTACAGACAAACAGACTATTTCCCTTTTCGCCTCCAAAATCAAATGTAGTAGGCCTCTCCGGAAGTCTTATTATTCCGGAAACTTTTCCTTCCTCATAAACCTTTATATTGTCATCACCTATGTAAATTTTGTTATTAAATTTCTTAACCCTGTAATCACCTTCTTCAATGATAGGTACAGGATTCTTCAGCAAACCATCCTTTGTAATGTCACACATCCAGACTCTTTTGTACATCTCATCCACAGAATAAAGTTTTCTTCCGGGCTTTGATCTTGACAGATTGTTTGCTCTCATTAAATCATAAAGACAAGGTATAATCGTAACTCCGTCAGGAGCAAGAAATGCTTTCTTAGGATTATACTGTACTACCTGTTCAAAATCCGTGCTGTCTCTCCAGCGGTTTCCCGGATACAAAACTCTGCCGGGTTCCAAGTCTCCTATGTTCATCTTGTGTAATTTTTCAATTTCACCATTTCTGTCAATGGTAAATGCCACCACCATAGCTCTGCTGTCATACCAAAATCCATAAGAAGTCCCATAACTGTCGGGTGGCAGAACATTGGTTATTTCTCTTCCCCTTAAGGTTGCTCCCTTGGGAATAGAATATTCCCCAATTACGATTATATTATCTCTTGTATCAAATCCTAAAGAATTAATCTTAAATGGTGACTCAAAAATCATAGTCATCTCTAACGTTTTTCCGTCTATTCTATAAATCTTCTTATCCATACTGTCTAAGAAATAGAAATTTCCTTTACCATCACATGTACATCCGTCAGCAAATCTGAAACCTGAATATAATTTTTCACTGTCAGAACCCGTTCCTGTAATTGTTTCAATTTCCTCAACTACTTCCTGCTCCTTCTTTCTTACAAGTGTACCATCTGATTTTCCCGTAATTTCAATGCGTGCAGCCTGCCAAGGGCGAAGTTCTATTCCTGAATTGACGTCCAAAAGGAAATTATCCATGGTATACTTCATTTGGGAATAATTGTGTACATTTAAAAATTTTACATTGGTACAGTTCCACGTTTTTACACAATACGGAAATGGTTTTTGCACAAATACTGTTCTAAAACAGTAGGTTGTTGCAAATGTAATATTATTGCAATTATGCAATTCTATTGGAAGTGCGAACTCGCCTTCCGCCTTCTCCTCTTCACTTTGGAATCCATATACAGTAATATTTGATGCGTTTATCATTCTGATTTCACATCTGGCATGATGTTCAAGAGAAATACAATACATCTTAATCGGTGTGCTTGTATCTTGGATCTGGATACCTGCACTTACATATGGGCTGGCAGACCAGATATCTTTAAATATTCCTCCGCCTCCGTCCCTTATTAGCAGGCTCGGATACTGGTAATCCCAGATTCTTTCTAAATGTGCATCCCTGGCTCTGCCTTCATCATAAGGCATCTTAAATGCTCCAGTCCCTTCAATCAGGTCTCCATGTCCTCCAAAGAACTTCACATCATTAATATATGATTCTTCATTTGCTCTCCACATAACACCGCATGCCTTAGGATTCCGTCCTCCTGTGTTAACTCCCAATCCGAATAATATATTTTTTCCTTTGGATGACTTAATAAAAGGTTTTACTTTTCCAAATCCTGTGAACTTCTCTGCATTTTCTTTTAAAATCAGCTGAGTGGATACAGGATTCATACCAATAAATGTTGTGTTTTCTTTTAGTTCGATTGTATCAGTAAATATATAGTCTCCCTGTGGGAAATATATTGTTTCATATTTTTCTACGGCATTTTTAAGAGCCTGTGTATCATCTGTTATTCCATCGCCCTTTAAACCTACTTCTTTTGCATTAATCCATTTGGACATTTCCGGAAGTTCTGGTAAATTAGTGTTCAAAATTGAATAGTCAACTTCTCTGGCATATCTGTATATCTCGTCATGTAACTGTTTATCAGGATTTACATCTGTTGCCACTACCCCATGAACATATTTCTTCAATTCACACTGATAATCCTCATTGGCTATTTTCTTTTCGGTATCTTTAAATTCAACAATGTTTTCGACGCTTTTCAAATAACAGTTTTTCAGGTTAATTGTAGTCATTTGATTTTTTTCCTGAGCAATATCCAAAAGGGTACTCATATCTTCAAAAACAGAATTTTCTATTATAAGTTTTTCAAAATATCCTTTATCAACATCAATAAATTTTGAGGTGTTTCTACTATAGCATCTGATAATATTAAGACCTGCTTCTCTTGTTCTGATGGCTGCAGTTTTTTGTCCGTTAAATCTTGTGTCCACCATTACAAAAGGCCATCCCGGAGAACATTTTGTTGTAATTATTCCATACTGACCTCCGTTAATGTAAATATCTTCCATTTCATTACCCACATCATAAATTCCTGCCATACCCGACATAACATTAATGTCGATGTGGTTTATAAAACAATGCTGTGCATAATGAGTTCTAAAAGCTACTGCAAATGGATTTCCTTCTCCAAGCCTAACATTGACATTAGAAATGGCACTGTAAAAGGTTCCCGGATTTGCATCACCTATTTTGCTTTCATCTTTCTCCATTGCATTAGTAAACCAAAACAGATATTTAAATCCACCTTTTTGTTCCGGATGTTCTCTGTCAAAGCCTTCTGCATTATCCTTTAGTATAAATTCAGGTCTTATGTTTCCATATCCAATAATTCTTACCGCCTTTGGAACATAAATCGTTTTGCTAAGAAGATATTTTCCTTCCGGCACAAAAAGCACACCATATCCCTGTTTTTCTACAACAGAATATATAGCTTTTTGAAGTTCTTTACTTACGTCCTTTGTTCCATCATTTTCAATGTCAAAAAACTCCTTAGTAAAATATGTAGCTTTTTCGTCTTGCAATATTTCCTTATAATATGATAATCCGTCCATTCACTTACCTTTCATTTATAAAATATGATTTGGTACAACTGCGTACATTACAAAATCTTCATCTTTATTATTTCTCATTCCATGGCTGTGTCCCATTGGACAATAATGAACCATTCCCGGCTTTAATATTTCCTCTTTTCCATCCATAGTTACGACAGCTTCGCCCGATAAAGCAAAAACTACTTCGCTGTTTTTTTCATGGGTGTGTACTCCTATTGAAGCTCCCGGAATTAATGTTCCCTTCATAAGTTTTAAATTGTCATCAACATGCATTTTTGCACTAATCTGTTTCTCACCACCATAAAAATTAGGAATTACTGTGTCTTCCAGGTCTGAAAATTTAAAAATCATCTCCTATTACCTTTCCTCTCTCTATTTTTTTCTTTATACTTTCCATTTTTTTGTCAAGTTCGGCACTCTTGTTTGCACAATCGACCAAATCAACTGACAATTTTTCCAGCAGTTCTGCATCAATGTTCTTTTTATATCTGAGCTTATGTTCCAGGCTTGCCCAAAAGTCCATTGCTATTGTTCTAAGCTGCACTTCAACTTTCATAGGTCTTTTTTCATTCTCAAGGAAAATTGGAACTTCAACTATTAAGTGTAAGCTTCTATATCCACTTTCCTTTGGATGTTTGATATAATCTTTTCTTTCTATTAATGTTACATCATCCTGTTGTAGCAGGCAGTCTGCCATTTTGTAAATATCCTCTTCAAAAGAACACACTACCCTGATTCCTGCAATATCTGTTATATTCTCTTCTATTGCATCTGTGGTAAATGGTAGTTCCTTCTTTCTCAGTTTTTTCATTATACTGTCCGGAGACTTAAGCCTTGATTTGATGGCCTCAATTGGGTTCTCATCATAATGCAATGAAAACTGTTCGTTTAAAACTTTAAATTTCGTTTCAACTTCCATTATTGCACACTTATAGTAAGACATTAGTCTGTTATATGGCATTGTGCCTTCTTTTATTTTTTCCAGATGTTCCGTCTTCGTAAGTTCTCTGAAAAAATGTTCCTGTAAATGTTTAACTATCATTTTCTTCTCCTGCCTTTTAGCACAAAAAAGCCACTTTTTTTTACGGCAAATGCGACCTTTTTTCGCTATATTTTTTGTACCTTTTCTTAATTTTCCGTTCCTTAATCATTAAGAATCATTATATCATTTTTTTGATAAATAGTACATACCAAAGTAAGGTTTCCTTTGCACATGTTACGTTGGTATTCTTTACACAAAACATCTTGTTTTGCTTGCATAATGTAGTCCGGAAGCAGAACCACAAAAATGAAATTTGATTGTCTGCTGTATAGACAATGTGTTTAAAAACGGTAAATTACACATATTTAACACTTTAATTTAGTTTTAACGTAATCGTCACTTCAGAACCCGTGAAAGAGTTACTAAACGCTACAACTTCCCGCTTTACCACCAAATTCATGATATTTCTTACTCTTTGCAGGTGTGGCAGAGTCACACTTATGTTAAGAAAGGCTGTTGCGTTGTGATTTCCGATTTAATCACTAACGCAACAGCCCTTATTTTCCGATTATAATTTTATATTTGTAAATAATGTGTATTGGTAAATCACATAATAATAACCCGAAAATTTTCCAGTTATTTATTGTTTTACAAATGTAATACCCTGTCTTTTATTTCCTGAGTTCTTCCCTGATTCCAGAACTGGGTTCCGATATAACCACATGTTCTTCTGGCAACACTCATTTTATCCTGATTTCTGTTTCCACAACTTGGACATTCCCAAACAAGTTTACCTGATTCTTCATCAGATACAATCTGGATTTCTCCATTGTAACCACAGCACTCACAGTAGTCTGATTTTGTGTTAAGTTCAGCGTACATAATATTGTCATATATGAATCGCATAACCTGAATAACTGCTTCAATATTATCCTGAAGGTTAGGTACTTCAACGTAGCTGATAGCACCACCCGGTGAAAGTTTCTGAAATTCAGATTCAAATTTCAACTTGCTGAACGCGTCTATTTCTTCTGTTACATGAACATGATAACTGTTTGTAATGTAATTTTTGTCCGTTACTCCCTTAATAACGCCAAATCGCTTCTGAAGACATTTTGCAAACTTGTATGTTGTAGATTCCATAGGAGTTCCATATACTGAGTAGCTGATATTCTCTGCTGCTTTCCACTCAGCACATTTGTCATTAAGTTTCTGCATAACTTTAATTGCAAATGGCTTTGCCTCAGGATCTGTATGTGATTTTCCTGTCATTCTTACACACATTTCATAAAGTCCTGCATATCCAAGAGAAATTGTTGAATATCCATTGTATAATAATTTGTCAATTGTTTCGCCTTTTTTCAGTCGTGCCAATGCACCGTTCTGCCAAAGTATAGGTGCCACATCTGATGGAGTTCCAAGAAGTCTTTCATGCCTGCATCTCAACGCTCTATGGCAGAGTTCGAGTCTTTCATCTAAAATTTTCCAGAATAAATCCATATCTCCATTAGAAGAGCATGCTACATCAACAAGATTAATTGTTACAACACCCTGATTAAATCTTCCGTAGAACTTATGACTTCCATCAGCGTTTCTCTGACTGTCTTCTACTGTTAAGAATGAGCGGCATCCCATACATGTATATACATTTCCCTGCTTCATTTCCTTCATAACTTTGGCAGATATGTAATCAGGTACCATTCTCTTGGCAGTACACTTAGCTGCAAGTTCTGTTAAATGCCAGTATTTGGAATCAGGTGTAACATTATCCTCATCCAAAACATAAATAATCTTAGGAAATGCCGGTGTAATCCAAACACCCTTTTCATTTTTAACTCCCTGCATTCTCTGCTTTAATGCTTCTTCTATAATCATTGCCAAATCATCTCTTGTCTGTCCTTCCGGAACTTCGTCCAAGTACATAAACATAGTAACAAAAGGGGCCTGACCGTTACATGTCATAAGTGTTATAAGCTGATACTGAATTGTCTGAATTCCTCTGTTTATTTCGTCTTTTAAACGTCTTTCAACAATCTGCTTTACCTGCGCTTCTGTATATTGAAGACCTGTTTCTTCACTTTCAGCCAAAACTTCCTTTGTAATTTTTTCCCTGCTTATCTGTACAAAAGGTGCAAGGTGCGCCAATGAAAATGACTGTCCACCATACTGATTGCTGGCAACCTGGGCAACAATCTGTGTGGTTACATTACATGCTGTGTAGAAACTATGTGGCTTATCGATTTTAGTCTCTGAAATACATGTACCATTCTGCAACATATCTTCTAAGTTAATAAGGTCACAGTTATGCTCTTTCTGTGCAAAATAATCTGAATCATGAAAATGAATAATTCCCTGTTCATGTGCCTGCACAATATCTTCAGGAAGGAGAATACGTTTTGTAAGATCCTTACTTACTTCTCCTGCCATATAATCTCTCTGTGTTGAGTTAATTGTCGGATTCTTGTTAGAATTTTCCTGTTTAACTTCTTCATTTAACTGCTCAATAAGAGCCAAAATACCTTCATCTGTAGTATTAGACTTACGAGCAAGTTCTCGCACATATCTATATCTTACGTATTTTTGAGCAACTTCATATCCACGCATTTCCATAATGCCACGTTCAACCATATCCTGAATATCTTCCACCGAAACTGCATGCTGGGCAGACTCAATCTGATCTGCTACTACTTTACCAACTGCTGCAATCTGATACTCGTTTAATTTGTGGATAGGATCTATTTCATTGTTAGCCTTTCTAACAGCATTTAAAATCTTATTAACATCGAATGAAACTTCCTCCCCATTTCTTTTAATGACCCTTCGTACTTTTACATCCATTTTTTCCTCTCCATTTCTAAATTCTATAACTATATATTTCATTTAAGGTTCATTTTTATAGGCATTATTACCGTATCTTATAACTACTCTATGCCTAAACTCACGATTTATAGGCACTTTTGCTATCCTATGTAGTCCATTTTTAAAAACACTATATCTTGTGTTCGCCTTAAGAAGTATAGCACAACATATATGTTTTTGTACAGTAGAAAATAAAACTAAAAACAGTTTTATTTATAAATTTTCAATAACAAATTGTAATTTCCGGAAGAAACAACAGTTTAATAGGAGAATAGTTATATTCAAAACGATAGACCGTATTTCGTTATCTTTGTGAGCATAGCTACAATTGCCGAAGCAATGTATGAGTCCGTGTAACGGACGAGCTTGCGTAAGCAATTGTAAATATGTGGCGGAACAAAGATGGAAATACAACGTGTTTTGAATGTAACTATTCTCCCATTAAACTATGTCACTCCGTTTTTACATTTTTTATATTATTTCAATTTCTTAAATACTTTTTTTATTACTATCAAAGACAGCACTGCAGCCAAAAAGTCTGATATTGGTGCAACATACATTATTCCATCAATTCCTTCATAGCCCAACTGAGTGAATATTAAAGGCATAACTAATAATAAAGGAATAAAACATATACACTGTCTTGTAAGTGACAGGAAGGTTCCTTTATTAGGTTCTCCAATAACCGTACAGAATGTTGACGTAATTGGCTGTATTCCATCAAGAAATGTCATAAACAAAAATATTCTGAAAAAATTTTCTGAGAACTTAAAGTATTCTGCACTTCCCGTTCCAAATATGCTGATAATCTGTCTCGGACATGTCTGGAATATAATAAAAGCAATTGTTGATATTATTGTATTACATGTTACTGCCAGTTTATATGTGTGTTTTACACGATCATTCTTACTGGCACCTCTGTTAAAGCTGGCTATCGGCTGAATTCCCTGAGCCACCCCGATACAAATTGAGAAGTATACCTGATTTACCTTCATTACAATTCCTGTACAGGCAAGAGGTATGTCAGCACCATATACGCTAAGAGATCCATAATGCGTAAGAGACTGATTCATTACAATCTGGACTATCATTATTGCCAGCTGATTAAGGCATTGTGCCATTCCAAGATGAACCGTTCTGCCAATAATTTTCCCCTTTGGAATGTAATGCTTCTTTTCCAATTTGACAGTTTTGTAATGAAACATATAGTAAATTACCATAATTGAAGCAAGAATCTGTCCTATTATTGTTGCAACAGCTGCACCTGTCATGCCACCTTTTAATACAATTACAAAAACATAGTCAAGCACCACATTAGTTACCGCACCCACAAGGTTACATGCCATAGAAAAGTTTGGACTGCCATCGGCTCTCACCAGATGAGAACCACCTGCTGATATAATTGCAAAAGGGAAACCTAAAGCTATGAATCTCGTATATTCCATTGCATAAGGTAAAACTTTATCTGTTGAACCAAAGAAGAGAAGCAAAGGTTTCATGGCAATGCTTGCAATAACAGCCAATACTATTCCAATAATTGCCATCATAGACAATGCATTTCCTATAAAATGTGGTGCTTTATCCTTATTTCCTGCTCCTAAATTCAAATTAAATCCTGAAGCTCCACCTATACCAAATGCCAATGCTGTAGCAATGCAAAGTGTTGTTAACGGGAAAGCCACGTTAGTCGCTGCGTTACCTAATGTTCCAACAGTTTGTCCGATAAAAATCTGATCGACAATATTATATAATGACATAACAAGCATTGATATTATGCTTGGCACTGCAAACTTTCTTAACAATTTTCCAACCGGCTCTGTCCCTAGCGGATTTTCTTTTTTAGTTTCTTCCATATTACTACTCATTGTATTTCTCTCTCTTGACCTCATTTCAATGTCTTTTCTATCTGTTATAACTTTATAGCCACATCATATAATACAACTTTATCTGTTAATATTTCAACATATTTTTTTATTTTTAGCTTACATTTCATTCTGACATTAATACAGTAAGTTTAGAACTTTGATTTTGTTAATTTTTTAACTATTTACTTCTTGTTTATATTCTATTCCTTATGTTATAATCCTATTGGTTAAAAATATGTATTATTTTATATTTGAAGAAATGGAGAAACTATGAGAGGAATTTATTCAAATAAAACAATTATAAGACATAAAGTATTTAAAGAAATTGCAAGGATGGCATTCGAAGGCGGGGATTTTAAACGTATCGAAAATCTACCTTACGAAATTGTTCCCGGAGAAATCGGAAAGCATTATGACAACATCTTCCTTGAGCGTGCAATAGTCGGAGAACGTCTTCGTGCTACAATCGGTCTTCCAATCAGAAAAATGTCCGAACATGCTCCTTTATCGGAAGGAATTGATGCCAGTGCCATTGACGAAAAATACTACGATCCACCACTTATTAATATTATAAAATTTGCATGCCACGCATGTCCCGAAAAACGTATATTAATAACTAACGGATGTCAGGGATGTATTGAGCACCCGTGTATTGAGGTTTGTCCAAAGCAGGCAATCCATATGGAGAACGGTCGTTCCGTTATTGATCAGGAAAAATGTATTAAATGCGGAAAGTGCGTGTCGGCATGTCCTTATAACGCTATCATCAAACAGGAACGTCCATGTGCCGCCGCTTGTGGTATGAATGCCATAAAGTCAGACGAATACGGACGTGCTGATATTGATTATGATCAGTGTGTGTCCTGTGGTATGTGTCTTGTAAGTTGTCCTTTTAGTGCAATCGTAGATAAGAGTCAGATTTTCCAGACTGTACTTGCACTTAAAAGCGACACACCTATATATGCCGCTATAGCTCCATCTTTTGTTAAGCAGTTTGGGGACAAAGTTTCACCTGCTCAGGTACGTGCCGCATTAAAAGCCGTTGGTTTTGAAGATATGGTTGAAGTTGCCATTGGTGCTGACCTCTGTGCCGTTCAGGAAGCTAATGACTTTCTCGAAGAAGTTCCTGAACATCAAAAATGGATGGGAACATCATGTTGTCCGGCATGGTCAGTTATGGCTAAAAAGACTTATCCGGAATATGCCGGATATATATCCATGTCACTTACACCTATGGTACTTACCGGACGTATGATAAAGAAACAGCATCCTGATTGCAAGGTTGTATTTATCGGACCTTGTGCCGCAAAAAAACTTGAAGCCAGTCGTCGCTCAGTAAGAAGTGATATTGATTTTGTTCTTACCTTTGAAGAAATGGCAGGAGTTTTTGATGCTAAAGGAATAGATTTTGATAAATTAGAAGTTGAAGAATCCCTTCAGACTTCAAGTTCACTTGGAAAAGGCTTTGCTGCCAGTGGAGGTGTTGCTGCAGCCGTAGTTAACGCTATTCACTGCATTGATCCTGAAATGGAAGTAAAAACAGTTAAAGCCGAAGGGTTAAGTGAATGTAAAAAAATGCTTGCCATGGCAAAGTCCGGCAGATATGATGGTTATCTTCTTGAAGGTATGGCATGTCCAGGTGGCTGTATGGGTGGTGCCGGTGTACTGGCAGATGTAAGAAAAGCCACAATGGCTCTAGAACAGGAAAAGAAGCAATCTGATTTTGAAAAACCTTCTCACTCAGATTACTTAAAATATTTAGACTTAATAACTAAGGAGGATCTTTATGAAAATGAGAACTAGGACCTTAACGGTCACAGCTATTATGCTTGCTCTTTGTGTAGTAGTACAATTATTTAAAACACCGGGTACAATCCCAATTACAGGCTCTTTAATTAATTTAATTTTGATTATTGACACTCTTTATTGCGGCTTAGCCAGCGGAGTAATTCTTTCAATTCTTGCTCCAATCACTTCTTTTATTATTACAGGTGCTCCTGTAATTGCCGCAGTTCCAACTTTGCTTCCATGCATTATGGTTGGAAATGCCATATTGGTGGTTTTTGCATGGCTTGTAAGATTTAAAAGATTAGAGCTTAATCTTCTGCCACTAAGTCTGGTTGCCGGTTCCATTGCAAAATGGGGTATTATGACCTTGCTTATTGTTCACTGGGTATTACCTACATTTGGAAAAGGTCTTGCACCAAAGCTTTATAATATGGCATCTGTTACATATTCAACAACTCAGTTATATACCGCTTTGCTTGGTTCAGCCCTTGCATGTGTTATATGGCCTATATTAAGACTTGCAGTAAAACGTAACAAATAGTTAATTACATAAAAAACCTGTTATTCAAAATGTTATGTATTTCTCATTTTGAATAGCAGGTCTTTAATTGTTTTTAAATTTTTTCTTTTTGGCTTTTGACCATTTGCCATCGATATTTTTTCCATTTATGGTTTTCATTTAAACGCTTTTTTATCTATAATCCAAGCATATTTATTAGCATTATCCACGCAAGCCCATAATAAGTTACGGCTGCAACAAGGTCATTAATTGTAGAAATAAGTGGACCTGATGCTACTGCCGGATCAAATCCTATTTTCTCCAATATAATAGGGATAATTGTTCCCATAAAACTTGAAATCAACATGGCTAGAGCTAAGGCTCCTCCTATGCAACCTGATATTGCAAATGCTATTGCAAGACTTTGTCCTCTTGCAACAAAAATGAATATTCCGGTAAATACTACTGAAATACCACCAACAATCAAACCGTTACAAAGACCTACACGGATTTCCTTTAACACAAATCCTGCCCGTTCCTTAAATCCAAGTTCCTCATCCATTAAAACTCTTATGGTTACAGCTAACGACTGTGTTCCAACGTTTCCCGACATTCCCAATATAACTGACTGAAATGTAACAATAATGGGAAGTCCTACTATAACCTTTTCAAACATGCTTATGACAGATGATACACCCATTCCAAGCATTAACAGAATCAGAAGCCACGGAACTCTTTTCTTTAAACTCTGTCCCAATGGTTCCTCAAGCTCTTCTTCTGCGGAAAGACCTGCCAACTTGGCATAATCCTCACCCATTTCCTCGTCTACTACTTCCAATAAGTCCTGAGATGTAATAACACCGAGTATATGCATGTTGTTATCTAATACCGGAATTGAGTCTTCTGAGTAATCCTTCAATTCTTCAATACAATCATCTACTGTTTCGTGATCGTGTACATAAGGATATGATGTAGTAACTAATGTTTCTAAATCCACATAATCTCTCGCCACAATCAAATCTGTCAAATCAATGGCCCCGTAAAATGTTCCGTCTTCTTTTTTCACGTAAAGTGTAGCTATGTTATCATTGTCAGCTGCCTGTTTTACCAGACTTTTCATTGCCTGCTTAATAGTAAGACCTAACGTAAGACTTACATAATTCGTAGTCATCTTACTACCGATTTCGTCGTCATCATAAGACTGGATAAGGTCAATGTCCTTCATTGCCTCATCATCAATCAGTTCGATAAGCTCATTACTTGTTTCATCCTCTAATTCCTCGAGAATATCAACGGCATCATCGGCTTCCATGTTACCAAGGATTTTGGCTGCTATTTCCGGTTCCAATTCCTCTATGTAATCAGCCGGATCATCTATATAAGAGAAAATATCAGAAACCTTATCTACTCCAAGCATGGAATATAATTTCCGTCTCTCCTCAGGGTTCAAAAATTTAAGGGCAGAAGCAATATCGTTTTCATGGTAATCATCCAAACGTTCCAATTTTTCTTCAGTCGGAGCATCACTTCGGATAATTTTTATAAGTTCTTCTTCATAATTAGCTTTTTCAGGAATTTCGTACTTTTCTTCTTCCTGATTATCCATATCACTTCTTCCATCTTCTAAAAGGTCAGGATTTTCATTTTTATTTTCTTCCACTTTCATATACCTCCTGTCAAAATTTAGGTTCCGTATACGTGGGAAGTCTGATTAAAAGCACTTACAAACGAAAGGATTGGTATGCATCAGTATCGTCTGTATTGTATTTGTCAGTCAAACTTCGCCCATAACTGTCACAACTATCCATTTTGTTCTCCTTTCGCTAAAATTTAGTGTTTTTAACTTATATCGTCAAAACAAAGACTTATGGCAGTCACCATAAGCCTTTCCTATAAAATAATTTAACATTTTATCTTATTTACTGTCAACCCGAAATCTGTCATATTTTGATATTATTCAACTGTGTGAACCTTAATCATATTAGTAGTTCCTGATTTTCCAAGAGGAACTCCCGATGTAATTACAACTATATCATCTGTTTCCACCAGACCTTTTTCCTTTGCCACTTCCACTGCATAATCAAACAGTTCAAGCACATGTTTCTTTTCTTTAATCAGCACTGGTGAAACTCCCCATGACATATTAAGCTGTCTTACAACCTTCTCTTCAGTGCTTCCTGCTATAATCATGCAGTCAGGTCTGTACTTAGATATCATCTTGGCAGAGCGTCCTGACTTTGTAACAGTAAGAATTGATTTCGCATCTAAATCATATGCTGTCATACAGGTTGCATGACACACGGCCTCTGTAATGTCGCTTCTGTGATTATTATGGTTGTTAAAAAATCTTTGTTTATAATTAACATCCATCTCTGTTCTTTCAGCAATTCTTGCCATAGTAGCCACCGCTTCTACCGGGAATTTTCCTGCTGCTGTTTCACCTGACAACATTATTGCACTTGTGCCATCATATATTGCATTGGCAACATCAGCTGTCTCAGCCCTTGTAGGTCTTGGATTGTTAATCATTGATTCAAGCATCTGAGTGGCAATGATTACCTGTTTTCCTGCTTCATATACCTTCTTAATAATCATTTTCTGAATAATCGGCACTTCTTCCTCTGGAAGTTCCACTCCCATATCACCTCTGGCAACCATTACGGCATCAGCTTCTTCAATAATACCATCAACATTAATAATGCCTTCACTGTTTTCAATTTTTGCTATAATATTTATATTTTTTCCACCATTGTCATCCAGAAATTTACGTAATTCCTTTACGTCATCAGCAGTTCTTGTAAATGATGCTGCTATATAATCAACATCTTCCTTTATTCCAAATAAAATATCTGACTTGTCCTGCTCACTCATATAAGGCATACTGATATGAACATCCGGGACATTGACTCCTTTGTGATTAGAAATAACACCTTCATTCTTTACATTACATACGATGTCAGTTCCTTCTATCTTAACTACTTCCATTTCGATAAGTCCGTCATCAATCATAATGACAACTCCCGGTTTTACATCCTTATATAAGTCTGCAAAAGTTATTCCTGCCTTTTCATTGTTTCCTATAACTTCTTTATCAGCAACTAATGTAAAGGTCTGTCCTGCTTTAACACATACCTTGTCCCCTTCAAAATTACCTGTCCTTATTTCAGGTCCTTTTGTGTCCAGCAAAATAGCTACAGGCTTGTCACATTTTTTTCGGATTCTTTTTACCTTATTCATTCTTTCTTTATGTTCTTCATGCGAACCGTGGGAAAAGTTACATCTTGCAACATTCATTCCCTCTTTAATCAACTGTTCAAGCACCTTTTCATCATCTGTAGATGGCCCTAACGTACATACAATTTTAGTTTTTCTCATATCTGTCTCCTTATTCATCTAACATATTTTTTCCATATTTAACTATAACATTATTTTCCTCTAATACAGGTTAAAATCTATTTTCCTATTATTTTACGTATAATTAATGAAATTATTATAAAAAGTACAGAAGAACTAATGCTCCAAGTATAATTCTGTACCAGCCGAAAACCTGGAAGTCGTGTTTTTTGATATAACTCATAAGGAATTTTATCACAAGGATTGAAACAATAAATGCCACAACCATTCCTAGTATAAGGATTGACGCCTCCGCTGCTGACATTGCAAATCCCAGTTTTACCATTTTCAACGCACTCATTCCAAACATAACAGGTACGGCAAGGAAAAACGTGAATTCCGCTGCTGCAACTCTTGATACACCTATCAGAAGTGCTCCTATAATTGTAGCACCGGAACGTGATGTTCCCGGAATTATTGATAATACCTGAAACAAACCTATAATAATAGCTGTTTTATATGTAATATCATTTAAAGTAAGCACCTTCGGTGTTCTTGTTTTGTTCCGTCTTTCAATTATAATAAATGCAATACCATATACTATAAGCGTTACTGCTATAACAACCGGTGTGTGAAGATGCGCTTCAATAAAATCGTCAAAAGCAATTGTAACTGCCGCTCCCGGAATACATGCCACAACAACTTTAAACCACATAGACCATACATCTTTTCTCAAAATGCTGCCTACCTTATTAATACCGTCATCTGTGCTTTTCTTTTTAAACGGCCACATTTTATTCCAGAACAATACAACTACAGCCAGTATTGCTCCAAGTTGAATTACAAAGAAAAACATTTCCTTAAACTGCGCTCGTGCATTTAATTGTATAAATTCATCGACTAATAACATATGACCTGTACTGCTAATTGGAAGCCATTCGGTAATTCCTTCTACAATTCCTAAAAAAATAACTTTTATAATCTCTATAATAGCCTGCATAACTAATCCTTTCTCTCTGATTATTTTTCCTATGCCATTATATGTTATAAAAGTTATTTTTACTAGTTATTTTACATGTTTTTAACGTAATATTTAACCTTTTTTTGCATCTCTTCCAATAATTCTGATGTTTCATCAGGAATTTCGTCAAGATTATCTTCTCCAACATCAATTACCCTTGGTTGTTTTCTATAGAATATGTCATACAGAACGGGAACAATGAACAATGTCATAAACGTCGCGTACAAAAGACCAAAGCTTACAACTATTGCCATACCTCTTTGCATTGCATTTCCTGCATCTGTAGAAAATACCATTACACTCATAGATAATATTGTAGTAAGAGCAGTCATTAATATCGGACGCATTCTTGTCTTTCCTGTTGCAATAAGGGCGACTCTCTTATCTACTCCCTGTATTCTTAACTTGTTAGCATAATCCACAAATACTATTCCATTATTTACAACAGTTCCCATTAATACCATAAATCCCATTAAAGCCATTGCTGAAATTGACTGTCCAAATATTATAAGACCAATCATTCCTCCGGTAAATGCCAATGGTACCGTAAACAGAATAATAAATGGTGATAAAAGGCTTTGGAACTGGGCTACCATTACGAGATATACAAGTACCAGTCCAAGTAAAAGGGCCAATACCATCTGTCTTATCATTTCCATTACCTGTTCAGATTCACCCTGAATTTCAATATTATAGCCTTTAGGTGCTTTATATGAGTCTATTTTTTTCTGTAATTTTCTTGACAATAATGTGGCATTATATCCATCCTTCACCGTGGCTGAAACAGACATATATCTTGACTGATTCTCTCTTGTTACGGTGTTAACGGCGTCCTTTTCCACTGCCTTTGCAAATTCGGACAGCTTATATTCCTTCTTTGCCTCTGTTCCGTCTGCTTTTTTTGTTGTTGCCGTAATAATTGTATTCATAATATTTTCGACATTTGGTCTGTTACGTTCATCAACAACGTTTACATCCAAATCTTTACTGTCCATAGCAATTGTTATGGCGGTTTTGTCTGTCTTTATGTCTGCTGCCAGTTGTTCGTATATCTGTGCAACGCTAAGCCCCTTCTTTGCAGCTTTATTTTTGTCTATTTTCAGATGAAGCTGCTTGTTGTTTTTCTGAAGTCCGTTATCAATGTCTTCTGTTCCTTTAATGTCCTCTACCATTTTAGAAACATCTTTGCTGATTTTAATTAATTTATCCTGATCATCACCATAAATATTTACCTTAATTCCATGAGTCATCATGGAAGACATATCACCCATGGCAGACGATGAAACTTTTAACTTCCTGCAGTTTATATTTTTAGTATTATTTTCTATATTCTTTATGATTTTTCTAAACTGACCTGTACTTTTTATATCATCATCTGTAATTATCTGGAAGGTAAACCGGGTATAATTATCACTGCTACCTGTCATTCCTGCTGTGGCAGTTGCTGCCCCATCCATTGCTCCTACCTTATTAATTCCGTCAATTTTCATAATTTCTTTCATAACTTTATCGGCAGTTGCATAGGCAGTCTTTCTATCTGTATCATCTTTCATTTCCACACTTACGGAAATCTGATTACTTTCCATATCATCCATCATGACAAGTCCCATTCTAAATACCTGGGCAACGCATAATGCCAGCAACAGTACAGCTATAGCAATAGGACTAACTTTATGCTTTAAGCATTTTTCAAGTACTCCTGCATATATATCTTTTAATTTTTCGAACCACTTATATGTACTGTTCTTCGTCTTCTTTAATACTGCCGAACTAATTGTTGGAACTACAGTAAGCGAAACTATTAAAGATGCCACAAGAGCATATGTCATTGTAAATGCAAATGGAATTAACATTTCCCTGACCGTTCCTTTGACATAAATCATCGGTAGGAACACGCAGATTGTAGTAATAGTTGATGAAACTATTGGGGCTGCCACCTGTCTTGTTCCCTGAACTGCTGCTCTTGATGCAGATATTCCCATACTTCTTAGTCGGTATACATTCTCCATTACCACTATTGAGTTATCCACCAACATACCGATTCCAAGACAAAGCCCTGCCAGTGACATTACATTTAATGTTATTCCCGTAAAGTACATTATTATAATTGCAAATAACACACTGAATGGAATACTGAATGCCACTATAAGAGTAGGCTTTACATCCTTAAGGAACAGTGCCAATACAAGAATTGCCAATATTGCGCCTAACAATATACTCTGTAATACTGCCTTTACAATAATATCAATATACTGACTCTGATCCATTAACGATGTAATGGAAAGGCCTGTGTATTTCTTTTCTAAATCTCCAAAGGCTTTAGACAGATTTTTTGAAACAGAACTTGTATTGGCTGTACTTGATTTATATATTGCAAGTAATACCGCAGGTTTTCCGTCTATTTTCGAATAGCTGTCTCCCGAATTGTCAACGACAGTTATATCTGCAACATCTGACAGTTTTATTTCTCCAATGCCACTGACTTTAGTTAATATCATGGACTTAATCTGATTGATATTTTTGTAATTATCACCTACATCAACAAGCCACTGATTGTCTTTTTTGTCGTCAATATATCCGGCAGGCATTGAGAAATTTTGTGCATAAATTAGTTTTGACAATGTATCTATGCTAAGTAATGCATCAATATTTGAATTTTCTATCGCCGCTTTTCTTGAATTTTTAAGTTTCTCTTTTGCATCCTTTAAATCTTTTTTTGCAGTACTCATTTGTGACTTGGCTGATGATATTTGAGCCTTACCTGCCCCAAATCCTGATGCTGCAGAATAACCCCCTGCAATGGCTTTTGACTGTGCCTTATCCATACCCTTCATTTTCTTTGTAAGTTCATCTACAATAGACTGATTTACAAGAATCTTTGTTTTCAGATTTGACAGTTCAGTATTTATCTGGGGAAGTCTCACTTCAACTGCATTATAGAGCTTCTGCAGACTGTCATATGTAATATCCTTTATCTGATTGCCCTTTCCTGCTTTTTTAACTATTTCTATGAGCTTTTCAAATTCCTCTTTATTCTCCACGGCTTCCTTTACATTAGCAGGAACCTTGATATCCTGCAGTCTTAATAAAGATCCATACTGCTCATTTATTTCGCCTAATGTCTCATTAACCTTTTTATAGTTTTCTTCTAATTTTGCATCTGTATATGCCTTCTTTTCTGCCTCCAGAGCGCTTTGACTTGCCTTAAGACTATTAAGAGTTGCCTCATATGCAGCCTTAGTAGCCTGGGCATTTGACAGTTTTACCTGGGTCTCAGCCACCTGCTTATTAGTTTTATTCTGAGTTTTGTCCAGTTTTTTCTGTTGTTTTGAAAGGGTGCTTTCGCCTTTACTTATCTTTGAACCGGCGCTGTCTATTTTTGACTGTGCCTTTGACAATTTATCATTTGTCTTACTTAAGATTTTGTCATTTATTCTATCAATTTTGTCCTGATTTAATTTCACTTCAAGAGAGTCTGTAGTAAGTCCCATAGACGTAATGCTTGCCACGCCGTCCTGTCTCTCCAGATATGGCTGTAATGTTTTCTTTGAGAAATCAGACAATTCTTTTATGTCCTTTCCCTCATAATTTACGCCAGTATACATGGTTGCCATCATATCCATGCTGACTTCCATTATATTTGGATTTCCACATTCATCTGGGATTTCAGCATTGTCTACTACTTTAGATACTCTTACCAATGCTGAATCCATATTTGTGCCATCGGCAAACTCCAGCATTACCATACTATAGTTGTCAGCAGATCTGCTTACGATTTTTTCCACTCCGTTAACTGTTCCCAATGCACTTTCCAGAGGCTTTGTAACGTCACTTTCTACTTTCTGTGGTGAAGCTCCCGGTTCTGTAGTAATAACCATCATATATGGTATATTCATATCCGGCATAAGATCCGTATTCATGTTTCCAAGACTTACTACACCTATTAATAAAATTATAATTACTGAAACCACTACGAAAAATGGTTTCTTTACAAAAAATTTTGTCATTATTCTGTCCTTCCAATATGTATAAATGTTTTTCAGTATCAATAAAAATCCCCTGCCATAGGCTATTGTATATGACAGGGGTAAACAAATCAATATTTTATTCAAACATATCAATGGCAAATAATTCTTCACCTGCGTGTATCATTTTCTCGCTAAGAAGTCTTATCTGCATTTTATCACTTACATCAGTACATATCACTGGAGATTCCATAGTTGGAGTATTTTTATTAAGAAATTCCAGATCCAGTTTCATTAAATTATCCCCTTTTTTTACTCTGTCTCCTTCCTTTACATAAAGATTAAAACCTTCGCCTTTTAGTTTTACTGTATCTGTTCCTACGTGAATAATAAGATCAAGTCCATTATCTGTTTTTATTCCTATTGCATGCTTTGTGTCAAATATAAAACTTATAATACCGTCTGCAGGAGCCATTACAATAGGTTCACTTGGGGTTACAATAGCACCATCCCCCATCATCCCACTTGCGAAGGCCTCATCTTTTGCATTTTCCAGTTTTGTGGTTTTACCGGTCATTGGACTTGCTATTATAAATGTTTCCTTTATTTTTTTCTCTTCTCCCGATATTTTTGTATTTTTATCTTCATTTTTCTTTTCTGATTTGATTTCATTCCTTTGATTTCTTTTATTATCTTTATTGTCAACTATTTCGATTGCATTATCACTATTCAAATACTCTTCAAAATTAGATTTAATCACACTGACCTTAGGTCCGTATATAATCTGCACTCCATTTCCCTTATGCACCACACCTGATGCCCCTGTAAGTCTTAGTTTTGAATCATTTACAAGTTTCGCATCATTTATTGTTACCCTGAGTCTTGTGGCACAACAGTCAACGTCCGAAATATTAAGTTTTCCACCTAAACCTATACATATCTCTTCTGATATTGAGTCTGATTTATCGTCTTTTTTTTCTTCTTTATTTTTATTTTCCACGTCACTTCTGTTATATAGTTTTACTTCCTCATCATCAAATCTTCCCGGAGTTCTTAAATTTAATTTTTTAATAAGGAAACCAAATAAGAAGTAATATATAACAAAATAAAAAATTCCTACTATTACAATCCATATCCAGTTTGTTTTTGCATTTCCCTGTAAAACTCCAAAGAGAAACATATCAATAAGACCTCCCGAGAAAGTCATACCTACACCTACATTAAAAAAGTGCATCAGTGCATAAGCAAGTCCTGCCAATACACAATGTATTCCATAAAGGAGCGGTGCTACAAATAAAAATGTAAATTCCAATGGCTCCGTTATTCCGGTAATCATAGAGGTAAGCGCTGCCGACAATAACAGCCCCGATACCATTTTTCTTTTTCCCGGCTGTGCAGTCTTATACATTGCAAGAGCTGCTCCCGGAAGTCCGAATATCATCAGTGGAAATTTTCCTGACATAAACCTTGTGGCAGATACGGCAAATTCTGTTGCATTAGGGTCTGCTAATTGTGCAAAGAAAATATTCTGTGCTCCTTCAATTAATTGTCCGCCAACTTCCATTGTTCCACCAACTGCCGTCTGCCAAAATGGAATATAAAAAACATGATGGAGACCAAATGGAATGAGAAGTCTCTCCATAAATCCGTATACCCATGTTCCCACATAACCGGAATTTAGAACAACATTTCCTACAGCATTAATTCCTGACTGCACCGGTGGCCATATAAAGAACATTATTATTCCCACGATTGTATAGACAAGGCCACTTATGATAGGTACAAATCTTGTCCCACCGAAAAAAGAAAGAACCTGCGGCAACTCTATTTTGTAAAATCTGTTATGAAGAGCCGCCGTTCCAAGTCCAACTATAATGCCTCCGAACACTCCCATTTGAAGAGATGTAATTCCGCATACATCTCCTACTGCCCCCTTAAGCATTATGTCGGGTCCGCCATTTATGTTAATCAAAGCACTTATTGAAGCATGCATGATAAAAAATGCAATTACTGAAGATAATGCTGCCACCTCTTTTTCCTTCTTTGCCATTCCTATGGCAACGCCTATTGCAAAGAGTATTGGCAGATTTGAGAAAACAATATTTCCCGCATCATTCATTACCTGAAAAATTGCATGAAATACAGTTCCATGCCCCATAATATTCTGCAATCCATAAGTTTTAAGTGTTGTTTCATTTGTAAATGAACCGCCAATTCCAAGAAGCAGACCTGCTACAGGCAAAATGGCAATTGGCAACATAAAACTTCTGCCTATTCTTTGCAGAACACCAAATATTTTATCTTTCATATGAATCATTCTCCTTAATCAAACTTAATAATAGTTTGAGCAAAAAATTATGATTCATACCAACTCTGAGCGATTTATAACAAAAAAAAGATTGTTTTTACTAATCAGTTTTGACAAAACTTCACGATTATGATTTCCCTGATACATAACTCCCAGCTCACTTTTTCCGTTTGCCACGTTCTCAATAATTTCACCTGTCTGCGTTTCTCTCAAAATAAAACTATACTGATTAGCGTCATATTTTTTTCCAGATTATGAATTGCAATACTTAAGCTTGGTTGTGATATATACAATTTTTCCGCAGCTTCGGTAATATTTCCGCACTCGCCACCATAACAAGATATTCTAACTACTGTAATGTCATAACTATTTTCCTCTTTTTGTTTTTTCTTTTAGATAATATTTCAACATATCATTTTTATCTTTACCATTTTTAATTGACAATCTTGACATCAAATTAAATCAATCTATACTTATTAATTAGAAAATATTTTACATGGGAGTGATTAGAATGAATCAAACTTTAATTCAAAAAAATCATATGGACGTGTATTGGCACGATTATGCCAACAGTATGGGAGATATTCCAATAACTGAAGCTCCTCTTACAGAAAAAGCTTCTATTATTGGTCGTTCCGGATTAATGCTATTATCCTGCGGAACAGGAGCCTGGCGTGTAAGAAGTTCTATGAACACTCTGGCTGAGCAGCTTGGAATTACCTGTACGGCTAACATAGGTCTTATGTCAATTGACTATACTTGTTTTGATGGTGATAATTGTTTTTCTCAATCATTGTGTCTGACTAATACCGGCGTTAATACTTCTAAATTAAACAGAATGGAACAATTTATTAATGAATTTCAAAAGGAAGGAAAATTTATGTCCGGTGAAGAACTTCATGCTCATTTGGATGACATAGAAAAAATTCACGGCTTATATTCACCAATTGCTTTAGGTTTTGCTGCCGCTCTTGCCTGCGGTTGTTTTACTTTTCTTTTAGGTGGGGGATTATTTGAAATGGTATGTGCCTTTTTAGGTGCAGGACTTGGAAATTTCGTAAGATGCAAATTAGCGAAACATCACTTTACTTTGTTTCTATGTATCGTTTCATCAATTGCAGTATCCTGTCTTACATATTCCGGTTTACTAAAACTGGCAGAAGCACTTCTTGCCGTATCCACCCAGCATGAAGCAGGATATATATGTGCAATGCTTTTTATAATTCCGGGATTTCCATTTATAACAAGCGGTATCGATCTTGCAAAGCTAGATATGCGTTCTGGTCTTGAGCGTCTGGCATATGCCATTGTTATAATATTGGTTGCCACTGTTACTGCATGGATTATGGCTTTGATTCTTAATTTGAAACCGGTTGATTTTCCTGACTTAAATCTTAATCAGTACTCAATGCTGATTTTCAGACTGCTGGCAAGCTTTGGTGGTGTGTTTGGTTTCTCGATTATGTTTAACAGCCCTATATCCATTGCCACATCAGCAGCCATTATTGGTGCCATTGCAAACACATTAAGGCTTGAATCAGTAGATCTTATAGGCTTTCCACCTGCAGCAGCCGCTTTTATTGGTTCGCTTACAGCTGGAATTTTAGCTTCATTAATAAAGAATAAAGTGGGATATCCCCGTATTTCAATTACGGTTCCATCCATTGTTATTATGGTTCCGGGACTGTATTTATACAGAGCAGTCTACAATATGGGAGCCATGTCCCTGATTGTTTCAGCTTCATGGTTTGCATCAGCCATGCTGATTATTCTTGCACTTCCTTTAGGATTAATTTTCGCAAGAATATTAACCGATAAATCATTCAGATTCTGCACCTGATATTTGTTTTATAATTCTTCACGCTCATAATCGATAAACATTAATATAAATGCAAATATCAACATTGCTGAACAGCACAGAATTGCTTTTTCATGGAGCAGTTTTATAAATAAATTTCCAATAACTGCACCAATTACAAAGCACACTATAATTCCATAGTAAAGGAAAGCTTTTTTCAGGCTTTCCTTATTTTTTTCGTGGAAATAATTATAAAAGTGTTGGGTACCGCTACGCATGTTTCCTATACACATGGTGGTGGCTATTCCGTTACCTCTTATTTTTCTAAAACTTTCTACCTGTATTCCACATGCAAATGATGTAAGTGAATTAGCCAAAAGATTGAGGCGCAATGGGAAAAATGCCACTGCTATTAAAATCAGTGCTTCTATTAGAACTGAACCCTGTCGCCAATGAAGGGCTATATCTTTTTTTGTATGTATTATCTCTGCCAATGCAATTCCCAAGGCAAACGCAATTACCGGTAAAATATAATGCAGTGACATTCTAAAATTTCCTTCGGATAAGTTAACGCCAAACAGCAAGATATTTCCCGTTTGAGCATTTGCAAATACATGATTTCTAACTATATATGAATATGCATCCATAAAGCCACCGGATGCTGCCAATAACATTCCAAGTCTGATAGACTCTGACATTTGTCTACTTTTTATCATAAGATCCTCCTACAATTCCAAGCTGTCCTTTCCTGCCTTTTGCATCATTTTTTCACGCATAGCGAGTACTATTCCATCAATTTCTTCAAGATGTTGTAACATTTTCTTCTCAAACTGATGTATTGGAAGCAATATTCCTATTTCATCAAATTTTCTTTCATTCTTCTCCCCTGTTTCCCTTCCGTAGTATACCATTGATGAAGGAGCACATTTCTGTATAAATTTGAAGCTATCCCATGCAATAGCATACGCCTCGGCATCAGCAAGCCCCAAAGATACTGTATCCGGAAGTGCATACAATATCATTACACCCCTTCTCCTATTTTCAAGTTTTTCTTCTATTTCCAAATTTTCCGTATAGGAACGAACAATATCAAAGCCATCTGCCAGATAAATTTTTGAACGTGGAGCACACATATGCTTCTCATATATTTCTTTAAATTTGGAATATTCATGACCTGACACTTTAGATCTTGTTTCCTGCAAAAGATTGCCATCAACATCCGTCAATAAAACCGGATTTCTTCCTTTTTTGCCATAAAATCTTTTTGGTATAAGGTACGCCTCTCTTAATAAATCAAACATGCTTTTCTGGCAGATTTCAAGTAACAACGCACTAATATCCTGCTGTTCATATGCCAAAAATAAAATTTTTGCCAGTCTTTCAGGACTGGAATCTACTACAAGATTATCCTCGCTTAGATGTTCATAAAAAACTTCACTCAGCCTTTCACAGGCTACAGGAGACTTTATTATTTTTGAAAAAATAGCCTCCACTGCTTCTTCTTTTGGAATTTTTGAAATAGTATCGCTCATATTCATTCCTCCTTTTTTAGGGCAACCTATAAATCAGCCTTTTTCTCACTTCTAACAAGTACATAAGCAGATAGAACAGCAATATCGCATATCCAAATTCCTTTCTCGCCTACTAATATTACCGAAAGTATTCCTAACACAACTCCCATATAAAAGAACAGGATAGTTCTTCCATAAAAGGAAAATCTTCTTTTCTGTTTTTCATCTCCTGTTCTTAAGTATTCAGCAGCACCGATTATGGTCTGCTTAATGTTATTAGTAGAGAAAATTGTTGCACTGTTGAACTCCCTGTTACCTGTAAAAAACGACCATTGAAATGCCGTTATTGCAAACATTGGATAAAGGGCTATGGCATCATTAATACCTTTGGGTAATAATCCTATCACTATAATGGCAAAAAACTCAATTACAACGCATATAGATCTGAAACTATACTTTACGTAATGGGGTATGACACATGCCAAGATAAGCACCCCTGCATATATTACAAATGCTCCAAACAAAATCATAGCCTCATAAAAATTGCCATGTACAATATTTGACAACATCTTTATTAAATTTGCAGTCTGGGCTGAGCCAAAAATATCATGTCTGAAAGAAATTGCATATCCGCCGAAAAATCCACCTATAAGTGACATATTCAAATGTATTATCGTATCTAATCTCTTCTTAATAATCATCTGTCTAACTTCTCCGCATAGTAGTATATCACTTTACCTTTCTAAGTCAAATAACTTTATCGGTACCAATATCAGAGTTGAATTTATCTTTTATTTTCCAACACCCTCATTGCTTCAACAAGCATTTCTTTTGTTATAACATATGGATTATGCTCTATATCTTTCATTACTACCGCATTTTCCGCCAGACTTTCTATGTCATCTTCCGTAAATTCAAGGTCTGCAAGTTTTGTTGGCAAAGCCACTGATTTATTAAAGTCATATACTTTTTTGAAATCCTCTTCGTTTCCATCTACCAGTAACAAATTAAGGACACCGTAACTTACTACCTCACCGTGAAGATGATTCTTTTCAATATGCGGGTGGGCAGTTAAGGAATAAAATATTGCATGGGCAAGTCCTGAGTTGTAATGCACCGTATGCTCTGCTGTAAGGTAAATTGACGCCACTGCTGTAGACACAATAATGGCCAGAACGACCTGCTCATAAGCATAAGATACCTTTTTTTCATCATTGGATTTCATTGCCTCACATCCATACTCCATAATAGGCTCGTAACACATACGGCTTGCATTGACTCCCATTCTGAAGTAATGTTGAAGTTCTTCCCCTTTGGATGACATTACTGCTTCAAAATATTTTGCATATGTGTCTCCCATTCCTGCCCAAAGATATCTCGATGGTGAATGAACTGTAATCTCTGTATTAATAAATGCATGTACGGGAGGAGCCGGATAAAAGAATGGTTCTTTAAATCTTCCGTCAGGGTAGTACATAATGGATACACTTGTACATGCTGAACAGTTTGATGCTATCGTTGGAAATGAAAAAACTGATTTATTTATCTTTACTCCCAGACACTTTCCTGTGTCCGTTGCTTTTCCTCCACCAATTGCAAAAATCATGTCAGCTTCCTTAACAAGGGGATTGTCCATAAGTTTTTCTACATTCTCATAAGATGCCTCTCCTCCATACCAGATAAAATCAAGTATTTCCAATTTAGAATCTTTTATGGCTTCCTCTATTTTTTCTTTTGCTACTGCCATGGCATTTTTGCCACCTATGGCAATAACTTTTGTGCCATAAGGTTCACAAATTTCCGGTATTTTATCATATACTTTATCTCCAATAGAATAACTTGGAAGATGTATGCTATAATTGTCCATTTTTGACTCCTAAATCGTTTCTGCTGTCTTTATATATTCTCTTATTACATTGCACGAATCTGAAAATAAATTATTTTCTTCTTCAGTTAATTTTAGTTCAATTACTTCTTCTATCCCATTTCTTCCGATAACACAGGGGACTCCTGCATGAACTTCTTTTTGTCCGTACTCCCCTTCAAGAAGCACTGAGGCCGGAAGTACTCTGTGTTCATTGGTTAACACTGCCTTTGCCATATCAGCTAAGGCCGCTCCAATGCCGAATTCAGTGGAACCTTTTCCGTTAATAATATCCATTCCCCTCATATGTGTACCCTCAGTTACCTTGCCTTCAGAAAATTTCTTACATCTGTCAGGATGTTCCTTTATAAATTCTTTATATGGTTTTCCGAAAATTGTAAGATGAGAAAATGGAACCATAGATGAATCTCCATGTTCCCCCATAGCAAAACCTACAACACTGTGAGGATCTACCTGACATAAATCTGCCACCGTGCGCCTTGTTCTTGCACTGTCTAAGGATGTTCCTGTGCTAAATACCCTGTTTCTTGGCAATGCCATTTTCTTTCTTACATAATCAGCTATTATGTCTGCGGGATTCGTTATTGTAATTATAATTCCACTTACAGTTATTTTATTTAAACTATCCGCAACATCCTTCACGCACTCTATGGAGTCCCCCAAAGTATCAAGTCTTGTCTGTCCCGGAAGTCTTGGCACGCCTGCTGCGATTACAATAATATCGGCATCTTTGCAATCTTCATACCTTCCAACTCTTATAACCGGTGCTGAGGGAAGAAAACATACGCTGTCTGCCAAATCCATAGCCTGACTTTTAGCCTTAATCTCATCTCTGTCTATAAATACGATTTCATCACATATGTTTTGGAAGCTAAGTGCTGCTCCACAATGAGTTCCCACATGTCCTGCCCCAATAATAACTATTTTTCTGTTTGCTAACATATTTTTTCTCCAGTCTATATTATATTTAGTTCTCTAAAGCTATTAGAATACAAATCTCAATTTTTCAAACAACCAGCCAAACCATGATTTAATCCTTTGTTTTCCTTTGGAAATTTCTTTTGGTTTAATTTTGTCTGAGTTTGTATATTCATTTATATTTTTAACTATTAAAGAATCTTTCTCATATTTTTCCATATTGGTAACAAGCTGTTTTGTTACATCTTTACTGTTAATAACAAGCATTAATTCGGTATCAATATAAGCACTTCTCATATCCATGTTAAATGAACCTACAATTGCCAGTTCATCATCAATTGTCATGCTTTTTCCATGATAAGATGTTCCACCATCATACTCTTTTATGGCCATTTTTGTGTTAATAATATCTTTTTTATGTCTCATATAATCTACAGCCCCAAAAAGATTACCGTTATTGGCAACTGAATTAAGCATGATTTCAGCCTTGTTACCAACCTTTGCAAATTCCTTATTCATATATTCATTGCTAATAATGTAAGGTGTATGGATTTTCACTTTATCCTTCGCATTCTCTGCCAGGTACATCAAAGTCTGAAAAACAATTGGTTCCTTTGCATATATGGTTGTAGGATTATTAATTAAAGTAATTTTTTTTGTACTATATGTGTGTTTTTCATAATCAAAATCTTTATCTAAAAATCCTGCATATTTCTTTTTAATTTTTTTGTACCTGTCTGTTAATTCACCCGCAGCTTTTTTAACCTTTTCAGACTCTGCCAACTTTGAATCATTATGAAAGATACTGATGCATTTCATTGATGTAATGTCCTTATAATATTTTTTCACCTGATAAACAGAGCTGTCTCCTTCATCATAATGGCTGGCATCTATTTTGTTTGTCTTATCTTTCCTGTAATTTTTATTATATACAAGAACATCCCTGTCATAATTCTTATGTCCCGGATAATTTCCAAGGAAATATCCGAATGTATTTCTTCCCCCTAATATGTAAGCCCTGTTATCAGCTATAACATACTTATCATGCATTCTACCCAGGCCCTTCCAGGGGGTAAATATATTTACATTGTTATAGATTATTATTTTCACATTCTTATGGGAACTAAGGGCATAAAAATAATTGTTTCTCTCCATCTGAAGATTTGAATTAAATCCGTCAGCAAATATTTCCACTTTTACTCCACGGTTTGCCGCGTTATAAAGTGCTGACAGCATATCAAGTCCTGCCTGATCACTTCTAAAATCAAAGGTAGACAAAACAATGCTTTCCCTTGCATCTGCAATCATCTTAAGTCTTATCTTTAAAGCCTCCTCATTGTCCTCAATAATAGTTGCTCTGTCCACTCCTTCTTTTTTGCCATAAAATTCCCTATGTTCAATCTGATTTATTGATTCTTCGCTGATTTTTGGCGTGCTAAAATAAGGTGCCAGCCCACCTACTATTAAATAGGTTGCAAAAACCACCAGAATTATCAAAAATATTAAAATAATCTTTTTAAATATTTTCATTATCTTTCACCTTTGTGTCAATCATTTTTCCAAACACGAAAAATCTGTCATAAACGTATTCCGTTGCAAAATTTAAAACCATATTCATGGCTGTTACCAGATATTCATTCCATCCAATTGTCTCTACAAGATAATTACCACCTATTGTAGTTATCGGTGTAAATATTACATAAAAAGCTGCGACCTTTGCCATTGCAACAGGTATGTTGTTCGCCGCCTTAAAGGTAAACTGTCTGTTTAATGTGAAATTCCACACTACTGATAGAATCAGGGCTGAAAGGTAACATGGCCAATAAGGTAATTCTGTCAATTCATTTAACAATGCAAAAACTGCTGCTTCTATTACTCCTGCTGAAATAGAAAATATGAGAAACTTGCTCATTCTTATAAATTCTTTCTTTTTTTTGCTCATTCTTCGTATCTCCTTCGGCATTATGTAAAGGAAAAAAATCCCTTGATATAAGTATACGCAATTTTGCATATCAATCAAGGGATTTAATATTATTATATCTGTATATTAGTTATTTGCTACAGCCTTAAATGCTTCATCTAAGTCTTCAATTATGTCATCAATATTTTCTGTTCCAATTGAAAGTCTGATTGTATTTGGCTTAATGTTCTGTTCAAGTAATTCTTCTTCCGTGCACTGGCTGTGAGTTGTTGTTGCAGGATGAATAACCAGTGATTTTACATCTGCTACATTGGCAAGTAATGAGAATAACTGTAAGTTATCAATAAATTTGTGAGCTTCTTCCTGACCTCCCTTAATGTCAAATGTAAATATGCTTGCTCCACCATTAGGGAAGTACTTCTCATATAATGCATGATCAGGATGATCCGGAAGTGATGGGTGATTTACCTTTTCTACCAATGGGTGCTTTGAAAGATATTCAACTACCTTCTTTGTGTTTTCATTATGACGTTCGATTCTAAGAGACAATGTTTCTGTTCCCTGTAAAAGAATGAATGCGTTAAATGGTGAAATTGTTGCACCTGTGTCTCTAAGAAGAATAGCTCTTATATATGTTGCGAAAGCTGCAGGTCCTGCTGCTTCTGTAAATTTTACGCCATGGTAACTTGGGTTTGGTTCTGAAATTCCGGGATATCTTCCTGATGCAGCCCAATCAAATGTACCACCATCAACTATAACACCACCAAGAGATGTACCATGACCACCGATGAATTTTGTAGCTGAATGAACTACAATGTCTGCACCGTGTTCAATTGGTCTGATTAAATATGGTGTACCAAATGTGTTATCAACAACTACAGGTAATCCATGCTTATGGGCAATCTCTGCAATTGCATCTAAATCAGGAATATCACTGTTTGGATTTCCTAATGTTTCAAGGTAAATTGCCTTTGTATTTTCCTGAATTGCGCCTTCCACTTCTTCAAGGCTATGTGCGTCAACAAACGTTGTTGTAATACCAAAGCTTGTTAATGTATGTGCCAAAAGGTTTGATGTTCCACCGTAAATTGTCTTCTGTGCAACTATATGTTCTCCTGCACTTGCTAAAGCTTCTATTGTGTATGCAATAGCTGCTGCACCTGATGCAACTGCAAGTCCTGCAACACCACCTTCAAGTCTTGCGATTCTGTCTTCAAATACTCCCTGTGTTGAGTTTGTAAGTCTTCCGTAAATATTTCCTGCGTCCGCTAATCCAAATCTTGCTGCAGCATGAGCTGAATTTTTAAATACATATGATGTTGTCTGATAAATTGGTACGGCTCTTGCATCTGTTGCCGGATCCGGATTTTCCTGTCCTACGTGTAACTGTAATGTTTCAAATTTATAATTTCTTTCGCTCATATTTATTCTCCTTCAATTTGTTTTTAGTTTGCCTGCACGTCTCCCAAAGACGTGCAGTTCGATTTCGCTTTGCTTCATCTCACTGTCGGGCTGCGCCCTATATCAACAAAAAATCATTTTCGCTTACAAAAGCAAGCTTTTGACGCTTAATATTTTTTTGTTGATGCACGTCTTTGCCTACGCAAAAAGTGCTGTACTGTAGTATCTGTCTCCTGAGTCAGGAAGTAATGCTACAATTGTCTTTCCTTTGTTTTCAGGTCTCTTTGCAAGTTCTTTTGCTGCATATAAAGCTGCTCCTGATGAAATACCAACAAGAATACCTTCTGTTTTTGCGATTGCTTTTCCTGTTTCAAAAGCGTCTTCATTTGATATTGGTAATACTTCATCATAAATTTTTGTATTAAGAACATCCGGAACAAATCCTGCACCGATTCCCTGAATCTTATGTGCACCTGCTCTTCCCTCTGAAAGTACCGGGCTGTCTTTTGGTTCAACAGCTACGATTTTTACATTAGGGTTCTTTGACTTAAGGTATTCACCAACACCTGTAACTGTTCCACCTGTTCCTACGCCGGCTACAAATATGTCAACCTGTCCATCTGTATCTTCCCAAATTTCAGGACCTGTTGTATTCTTATGTACCTTTGGATTTGATGGGTTTACAAACTGTCCTAAAATTACTGAGCCCGGAGTTTCTTTCTGAATTTCTTCAGCCTTGGCAATTGCTCCCTTCATGCCCTTAGCACCTTCTGTAAGAACAATTTCTGCTCCGTATGCTTTTATAATGTTTCTTCTTTCAACGCTCATTGTTTCAGGAATTGTGATTACTACTTTATATCCCTTTGCTGCTGCCACTGCTGCAATTCCAATTCCTGTATTTCCTGATGTCGGTTCAATAAGTGTTGCTCCCGGTTTAATCTTTCCACTTTCTTCTAAGTCTTCAATCATCTGAAGTGCAACTCTGTCTTTTACACTTCCTGCCGGATTAAAATATTCTAACTTTACTAAAATTCTTGCGTCCTCTACTCCAACGCTTTTCTGATATTTACTAACCTCTAATAAAGGTGTTTTTCCAATTAATTCTGATGCACTCTTCTTAATATTTGCCATTTTTGTTTCCTCCTAAAAATCATCTCCAAATTTCTATATTATTCTATTTACACATTCGAGCTTTCACACTTCCCACACATTTCATGGTGCAACAGTATGTTTTTCTCATATTATAATTATAAGCTGTTTTCGTGCTACTCATAACATGTACTCCTTTTCCTATTCATTTAATTCCTATAAATCAAGTAGGTATTGTTTACAATAGGCATATTACTATCTTTTTCCTATAATGTCAATAGGAAATATGTATTTTTTCTGATTTTTTAATAAAACATATATGTTTACTATGTTTTCAGTGTTATTTTACTATATTATTAGATGATGGTCTACGGAAATTTGATGTCATTATTGTTTTTCATGTATTACTTTCGGGGGAGCCCATGATTGCCACATGAATTGTAGTTTTCTTGCTTTTTGTTGCTTTCTATTTTCCAATTTGCTTGCGGGGAACCAGCCATTTACACAATTCTTATACTTGCTCCTTTGATTTGTGTAATCTCGCAGATTTAGCACCTCGGTGAGCCAGCCATTTACACAATTTTTATACTTGCTGTTTTGATTTGTGTAATTTCGCAGGCTTAACACCTCTAAGAACCAGCCATTTACACAATTCTTATACTTTCTCTTTTGATTTGTGTAATCTCGCAGGCTTAACACCTCTAAGAACCAGCCATTTACACAATTCTTATACTTGCTCTTTTGATTTGTGTAATCTCGCAGGCTTAACACCTCTGAGAACCAGTCATTTACACAATTAACTCATTTTTTATTCTCTTCCTGCACCCAAATCAATTTTTGAATCGTGTATAATGTAGAATAACAATTACAAGGGAAGGGAGAACAGCGTGAAAGAAAATTCTACATATGCCGGTATGAGTTTTGAGGATGTAACGAAAGAATTTTCAGACAATGTAACAAGAATATGCATTAGTGCCACAGGCAATTATGAAGATGCAAAAGACTGTTTTCAAAACACATTTTTGAAATTATATACCTCAAAAAAGAGTTTTAACAATAAGGAACATCTAAAGGCCTGGCTGCTGCGGGTTGCCATAAATGAATGCAAAGATTATCACAAATCTTTTTGGAGAAAAAATGTTGATTTTGATTATGACAAATTCATTGCCACACAAAGTAATACGAATGGATTTGAACCTGGTGCCATGGAAACATTATTGACTGCCCTAAGATCTTTGCCTTACAAATATTATCAGATAATTTATCTCTATTATATAGAAGGTTATAATACCTCTGAAATTTCTGCGTTGCTACATATCAGTTGCAATACTGTCAAATCAAGATTAAACCGCGGTCGGAAAATTCTAAAGGAAAGGTGGGATATCTATGAATAAATTAAATGAACTTAATAAAATTACAACTCCTGATGAATGGATTAATTCAACAAATGAATTTGTTAAAGTTCATAGTGGAAATACAAAAAGAATTTTTATGCCACGTCTTGCAATTATAACTGTTATAATTATTTGTTTTGCCGGAACAATAGGTGTTGCCGCCACTAACTGGGAATCTTTCGGTAATTGGTTTCAGCAAAAATTAGGTATGCAAAATACCGGTACACATAACAAAGAAAAATCAGGAACACCGAACTGTTTAGTTACAAAACTTTCACTGCCTGAGGGAACTGATATTTTGGAAAATGGTTTTGTAATAACATACAGTGATACCAAAAAAGAAAAAGTATATACCTTAAAGAATTCAAAATTTCAGGAATTCAATAACAGACAGCATTTTAAGAAATCCATAAAACATAATGGACGCATCTATCCTATAGAATTTGATTATTACCAAAACGATTATTACATTTATATTACCAATTCTACTTGGAAAGGATTTAAAAGCGTTCAGATTTCGCCTAACCACAGATATATTCTTTTCAACGCCTACAGGGAATTTGAGAATTATGATAGTAAACTGGAATGGTTTGTTCAAGATTTGCAAAGTGGAAAAGAATTTTCTATTCCAAATATTGACGGATATCTTCATACTAACGAAATTTTCTTTACGAAAACTTCAAAAGTATTTATTAGAAGAGGCTCCGATGCCAAACCTTATCCCGGTATTTTAGATTGTGAAAACGGAAAACTAACATGGTATGAACTGAAGTCTGATGATTACACAGATGGAAATTATGCCGGAGAAATATTTATGAAACTCAACCATAATAAAGTAACAATGTTCAATGGTTCAATTAACAAATATTATGACTTTCCCTTAGGAAATCGAAAGGTTAACAATATATTTAGCGATGGATATCTGGTATGTCTGTTTAGTAATGACTATACTTTAAATTCACTCTATTTACTTAATAGTAAACAATGGATTGACCTTCCTTCCCAGCCTTTCTCAGATATGGAGTATTTGGAAAACTGTTATACTCTAAAAGAAGGAAAACAATATATTCTTCAGGGAATAAAAAAATCAAAAGAAGTTTATTATCTTTTAAGTCTTAAATAAGTATACTAAAAGGCTGTAAAATTTGATATTCCCCTGTCTGCTTGACAAGAGTGTATCGAATTTTACAGCTTTTTATATTTATTCTGATTATTTTTCTTTTACGATTTTCACAATTCTGCTTGTTCCCAGTCTATCTGCACCAAGTTCAATAAATTTCTCTGCATCTGCAATAGAACTTATTCCTCCTGCTGCCTTTATACGGGTACCGTTGCTTACATGTTTTGCAAATATCTCAACATCCTTGAAAGTGGCACCACTTGTAGAAAATCCAGTTGAAGTTTTAATAAAATCAGCATCTGACTCAGATACGATTTCAGTAATTTTTATTTTTTCATCTGTTGTAAGAAGACATGTCTCTACAATAACCTTTAAAAGCTTGCCATGGCATGATTTTTTGACTTCATTTATTTCTGTCAAAACCTTCTCATACAAGCCTTCCTTTACCCAGCCGATGTTAATTACCATATCAATTTCGTCAGTGCCGTTAGCTACTGCGTCTTCTGTCTCAGCACATTTTACCGCTGTGGTATTGTAGCCGTTAGGAAATCCGATTACAGTACAGATTGGAATTTTACCTTTCACATAATCAGATGCCTGCTTTACAAAAGATGGGGGAATACATACGGATGCTGTTTCGTATTTAATCCCGTCATCACATATTTCTTTTATCTGCTGCCATGTTGACTCCTGCTTTAAAAGAGTATGGTCAACCTTACTCAAAATTTCTTTAATATCCATAATTAAATAATCGTTCCTCCACCAAGTACTACATCACCGTCATACAACACAACTGACTGACCCTTTGTAATAGCTCTGATTGGCTCGTCAAATACTACTTTCACATTGCCATTTTCAAGAATCTCTGCTGTCCCTTCAGTCAACGGCTGATGGTATCTGGTCCTTCCGCTTATTCTGATTTTTTCAGTTGGGGCTTCCCCGGAAATCCAGTTAAAGTCAGTTGCCAAAAGTTCATTGGAAAACAAATCCTTGTTTCGTCCTACAACTACCTCATTAGTTTCCGGACGGATTTCCAAAACATAATGCTTGCCGTCACGGTTAACATTAATGCCCTTTCTCTGACCTACTGTATATCTGTAGTATCCGTTATGCTGTCCAATAACTTTTCCGTTAATGTCTAAGAAATTACCTTTTCCAACTTTCTGGTGGGTGTATTCCTCAATAAATTTCATATGATTGCCATCAGGAATAAAACAAATATCCTGACTGTCATGCTTTTTGGCATTTACCAGACCATGCTCCTCTGCTATTTTTCTGATTTCATCCTTTGTGTAATCACCAAGAGGAAGCATTGTATGTTTAAGCTGTTCCTGAGTCATATGATAAAGAACATAACTCTGATCCTTTGATTCATCAATGCCTTTAAGTAATTGGTATTTCCCCGTCTCTTCGTTATATTTAATTCGTGCATAATGACCTGTTACAATAACGTCACAGCCCAATTCCTTTGCCCGTCTGTCTAATTCATCAAACTTTAAATATCTGTTGCAGTCTATGCATGGATTAGGTGTCATTCCACATTTATAGCAGTTAACAAACTTATCCATAACCTTTTCCCTGAATTGTGCCTTAAAATTAAAAACATAATACGGAAAATCCATTTCAAAGGCTACGGCTCTTGCATCCTCAATGTCGCTTAATGAACAGCATGTTTTTTCATTAGACATATTAATGTCATCATTGTCATAAAGTTTCATTGTAACGCCTATAGGGTCGAATCCTTTTTCTTTCATAAAAACAGCGGCAACACTGCTGTCAACGCCGCCGCTCATTGCTATCAGTGCTTTCATAAAATCATTCCTTCACGCAATTTTAGAAATTACAAAAAACGTATTTTCTAACCTAATTCTATCATCTTATCAATACAGTTCTTTGCTTTAATTCTTGTTTCTTCATCAAGATTAATTTCGTCACCACCTACACCTTTACAGCAATTCAAAATATCCGTAAGTGTAGTTATCTTCATGTTGTGACATACGCAATCCTTTGATAACGGATAAAACTTCTTATCAGGACACTCCATCTGAAGATGAGTAACGATTGAATTTTCTGTCCCTATAATAAATTCCTTTTCGTCACTCTCTTTAGCATACTTCATAATGCCTGTTGTAGAGCCTGCGTAATCTGCCTCATTTACAACTTCCGGTTTACATTCCGGATGAACTAAAAGCTTCGCATCAGGATGTTGTGCCTTAGCACGTTCAACATCCTCTATACCCATTCTCGCATGAGTAGGGCAACCACCTGATAAAAGTTTGAATTCTTTATTCGGAATCTGTTTTGATACCCAATCGCCTAAATTGCAATCAGGAATAAACAAAATCTTGTCATTTTCTATTTTATTGCATATTGTTACAGCCGATGATGATGTAACACAAATATCGCAGATAGTCTTTAACTCGCTTGTTGTGTTAATATATGCCACTACAGTATAATCCGGATATGATTTTTTTACCTGAGCAATCAAATCCCTGTCCATCATTTCTGCCATAGGGCAACCTGCATCACCATTAGCCAATAGCACTTTCTTTCCCGGCGATAATATCTTTACAGTCTCAGCCATAAATCTAACACCACACATTATAACAGTCTTTGCAGTAGTCTTCGATGCTTCCACTGACAATGCAAAACTGTCTCCGGTGAAATCAGCCACTTCCAAAATTTCAGGATTTTGATAACAGTGTGCAAGAATACAAATATCCTTTTTCTTCTTTAATCTAATAATCTCTTCCTGTATATCTCTGATATTCAAAACTGAATCTCCTTTAAAATAATTATTACAAAGCAGTATCGCAAGCTTTGCTGATTTCTTATTTTAACATAAATATTTTTTTGTGTATACAAATTATTTAATTTTAAAATTTCCAGTTATTATCCGATTTTCGAATATAACCTGCTGTTACTGCTTTGCTTTCTTGCTCTCATAATCGTCTATCGCTGCCTTAATTGCCTCTTCTGCCAATACTGAGCAATGCATTTTGTATGCAGGAAGTCCGTCTAATGCTTCAGCCACTGCCTTATTTGTAAGTTCAAGAGCTTCGCTTACAGGTTTTCCCTTAATAAGTTCTGTCGCCATTGAACTGCTGGCAATTGCAGAACCACATCCAAAAGTATTGAATTTAACATCTGTTATAATATCGTTGTCTACTTTAATGTATATTTTCATGATATCGCCACACTTAGCGTTACCAACTTCACCTACGCCGTCTGCATCCTCAATTTTTCCTACATTTCTTGGATTCATAAAATGATCCATAACTTTTTCACTGTATAACATAAACTATCCTCCTTAAAACTATTTATCTACATTTTCTTTCTTCATCATAGCTTCCCAAACCGGTGAAATTCCTCTTAAATATTCAACTACTTCTTTAGTCTGCTCAACAATGTAATCCATTTCTTCCAATGTATTTTCTGAATTAATCGTTAATCTGAGAGAGCCATGCGCCACCTCATGAGGTCTTCCTATTGCTAGAAGTACATGGCTTGGATCAAGAGATCCTGATGTACAGGCTGAACCTGAAGATGCCTCAATTCCTCTTGCATCTAATAAAAGTAATAATGACTCTCCTTCGATTCCTTCAAAAATGAAATTAACATTTCCAGGAAGTCTTTTTTCTTTATCTCCATTTAACATTGAATGACTTATTGTACTTAATCCTTCTATTAATCTGTCACGAAGCTGGATTTCTTTTTTTGCTGTTTCTTCTATATTAGAGCATGCATCTTTTAATGCTACTGCCATACCTACTATTGCAGGAAGGTTTTCTGTACCTGCACGCTTTCCTCTTTCCTGTGCCCCACCTTCAATTACATTTACAAGTGGAATGTTCTGTCTTGCAAACAAAACACCTACTCCTTCCGGTCCATAGAATTTATGTCCCGAGAATGACAGCATGTCTATGTTATCTTCATTTACATCTATATTAATATGTCCCACAGCCTGAACAGCGTCTGTATGGAAAATAACTCCCTTCTCTTTACAGATTGCACCAATCTCTTTAATCGGCTGAATTGTTCCAATTTCATTGTTTGCGTACATTATTGTAACTAATGCTGTATCTTCACGGATAGCATTCTTAACATCCTCTACCTTAACAATCCCGTTTTCCGGAACATCCAATAATGTAACTTCAAATCCTTCTTTTTCTAACTTATTTAAGGTATGAAGAACTGCGTGATGTTCTATCTTTGTTGAAACGATGTGTTTCTTGTTTTTTCTTGCTCCGAATCTTGCGGCAGAAATTATTGCCTGATTGTCTGCTTCGCTTCCACCTGATGTAAAATATATTTCCTTAAAATTGGCCCCAATGCACTTTGCTACATCTAATCTCGCCTTCTCCAAAACTTCCTTAGCCTTCTGGCCTGTAGTATGCAAACTTGATGGATTTCCATATACATTATTCATTATATCTACCATTGCTTTTGTTGCTGCTTCACTTGTTTTTGTTGTTGCAGCATTATCTGCGTATATAAACATATTGAACCTCCTTTTTAAATTCCTATTTTTTTAGTAGGAATTATACACCATTAAATTATTTTTGTAAACATTATTTTTTTAGTATACCTAATTTTTCAACAAATTAGTACATCTACATCATATTACAATATCTGGATATTACAATTTATAGGTTGACAAATTACATTTTTTACGGCATAATGTAAAAACGTAAAAACAATGTAACATTTTTGTAACAAATAGGAGGTTGTTTTGAGAAACAAAATTTTTAGCATGATGCTCTTACTTTTCATAGCATGTATTTCATGCACTATGGCAGTAAAAGCTGGCGAGACTGCTAACAATCAGATAACTGCTAACAAAACTGTAAAGGTAAACAAAACATATAAGACATATAAAACACTTAAGATAAACAAATCTTCAATGGCTAACTACAAAGTTACTTCAAGTAACTCAAAAGTAGCAGCTGTTAAGTCTAATGGTAACATCAAAGGCTTAAAAAAAGGAAATGCCACTGTTACCCTTAAATCTAAAAAAGATAATTCAACTTATGCTACTATAAATGTTAAGGTTAAGAATAATTATTCAAAATCAGAATTAAGATTAATGTCTGCCATTATTTATAGTGAAGCTAACATGGAATGTTATGCAGGTAAAAAGGCTGTGGGAATCGTAATAATGAACAGAATCAAATCTTCAAGCTTTCCTAATACACTTTACAATGTAATTTATCAGCCATATCAGTTTGGTCCAGTCAGAAACGGATCACTTAACAGATCATTATCATTGTACGACAGTGGAAAAATTAACAGCCAGTGTATCAAGGCTGCAAAAGCATCTCTTAATGGAGATAAGGTTGTATCTTACAAGGGAAAGTCAATTAGTATGAGCAGTTATCTATATTTCAGTGGATATGTTAGTGGTGCCCGCCTTTCAATTCAGGGACATCAGTTTAAGTAAAAATCATAACCACCTGTTAATGATTAACATAGGCTGTCGCACTAGCGACAGCCTATGTTTTTACTTTATTTTATTTTCAATTAAATCTTCCAATGTAACGCTATCTAAATAGTCATTAATAACGTGATTCAGTTTCTGCCACAACGGAAGTGTAATACACTCCTGTGATCTTTCACAATACTCCGGTCCTTCCTCTATACACATAACCGGTGCCAAAGTTTTTTCCGTTAATCTTAAAATAGAACCTACTGTATAGTCTTTAGGAGCTCTTGCCAGTTTATAACCACCGGCTTTGCCTCTAAGACTTTTAACCATGTCCCCCTTGTTTAGCATAGATACAATCATCTCAAGATACTTCATTGAGATGTCCTGTCTTTTTGCTACATCTTTTAATGACACATAATTGTCTTTGCTGTTTTGTCCCAAATCTATCATAACCCTTAAAGCATATCTGCCTTTAGTTGATATCATCATATTATTTCACCTCTTGTTTTTTTCTTATTAATAATATTATCTATGATTTTGTTTCCTACATAATAAGTTATACAGCCTATAATCACTCCAAGCACTGCTCCTGCCAATACATCTGATGGGAAATGTACATACAAATACAATCTGGAAAATGATATTAAAACTGCCAGTGGTATAAAAAACCACCCCCACTCTTTTTTATACAAACACAATATGGTTGTGGCAATAACTGATGCAAATGTATGCCCTGATGGGAAAGAATAATCCTTAGGCACTGTTACGAGTAACTTAAAATCCTGATTTAACCAACATGGTCTTGGTCTTGCCACAAGATTTTTTAATATGCCATTGCCAATAATCAATTCCAACAGTAATCCAATGAGCACCAAAAAACCTATTCTTCTATGTTTTTTTGATATTAATAATGCCACTCCTATAACAATCCATATAATGCCGGCACTACCTAAAAGAGTAATCTTTGGCATAATCATATCCATAAACCCACTATTCATAGTTCCCTGTATTCTATTTAATATTGTCCAATCCAAATTCATATTTACTTCTCCGATGTTTTTACAAAGTATATTAAAGCACAAACATGACTGTTTGTCTATTTTCATGCAAAAAAAGAAGAGAAAACCAGATTTTAGTTTTCCCTTCCCTTTAACTGTTTATGTTTATGTTTTTATTTTTTTATCTTAACCAGCTTTGGATTTGACCATTTACCCTGATAAATTTTCTTTTCTTTTACAATAATGGCTTTTGCTCTTGCATATAATTTTTTAGTTTTTTTGAACTTACCATTTAATACACTATATGCCAATTTCTTAGTTGTTTTTGTCACTATTATCTTTTTAAATTTCTTATCTTTTGCAATCTGTACTTTGTACTTAATTGCGCCTTTAACTCTCTTCAATTTGAGACTTATTTTCTTAGCATTTTTATTTTTAACTGCTTTTTTTACAACTGCCTTTCCAACCTTTACAGGTGAATTTTTTGTAATCTGACTTGGTTGTTTTTTAGTTGTTGTTTCTACATTTGCATCTGGCTCCTTTGGCTTTGTAGTTTCTACTGCTGATGTTGTCTCTGTTTTCCCAGTTGTAGTTCCTACTTCAGGTGTTGTCTCACCTGATGGGGTTGTCTCCACTACTGGTGTTTCATTTTCTGAAGTTGGTTTTGCAGTAGTTGTTGGTTCTGCAGCAGTTGTTGGATTTGTAGTTGGTTCCTCGTATTCTGAATATGCAGGATCTGCAAGTTCTGCAGGTGTTTTTCCTGTGAGTCCAGGGTCTGCCTTAATTGACACAGTTTTCTTTAATCCAAATGATTCTACATTGTTACTTGTATACTGTGATCTTACTTCTACTTCATATGTACCTGTTGCAAGTCTGTTTTCATAGTAACTTGCCACATTCCCATTGATTCCTACCTTGATACAAACACCATCTACAAAAAGATTCAATCTCTGACCTGTTAAATCTGCCTCACCAGACCATGCAATAGTAAATCCATATTTTATACCTTCTGTTAAAATTGAAAGTCCAAGTGGTAAATTTGGCTGATTTGGTTTGTCAAATGACTGTGCATTATCTATAACCTGACCTTTAACAGTAACCTTTGATGACTGACCAAATGATGTTGCCGCCAAAGCTGACTCTCTGCCTTCTGCATCTACTGCTGATAAATATGCCAGATATTCACCTGCCGATACACTTTCCAATATAACATTTGACTTGGTAATTCCGTCTACATATACACGTCTGTAAGGTGTACCTGTCTTTGCATCAAATAAATATAAATTGTATCCTACAACTGATGAATCTGCTGATGGAATACTTGCATCTGATGATGCTGCCCATGCAACACCTAATTTATTGTCTGCCTGCGCTGGATTGTCAGCAGGAACTTCCGGATTTCCTGTAATATAACTTAATCCCGCCGGTGTTTTTGGACCTATGCAGCTAACAGGATATGTGTAATTAAGAGTTGCTCCTGTTACTGTAAAACTAACTTTTTCTGATAATTCTCCCTCACCCATGCTGTTTACATTTGCAGCCTGCGCTGTATATGAACCTGCTGAAAGTCCACCTACTACACCGCCTTTTGTAGCATTGCCAATCTTTGTAACTTGCTTTCCATCCTTGTAAATATAAATAACTGTTGATGTAACTGTTGGATCATATCCAGCTACATTTGCTGGGTCATCGGCTCCTGCCCATGCAAACATAATTGCATTTTCAATTGTATACGGATCACTTTTGCTATTAGCAACAAGTCCTATTACTTTCTTAGGTAATGATGTTGCAGGTTTTGCTGTAGTCTGTTCAGATTGTTTTGTTGTTTCCGTTCCACTAGGATTGGTTGTACCCTGCCCCGGTGTTATTACTTCCCCTGAACTATTTGTAGTTGTAACTATTTCTCCACCACCTGATGGATTCCCCTTTTTAAATACAATTGTCGCAGAACCTGTTGTTGTAGTTATAACCATTTCAGTATAAGCATTATCCTCAAACAACTGTGGATTAACTTTAACTGTTCCCTGATCATAAAAAGTAACTGCACCTGAAGTTGTTTCTGTTCCGTTAATTGATATTTTTGTGTCGGCCTTTTTGTTGTCTGCTGAATAAATTAATTGGAATGTTACTCCACCGTCACCATAAAACGGAGCACTCCAGCCTTCAATACTGTGACTGACTATGCAGTAACTTAAGTTGCTGTCTAATGTTGTGTATGTAAGTGAATCATAAGTTACTGCACTTACATTGTTTGTTGGATAGTATGTAATTGTGGATACTATCATTGCAATGGCACAAATAATTGCACTAAATTTCTTCGATCTTTTCATTTCTTAACCTCTCTTTACTCATTTAAACAATTAGTAGTATTATATACCTGTAAAGATTTATTTGTTAGTATTCATTTTTTATATAGGGTAATATTTTTTAGAAAAGTGTTTTGATTTTGTTTTTTTAATTTTTTCAAAAAAGTTATTGACAATCACAACTATATATAGTATCATAATTTTTGCGTGTGACAAACACATAAAGTAGTGCGCGAGTGGCTCAGTGGTGGAGCACCTCCTTGCCAAGGAGGGGGTCGCGGGTTCGATCCCCGTCTCGCGCTTTTTTTATGCAATAAAAATGGGTACCTTATCAGGTGCCCATTTTTATTGCATAATCGAGCCCAATCCTGGGCTCGAAAGTTCGATTTCTCGGCTGCCGCCTCGGTCGTTGCTTCTTTGCTTCGCAAAGAGGTGTCCACCGGACACCCGCAACCCGTCTCACGCTTTTCTTATGCCCATAAATAAAGGAGGTTGAACGTCAGAAAACAGTAAAAGTAACTGTCGGGTAACTCGAAAGTAACCTATAAGTAATAGGTATTATGCTGGAAAGTAACCCCAAATGTAAAGGCAACATTATTAAAAAAACATTAAGAAAGGAAATGCTAGAAGTGTTTCGTTGCTTAAACCAAAAGAAAAGATGGAATAACGTAACTATTCCATCCTTTTTTCCATAGTATTCAATATGGTAATAATACCATTACCTATATACTTACTATTTTTTTATTTTGATTTTCTTTACTTTAGATCAATTGCTTATCTTCTTTCCATTAACTGCTCTTAATCTAATATATTGTGGAATGGTAACCACCCATATTGCCAATATTTCCATTAAATGCTAAACTAAACCTTGTCGCCTTGGCGATAGCTTTATAATAAACACGAGGTAATACAAATGAAACAAAAGCAAATCCGCAACTCACTAATATTAATTATAACAGCATTTATATGGGGTGTGTCTTTCGTATCCCAGAGTACCGGTGGCGATGCAATGGGTCCATATGCCTTTAACTGCATCCGTTCATTTATCGGTGCTACTTTCATTCTTTTAATAATGTTTGTGTCGGATAAAATCGGATTAGGTACAATGAAACCTGAGACTAAGGAAGAAAAACGAACTCTTATTAAGGGTGGCATTTTATGCGGTATTTTTTTATGCCTTGCAACCAACCTTCAGCAGTTAGGTATTTACCTCGGAACTTCAGCCGGTAAGGCAGGTTTTCTTACTACCTGTTACATACTTCTCGTTCCTATATTAGGATTATTTTTCAAAAAGAAATGTGGGTTAAATATCTGGATTGGTGTTTTGTTTGCGGTAGCAGGTTTGTATTTCCTGTGTATTAAAGGTTCCTTTAGCATTGGACTTTCAGATGGATTAGTAATGATTTGTGCATTTATTTTTGCAGGTCATATTCTTGTGGTAGACCATTTTTCACCTCTAGTTGACGGTGTGAGATTGTCATTTATACAATTTTTAACCTGTGGAATTATTACCGCTGTACCTATGTTTATAGTAGATATGAAACATTCCATAGCTGGTATTATCCGGTGGGCTCCTACCATGACTACAAGTGCTGCCTGGATTAGTCTTTTATATGCCGGTATTATGTCATGCGGTGTTGCATACACCCTTCAGATTATCGGACAAAACGGATTAAACCCTACTGTTGCCTCACTTCTTATGAGCCTTGAATCAGTATTTTCGGTTGTGGCCGGATGGATTATTTTAAATGAAAAAATGGGACCCCGCGAGTTATTTGGATGTGCCCTAATTTTCGTGGCAATCGTACTGGCTCAGATCCCATTTCAAAAAAAGAAATCAAAATAGTATTAAAACATAGTCTTATAAGACCAGCAGAATTTCCCTGTATGAATTAATATACAGATCTGCGGTCTTTTTTATTTGTTCCTGTATGTTTTCAGATTTTGGGTCGCTAACTGCCACAACCTTGAAGCCTCCTGTTTTAGCCCCCTTTATGGCTGTCAGTATATCCTCAAAAACTACGCTTTCCTCTACATCTGCATTTATGCGTTTGGCAGCTTCCAAATACACGTCAGGAAATTCCTTTCCCCTTTCTACTTCTCCTACAGTTACAATGTCATCAAAATAATCAATAATGTTCTCCCTCTCTAATGTAGGAATGAACAATTCCCTGTCTGAAGAAGTAGCCACTGCCATCTTTATTCCCCTGTTATGTGCCTTCTGAAGGAAATCCTTTACAAAAGGCTTGCACTTAATGTGGTTATGATATTCAACCTTTGCCATTTCAAACCATTCATTTACAAGGTCTTCCGGCGTTTCATTTTTCAGATTAAATCTTTCTATTGTGTAGACTGCTGTTCGGTAGGCTCCCATTGGTGAAATAATCTGCATATAATCTTCCGGAACTTCAAAGCCTCTGTCTCCCAAAAACTTTTCGTCTATGTCAGCCCATACGTTTGTACTGTCAATTAATGTTCCATCCAAATCAAATATAAAGCCTTTTGTATCTCTAAAAATTTCCATATTTTTTCCTTTAGTATTTTTTAAATTAATTTTTCCATTTCATCAAGGAGTTCTTCAAATAGTTTAAGTGCCTGCTCTATTGGCTCTTTGCTGTTCATATCCACCCCTGCCAGTTTTAAAAGGTCAATTGGATCCTTTGAATTTCCACCGGTCAGGAATTTCATATAGTCTTCCACTCCCTTTTCTTTTTCCTTCATTATTTTACGGGACAATGCTATTGCCGCTGACATTCCTGTAGCATACTGGTAAACATAAAAAGGATTATAGAAATGAGGTATTCTAGCCCATTCAAGTGCAATTTCTTCATCCAGCACTATATTTTCACCAAAGTAAAGTTTGTTTAAATCATAATATACTTTGCACAGTACATCACTTGTTAATGTTTCACCTTTTTCTACCATGGCATGAGTTATTTTCTCAAACTCTGCAAACATTGTCTGTCTATAAAGTGTTCCCTTAAACTGCTCTAAGAAGTGATTGATTAAATATGCTCTTGTCTTCTTGTCTTCAGTCTTTCCTAATAAATAATGGATCAGCAGAGACTCATTACAGGTTGATGCCACTTCTGCCACAAATATTTTGTATCCTGCATTAATATAAGGCTGGTTTTTGTCAGAATAATATGAATGCAAGGCATGGCCCATTTCATGAGCCAAAGTAAATACGTGGTCTAATGTTCCGTGGTAATTCAACAAAACATATGGATGGGTACCGTAGGCTCCCCATGAATAAGCTCCGCTTCTCTTGCCTTCATTCTCGTAAATATCTATCCATCGGTTGTCAAAGCCTTCCTGAAGTTTTTCCAGATATTCTTTCCCCATCGGTGCAAGACCTTCTTTAACCATTTTCTTTGCTTCATCAAAAGAATATTTTTTATCTGGAACATCAACTATTGGTGCGTAAATGTCATACATATGAAGCTCATCCACTTTAAGGGCTTTCTTTCTCAAATCAACATATCGATACATCAGATCCATATGCTCGTGAACTGTTCCTATAAGATTATCGTATACACTTTCCGGCACATTTGAAGAATCCAGATACATCGCTCTTGTGGATGAATAGTTTCTCACATCTGCGAAAAAACATGCCTGTTCTACATTTGCATTGAATGTAGCGGCAATTGTATTTTTCATACTGCCATAAGTATTGTATACTCCCTTGAACGCCTTCTTTCTTAATTCCCTGTCGGTTCCGGACATTATCGGAATAAAGTTTCCATGAGTAATTTTTATTTTTTCTCCGTTGTTTTCAATTTCAGGAAAGTCAATGTCAGCACCATTATACATTGAATAAATATTTTCCGGTGCTGAAGACATTTTTCTGCTCTTTGCCAGAATTTCTTCTGTTTTCTTATCTAATGTATGTTCCTTACTTCTTAATATCTCGCTTATATATCTTCTGTAATCTGTAAGTCTCGCATCCTCTAACCAGCTTTTAAGAATATCTTCATCCATGTTCAATATTTCAGGTTCAAAAAATGAAGCTGCCCCGGAAAGACTTATTACAAGATTCTGTGCCTTTCCGGCATATGCCTGATATTTGGCATTTGACATATCCTGATGATATTTCTGGTTTGAATAAACATATAATTTTTCTGCCAGGTTATTAACCTTGTCATTAAATAAAAGATAGGTTATTAACTCCTCTTTATTTTCTGTTATCTTATTTTCGTATTCCGAATACTTTTTCAAAGCCTCTGACACTTTTTCGTAATCCTTCTCCCATTGTTCATCACTCTCAAACATGTCTTCAAGTCGCCATGTATAACTAATTTTCTGTTCTTCCCTCTTCATTTTTTTGTCCTCCCTTTATAATATGTATTGCCCCCTCCCTTCGGCCGAGGGCTATTCGTCGGAAACATTTAAAGAAAATGAACCTCGTTCATTTTGTTTCCTCCTATAAATAACCTAAACATCTAAGGATGTATATAATTGCTGTAATTGTAAAAGCTGAAAATAATGTAGTCAAAACAATTACACTGCTTGTAAGAGTTCCTTCTGATTTCATATTTTTCGCCATTATGTATGAGCTTGGTGTAGTCGGTGAGCCAAGCATTATTACTATTGCCATTAACTTCTGGTCTCTAAATCCAAGTGCTATTGCAATGGGAAGGAATATAACTGACCATCCCACAAGCTTTAATGCTGTGGCAATGACTGCCGGTTTTACTTTTTCAATCGCTTTTCCTATTTCAAAGCTTCCACCTATAGCCAACAGTGCAAGAGGTGTAGTTATTTTTGCCAGACTTCCAATTGTGTTATCAATCATAACAGGAAATTTTACTTTCAATGCGGACAAAATCACACCAATTACTATTCCCAAAATAATAGGATTTGTTACTATTCCCTTTAAAGTTTTCGCAAGGGTGTTTTCCTGAGATGCGCCTTTTTGAGAACACTCCACCGTAAGTATTATTACGGAATAAATGTTGTAGATTGGCACTGCCCCGATTATCATAAGGGGAACCATGCCTGTAGTTCCGTAAATATTTAATACAAACGCTGCTCCCAATATTGCTGCACTGCTTCGGTATGATGCCTGAACAAATTCTGCTACGATACTCTTGTCATTCAGCAAAAGTTTCGCCCCTATGGTTGTTCCAAGACAGCACACTATAGTTACGATTGCGCAATAAAGAACATATTTTACCTCAAAATTTTCTGCAAAATCGTTATTCATCATGTCCTGAACGAGGAGCAATGGCAATGTAACCGTGAAGGTGATTTTATTTGCGGATTTAATAAATCCTTCAGTTATCCAGCCCCATTTTTTAAATATGTATCCTGCAACAATTACGAAAAATACAGGTAATGTTGCATTTAAACTATATATAAGATTATCCATTTTTATTCGCTTTCCTATGTTATGTCGTTTTATTTATTATCTGCCAAAATTTGTCTTTGCATTTCCGGATTAAACTTTCCTTCCCTTAACATTTCGATTTCGTTTTTGTAAGGCGCATATGCCTTCTTTTTATTTTCTTCATCTTTAATATAAGGAGTTTCAAGAATTTTTGGAACATTCTCAAACTCTTTCAGATAAACAATCTCTTTCAAAGTGTCAAAACCAATGTTTCCAAAACCGATATTTTCGTGTCTGTCTTTTGATGCTCCGCATGGATTTTTGCTGTCGTTAATATGGAACACGGCAATCTGATCCTTTCCAATGACTTTGTCAAACTGTTCCAATGTTCCACTTAAGTCATTTACCAAATCGTATCCACTATCATTTACATGACATGTATCAAAGCACACGCGCAACTTGTCATTGTGAACTACTCCGTCATATATTCTGGCAAGTTCTTCAAAGTTTCTTCCTATTTCACTGCCTTTTCCTGCCATTGTTTCAAGTGCAACATAAACATTGGTGTCTTTTGTCAGGACATTATTTAATCCATTTACAATCTGATTGATTCCTGCATCTACTCCTGCGCCAACATGGGAACCGGGATGTAAAACCATGACCTTACTACCCATTGCTTCTGTTCTCTCTAATTCTGTAGCCAGAAATTTTTCCGCAATTTCATATGTTTCAGGCTTAATGGTATTACCTAAATTTATAATATATGGAGCATGAATAATAATCTCTTCAATATTATGCTCTTTCATATATTCCCACGCCTCTTTTATTTTTAATTCACTAACATCTTTTCTTCTTGTATTTTGTGGTGCACCAGTATATGCCATAAATACATTTGCTCCGTATGAGTATGCTTCCTTAGCCGAACCTAAAAGCATATCCTTTCCACTCATTCCAACATGTGATCCTATCTTTAACATTTTTATATTCCTTTCATTCCTATAGTCTTTGTCAATGCCTTTTTAATATACCACACCTGCTGTATTTTTTCTATTTTCTTTGCTATACTTTATAGAAGGAGGCTTTAATATATGAAAGACATTGTTATAAAGAAATTTTTCGAAATAGATAAAAATTTATTTGATATATGTTACAACGAAACATGGCAGTTATGTTGTAAGTTTGACGGCATTAATGATCACCCAAATTTTCTTGAAGATGACTTTTCATTGTACACAGATAAGCCCTGCCTGTACTATGCCATTGATGTTTCCACGGACACTCCCGTAGGACATCTTGCATTATATATGGAGGGAGACGACACTGTTGAAATCTGTCTGTTAATCCGTCCTCAATACAGGAACCGTGGAATTGCCAGAGAATTATTTAACCTGTTTTCGTTAGATTACAAAGGTTATACTGTTTCTCTCCCTGTTTCTTCTAAAAACAAATCGGGTATAAAAATCGCAAAACATTTTGGCTTTGAATATGATTCAACTGAACATTTAATGGAATTAAATCTTGATGGTTGTTCCGATATTTCAACCTCTAAAATTACTACTAAATACAGTAATCAGACATTTTTTGCCTATGCCGCAGATATGAATGTAGGAGTTTGCAAGACCGAGGTTATTGCCAAAGATGTTATGTGCCTCTATGATATTCAAATTTTTGATGAATATCGTGGTTGCGGATATGGTACCGAGATGCTAAATGCTGTTTTGGATGAATTATCCAAAACATACTCCCGGGCTATTCTTCATGTGTCAAAAGAAAATGTTATCGCCTGTAACCTATATGAGAAACTTGGGTTTAGAATTGTAAGAAGTTGTACTTATTATAGATATGAGGTGGAGTAGAAAGTTTTTAGTGAGAGTACAGTATTGATTTGATTTTGAACTTGCTTTTGCCCGTAATTTTGTTGGTTGAGAGTTTGTGCTTGGGATGAATACACCAAAAATTTTATTTTAGCTTTTTTCTGCCCGTAATTTCGTCGGTCGTTATCTTGTACTGGGGATGGATACACCACAAATTTCATTTTAGCTTTTTTCTGCCCGTACTGTTTGTGGATTGAGAGCTTATACCGGAGATGAGTACACCACAAGCTTTGTTTTTGTTTGTCCCTGCCCGTACTTTTGTCTATTGTCAACTTGTACTTAGAATTAATACACTACAAGCTTCATTTTAGTATATATATACCCGTACTTTCGTCGGTCGTTATCTTGTACCAGAGATGAATACACCACAAATTTTATTTTATCTCAATTATCCACCTGCTCGCGCCACAAAAAAAGTGTCCTATTTATGATTCCATAAATGCAACACATTTTTATTCTAGTACGTAAACAACTGTGTCCAATATGTTCTTCCATTACTTCCTACATAATAGGCAACACCTATATTCTTAAAATTAGGATTTAGAATATTTGCTCTGTGTCCTGAACTGTTCATCCAACCATTCATAACTTCTTCCGGACTTCTCTGTCCCCAGGCAATATTTTCTCCTGCTCCCCTGCCGCTGTTGTAGTTAAATTCCCTCCTGTAGGCGGCTTCAATCCTAAACTGCCGACATCTGCTGGGGTCTTCTTCCCTGAGTTATAATAACAAAGGCATTTGCCTGAGGGGGTATACTCCGGGTCATTGCCGCTGAAAAAATAGCACTTATCCATGCACCTCTTTGTATGCAACAGGCACATGTATTTTGACCAAACGAATTAAACACCCTTGTATTTGGGCTGATATTTAATCTGATTTGTCTGTCGAATCTGTTACCTGTATTGGATTCAGTATTATATGACAATGAATTTAAACAGTTCGCAGGATTTTATTTACATCCTAACTGCCAGAATGCCACTGCACTTGCAGCGGCCACGTTCAGAGAATCAACTCCGTGGGACATTGGTATTTTTACTGTGTAATCACAATTTTCAATTGTCTCATGAAGCAGTCCTTCTCCTTCTGTTCCAAGAATTATTGCCAGTTTTTCTTCTGACATTAACTGCTCATTATCTATGCTTACGGAATTGTCAGTAAGTGCCATTGCTGCGGTTTTAAAACCAAGGTTCTTCATGATTTTCATGCCGTCCTCAGGCCAATCGTCGTGAGAATCAAAAAATGTCCACGGCACCTGGAATACCGTTCCCATACTGACTCTGATTGCCCTTCGGTATAGAGGGTTGCTGCAGCCCTTTGTAAGAATAACCCCATCAATTCCAAGAGCTGCTGCGGAACGAAAAATCGCACCGACATTTGTTGGATTCATTACATTTTCAAGTATGGCTATTCTCTTTGCCCCACTGCAGATTTCATTTACGCTTTTCATTTCAGGTCTGTGCATGGCACAAAGCATACCTCTTGTCAGTTTAAATCCGGTAAGCTTAGTTAATACATCAAACTCTGCTGTATATATTGGAATTTCACCACATCTCTCAAGAATTGATTTTCCTTCACCATTTATGTGCTTATGTTCTATCAATACTGAAATTGGAACACATCCAAAATCCAGGGCTCTTTCTATAACTTTTGGACTTTCTGCTATAAAAATACCACCGTTTTTTCCAAATCCATTTAATAATTCTGCCTCTTTAAGACGGGCATATATATCCAGTTCTTTGGCATCAAAATCTGTAATTTCTATAATATTCACTATTACCTCACTCCCCTACACTTCTTTGTAGTATACACATATGTCTTCGTAATTGCCGTCCTTTAATCTAAATCCTTTTTGAATTGTTCCAAGACACTTAAATCCTAGTCTTTCATATAAATGTTTTGCGTGAACATTGGTTGCCACAACGGCATTAAACTGTAATATTCTAAAGTCTGCCTCGTGTGCTTTATGAATGCAGTCGCGAACCAATTTTTCTCCAATATGCTGTCCTCTGATTCCTGATGATACAGCAAAACTTGCATTACTTATATGTCCGCAACGTCCCACATTGTTTGGATGTAGTATGTACAACCCAAGAATCACTCCTGTATTTTTATCCTCAGCCACACCACAGTATGTCTGGGAATCAAAAAAGTCTTTTCCATTCTCATCAGTAAGATATTCCTCCTGAGGAAATGCTACTGCCTCCTCAACTACTTCATTCCAAATGGATATCATTGCAGGAATATCCCTGTCATTATATTTTCTTACTTCAATATTCATTTCCATAATTCTGCCTCTCGCTTTCATGATATTTACCTGTATATATTATATCTTATTATGAAAAAAAAAAAAAACTTTTTTAGCCTTTAGTTAAAGTTGAATTTTGTTTTCATATCTTCTATAATTTTTATATAATAAGATGTAATTTACGGAGGATATATTATGGTAAGAATTGCTACGATAGGAACTAATTTTGTTGTGGACTGGTTTCTTCAGGCGGGACTTAAATGTAATGATTTTTCTTATGTTGGAACATATTCAAGGGATTTCCAAAAAGGTGAAACGTTTTCGAAAAAGCATAATGGAAAGTTGATTTTTACGGATTTAAATGAATTGGCCAACAGTAATGAAATTGATGCGGTGTACATTGCAAGCCCCAATAGTCTCCACTACTCTCAGGCAAAACTTATGATTGAGCATGGGAAACATGTTTTAATTGAAAAAACAATTACCAGTAATCTTAAGGAACTGGAGGATTTAGTATCTCTGGCAATGAAACATAACGTGGTTATTATGGAAGCCATGCGAAATGTTTTTGGACCGGGATTTAAGGCTATACAGGATTCCCTCCAAAAGATTGCCCCGGTGCGAAGAGTTTCATTTCAATACTGCCAGTATTCCTCCCGCTATGATAAATTTAAGTCAGGAATTATTGAAAACGCCTTTAACAAAGATTTTTCAAACGGGTCTCTTACGGACATTGGAGTGTACTGCATTCATCCGCTGGTTAAATTATTTGGTCTTCCTAAGGAAATATTTTCTCTTGCACAAATTCTCCCTAAAAGCATTGACGGTCAGGGAACTATGATTGCCAAATACAGCGACATGCTGGCAGAAGTGACTTATTCTAAAATAACTAATTCTATGCTTCCAAGTCAGATTCAAGGAGAAAAAGGTGCCATAATTATAAATAACATTCCTGAACCAAGAGAAGTGGAAATTATATATAATGATAGTACAAAAGAAAAAATTGATTTTGCACTTGACGAAGATGATATGATTTATGAAATACAGGAATGGCTCTCTCTGATTAATGAAGGAACATATAATGATAGAAATATCAGATATTCTCTTATGGCATTGAAGGTTATGGATAAAATAAGAAATCAGCAGGATATTGTTTTTCCTGCTGACTTAAAATAAGTGAGTTATAAAAAAGAGATAGGGAGTTATCACTATTGTATCAGCCCCATACCGGAACCTGTTTAAACAAAGTTTTCTTTCCCCAGCCTGACATTTTCTTACTTAAAAAAATCCAGCCTGTCTTTCCGGTTTTAGTTTTTACATATGCAAAACCGTTATCCCTCTTATCAAGACCATATTTTCCCTGAGGACGTTTTGCTACATTCTTTGCCGGCTTGATTTTTATAATCCTAAGTTTGTCTCCTTTTTTCAAAGTAAATTTGTTCTTTGATTTTTTAGATGCAGTTTTGTACACTTTCATATTTTTCTTTACAGTATACATATATTTTTTTGAGCTTTCCACAAGTTTGTAAGTTCCCGTAGCCGGTACAATTTTATCACCTTTTAACTGTAATGGAATATCTGCGTAAAAACATCCTATTGGCAATGCGTAAGGTGTATCCACAATAATATGGAACCTTCCATTACCTTTCACATTCTTGAACCGATATCCTCTCACATACATCAGTGCCTTGTTACTGCCTGTTTCAAATTCTGTAATTTCTTTTCCGTTCCATCTTTGAAAAGAACTGTAATCCAATGTATACGAATAACTGCCTATCTGAAAATTTAACTCTATTGTCTTGTCAGAAGTGTCAAAGTCAATTACCTTATAGCTTGCCCATACGTCTGTTAATTTTTTTGTATATACATTTTTGTCATTTATAAACAGACTTACACTGTCAAAAAACTCATTGTCTTTAGCGCTTACATGGGTCTGGTAATATATCTTTTCCTTAGTGCCATCTCCATCCAAATCATAATAGTATACCTTGTCCTTCTCCAACAGTCTGTTGGTTGCCGCATAGGCATTGTCACTCTTTAGTATGGTAAATAAACCACATAACGAGATTACTGCAATTACAAAAGTTAACATCTTCTTCATGATTCTTTCCTCCTTCTACTTACCATCAAATTTATTAATTACATACACTCCAAGTGCCACAAGCATTCCTGCTACAAAGTACTTAAGCTTCATTGGCTCTCCTAATATTATTGCCGAGAATATAACTCCCAATATAGGAATAAATGCATTAAAAATTGCTATTTTGCTTATTGGGTTACAGGCTATCAGCTGATTGTATATACCAAAACATACTGCTGATATTAACACAAGAGAAATTATTATTAATATTGATTTTGCAGTTATGTTCCATCCTACATACGGGTGGACAAAAAATGTTATGATACACAAAATCATTCCACCGATAGCCATGCTTAATCCGGTGGCTAAAGTCATGTCCATTTTCTTTGAAACGACTCTTGTTAATATTCCTCCAAAAGCTCCACATAGGGCATTCAGGAGAATCATTCCGTCCCCTCTAAGGGAGATTCCGGAAAACATAGCCTGCCCTACCTGAATATTAATAAGCAATATTCCGCCAAATCCGAGAACACAGCCCAAAGCTTTAATCTTTGTAAATTTATCGTCTGCAAAAATCAGGCAGGATAATATAATTGCAAAAAATCCATTCATTGAATCTAATATTGTTGATCTTGAACTTGGTAAATATCCCAAGCCAACATACGAAAAACAATAATGTAGTGATATGTTGACAATTGCAAACAGTAAAAGCCACAACCAGCTTTTTCCTTCTTTTATCTGCATTTTTTTCTTTTGAAGTAATGCAAATATAATTACAATTATGCCTGCCATCAAAAATCTGATTCCTGCAAATCTGATTTTGCTTCCAAGATCATCTGATGCCACATTTAGATTTGAATATCCAAGTTTTATAAGAGGATACGCCAATGACCATCCTGCCGCACACAAAAATGCCAAAACCGGTACAAGTTTTTTATTTTTAAATATCGAATTACTCATGTCTCTTTTCCTATCATTAGAAAATCGTATTTCAGTCTTTTTAATTATATTCCTTCATAAGTTTCACATACTCCATAGCATTTTCTTTATTAGCCATTATCTCTTTTGATGTAAGTTTTCTAATTATTTTTGCCGGATTTCCAAAGGCCATTGAATTATCAGGAATTTCCATTTTCCCCGTAACAAGAGCTCCTGCTCCTATAATACAGTTTCTTCCTACTTTGGCTCCATTTAATAAAATACTACCCATTCCGATTACTGTATTATCTCCAATATGGCATCCATGTACAATAGCATTATGTCCTATGGTTACTCCCTCTCCAACAACAATTGGAAATCCATTTCCTGTATGCAATGTACAATTATCCTGTATATTAGTGTTGTTTCCAATTGTAATACTTTCCATATCAGCACGGACTACTGCATTGTACCATATTCCTACATTTTCCCCCAGACTGACATTTCCCACAATATGGGCTCCAAGTGCTAAAAATATTTTTTTATTATCCATTCTCAACTCCTTAAATATCCTTTCAGTTTTATTTTAACCTAAAAAAACCCTTTATGCCACTGTTAATAGCATAAAGGGTCATTAAATATTTTTCTATCTGTTATATAACTGAAGTTCGTAAAGTCTTACAGTACCAACTCCACCATTATCTGAATTAAATATCTTAAATACAATGTATCTTGCAGTCTGGCTTCCTATGTCAAAGGATGAAATTGCATCATTCTGATTTACTTGATAATCTACTGACCTCCATTCTTTTCCATCGTTTGATACAAGAACTTCCCATTCAGTAGTATTACCGAAACCTTCCTTAGTTGATGTATTATAAAGAGTATAGGTATTAAATGTCTTTGTACTTCCAAGGTCTATCTTTACAAAGTGCTGAGCACCTGATAAAGCATATGCCTGGTTTTCGACGCTTCCTGATGTTGCACACCATTTTGTTGACAAATCGCCATCAATAAGTTTAGATGAAGACTCACCATCCTTTGTGTAACCTGATTCACTGATAATTGTTGCACCTGACAATAAATTTGTTCCGCTTGTTACTGCTGAAGACAGTTTTGTACCGGTTCTATTTCCATGAATTTTTCCTACGTAAGCAGGATAATCAATGTTTGGTACTCCCGGCAAATCTGTAGTGATCCAATTATCTGAATAATTTCCAAATCCGGTAAATGTCCATGTACCGTTTTTAAGTTCCTCTACATAATGTAATCTGAGAGATTCTATACAATCATATCCTGTAATCTGTTTTACTAACTGATTCCATGGTGTTGATGTATCATATGGATTATCATCATATCTTGTACCCTTATTGTCCTTTAATAAATGGTTAAGACTATCAATAAGACCATATTTTACATTTCCATTACTATCTTTTGTTGTTGGATATTTTGAATCCATATATGAGAAGAACCATTTATTATTTCCATATGCCTCATAGCCCCAGTCCTGAAGGGATGTATCGTTGGCATAATATACCTGCGCAGTATCTTCATGTGCCCAGTGATAGTAACGGAATCCACCGTAATTTGCCATATTTTCTACCCACCATGCTTTTGATGATGAAGATACATTTCCGTACTGCTGTACAGCATGTGTTAACTCATGTGTAAAATATCCAATTCCTCTTGGATTATTATTCATCCAATCAACTGAAATTACTATTGAAGAACCGGATGTGTATGCCACTCCATCATATCCCTTGTCAGCTCTTACAAATATTTTTTTAGGTTCCGAACCTGTTCCCCAACGTTTATACTGTCTTGGGTAAACCTCGTAGAATGCATTATACAATGCTTCTTTATATCCCTTTGCTGTAACCTGTTCCCAGTCACCTACAAACAAAGCTTTGAACTCACTATCAGTTACTGAACTACCCCTTAATGTAATGTCTGAAATCTGGAAACTATTTCCGTACAATTCTGTAATTTCCATTTTATACTGAGTATATGTTCCTATCTTATCAACAAGATATGTATAATCAGCATAATCCTGATCTGCCATTCCGCTTTCATTTACCGTATCAATTAATTCCCAGTTTTTTCCGTCAGCCAAGCCGTATAACTTCCATGCCTTAATTGTTCTGTTTGGATATTTTGAATTATCGTTAGCAGTTGTAATTGTGTAACTGTAAAGTGTTGTATTCTGTTTCATTTTCCATACTATATTCCCCGGTATCTGAGATGTAGAATATAATTTAGTTGCTCTCTTACCATCAAATATATTTTCCACACCTTCATTTGAATTAAATCCGTTTATTGTAGTAGCCCCGGTATCTATTCCACTTACCTGATCTGTAATATCAATTCCTCTACTTTCTGTAATTCTGTCGACATCACCTTTCAGATAAATTTCAGACATCTGTGAACCATAATATAACTTTCCATCATCACCACTATTTTTAATAATAATCATAAAATATTGTGCTGACATCTGTGTTGTACAATTAAATGTGTATTCACCATTATTTGTGTGGGTAATTCCACCATTATCAATATCTGAAACAGTTGTCCAGTTTTCACCATCCATTGATGCATATACTGCCCAGCTGTGAGGATCTCTATGCTTATATGTGGATGCATCCCCTGCTAATACAAATGTGTAACTCTTAAGTGTAACTGCTCTCTTCATTTTCCATGCAATAGTGATTGCCGGAGCATCATTTGTAAAGAACTTTGTATTAACATTATTGTCAAATATTTTTTCTATTCCTTCGTTGTTACTTGTATTTCCTTTGGTTGATGACAATTTATCATCAATACCATCCAAATATGGTGTAAGTGAAATGTCACTTGCTACCTGAGAATCAGCTGCTTCCTCCTGAACCCCCGGATTCTTTACTACATGAGATGTATCTTCCAGTGCCTTAGTTGGAGCTTCCGTTGGTGCTTCTGTAGACGCCTCTGTTGGGGTTACCGTTGGTGCTTCCGTAGACGCCTCTGTTGGTGCTACTGTTGTAGCTACATTATCTTTTGTTACTTTAAAATCAATTGTTGTTTTATCTGACTCATATCCATTTTTTTCTGCTGTTACGGAAATTTTATAATCTCCTACTGTTGTAAAATATTTTGAATCACAATTATAGAATCCTGCAACAATTCCTGATTCAATTTTTGTATCATTTATATAGAAGTTATATGTAACTCCCTCTTCCATTGCCCAGGCAAAATAGAATGGTAAATTCTTGTTTCCTGCAAATGTTAATCCTATCGGTGCTGCAGGTTTATTAGGATCCGCTGTTGTTGGAGCTACCGTTGTTGGTGCTTCTGTCGGAGCCTCTGTTGGGGCTACTGTTGGCGCTTCCGTTGGGGCCTCTGTTGGTGCTACCGTTGGAGCCTCTGTTGGTGCTACCGTTGGGGCCTCTGTTGGTACTACCGTTGGGGCCTCTGTTGGTGCTACCGTTGGTGCCTCTGTTGGCGCTACTGTCGGTGCCTCTGTAGGCGCTACTGTCGGTGCCTCTGTAGGCGCTACTGTAGGTGCTACTGTTGGGGCTGCTGTCAGAGTTTCCGTCGTAATCTCTGTTTTTGTTTCTACAACTTTAGTTGTAACTACTACACCATTTGCAGTTGTAGGAGCAACTGTTGTAGATGTCTGTGCATTTCCTGATGTTTGCTGTTCCCCTTTATTATTTTTTACCGTTACTTTTACTTTGTATTTCTTCTTATTATATGTAGCTTTTATTACTGCCTTTCCGGCTTTTTTAGCTTTAATTACAATTTTGTTTTTTAATTTTCCTTTTTTCTTAATGGAAACTACTTTTTTTCCTTTTACTACTTTCCATTTAACCTTTTTGCTTACATGTTTTAATTTAATAGTTTTCTTTTTCCCAACTTTTAGACTTACTTTCTTTTTACTCAGCTTTACTTTTTTAGTAGCTGCATAAGTTGGTACTTCTGAAATTGGCATGTAAGCTCCTGCCACAGCAATTACAAGTACAATTGCCAGTATTCTACTTTGTAGCTTTTTCATTTTTTAACTCCTCCTATTTTTTGTTTATAACCTTAACTTTAACATACAAAAAAAACCTTTTCTAGATACCATTTGTTATAAAGGTGTCATAATTTTATTTTTTACTTTGTAATTTACACCATTATATATTCGCTCAACATTTCTTTCTCATTGATTTCTATTTCATTTGCGATTTCAATCAATTCTTTTATCCCCGGATTACTGCCATTTCCTGCAATTGTGGTGGTATGTTTTCCGTTTTCTGTATTTTAGACGTGTAATAGATAATAGTTTGTCTATTATATTATCATTATTTTGTTTTATTTATAAGTTTATACCTCTTGTTAAATTACGACTTTAAAATGTTAATGCCGGTTTCTTTCAACCCTAAATTTCTATATATCGACATATCATTTTTTATACAATTATGTTAGTATATTCTCATATGTCTATGCGGACAAATTTTATTTTACTATATGAGGAAAAACAGTTATGAAAGAACGAAAAACCTGGATTGATGCCATAAAATCTATTGCAATAGTTTTAGTAATATTAATTCATTCTTTACAGGAGGAATATTCATTTTATCCACCTGATTTAAACAAGCTTAGTACAAAGCATGAACTTTTTGCATTAATATTATTTACCATAGGTAGAATTGGCGTTCCACTGTTTTTAATGTGTACGGGATTTCTTTTGCTTGGAAGAGATTATAATGATAAAACTACGAAAAGATTTTGGAAAAGAAATGTTTTAGGATTGGTTATTACCTGTGAAATATGGATTGCATTGTACAATATATTTTTAATCCTTCATGGTGATGAAGAATTCTCCATTTTGACCTTTTTTAAAACAATGACATTTACCACACCTGTTAATTTTACCCATAATCCGACCTGGTATATTCCTATGATTATCGGTGTGTACATATTTATTCCATTTTTATCGTCAATACTGGCAAAGTTTGACTGGAAACTTTTAAGAATACCATTCGCAATAACAACATTTTATTTATTAGTGCTACCGGTTATAAACAATGTACTCTTAGCTTATAAAAAGGAACCCGCTATCAATCAATTATACCTGAATTTTAGCGGTGGCATATATGGCGTAATGATTATCTGCGGTTATCTGGGATTGAAATGGCTTAAGAAAATAAGCACTCCTTTGCTGACTTTAATCACGACAGTATCATTTGGGTCACTGCTCTATTTACAGTTTATCTGCTATCAGGAAGACTATGAGTATAGAACATGGTATGACAATATCTTTTTAGTAATTATTGCATTATGCATATTTGTTATTGTAAGTAGAAAAAAGCAATGGCATTTTGCAGCACTATGGAAAACTTTAGCCAATTGTTCCTTTGGAATATATTTAATACACAAACCTATACTGATGTTTATGCACAATAAGGTTGGGGGAATAAATGAACCTGTTAATCTATTCATTATATTCATCACTGTCTTTGGAATAAGCTGGTTGCTTGTATATATGCTGGGAAAAATTCCAAAATTAAATAGGATATTATTCTTTATGAAATAAAATGTAAAAGGACGGATGCTCACAAACATCCGTCCTTTTACATTTTTTTAGCGGGAAACACCTAATCTTGACATTAATGCTTCCTGTAATACCTTTGAAACGTTAAGATGTGCTTTTTCTGCTTCCTGATTCAGCCAATTTGGAATTGTCACATTTCGTCTAACAGTTTTGTTATCCAGCATTCTTCGATACACCACTAAATCTACATCAACAAGGGATAGTATAGATTTTCCTTCTCCATAAAATGTTCCCTTTGTAAGGTCCACCTTTAACACATCTGAAGGTTCGGGAACATCTCTTCCTTCATCCTCTGCATTAATACATTTTATGCCTATTGCATCTCTTGCCATCATAATGGCCTCTGCCATTGTGCCTTTTCTCTTTCCCTCTTCATTTGCTTCTGTAAGTATTCCCAAATCCGGAACCTCAATTAAAATATTATTACCTACATCTGTAAAAATTGTTGGATATGCAACTTTCATTTCAACACCCTCCATTCATACCTATACAATAGTCTATTAAAATGGGAATTTTATAATCCCCATTTTCTTAATATTGCCTTTGCTAATCTTTCATCTACTTCCCTGTGCCTTGGAATTTGTTCTTCATCCTTTCCTCTCCTATATATATCGTGATTACTGCCATGTCTTTCAAATTCAAACCCAACACTTTGAAGCTTTTTAATTAAATCACGTTGCTTCATTAGTATCCCTCCTTCTAAATATATTATACACATTTTTTACACACTCGCAAATGTTTTATACACATTTTTTACACACTTAAATATTTTTAACAAATTTTACGTCCAAATGCCGACCATTTCTTAGATAAAATAATAAATTTAATCATCCACTACTCTTTTCAATATTATATTCATTATCTTTCACCACTCTAACACGTTAAATTGACAAACTCCCCACATTTCTTTAATATGATGTTTGCGGTGCAAAATTTCACCCAAAATATTATAAAATTAGAATTGAGATTTTTATGGAAAGAGAAAAATTCAAATCCAGACTTGGATTCATCCTTATATCCGCCGGATGCGCCATTGGTATCGGTAATGTATGGCGTTTTCCTTACGTTGTAGGAAACAACGGTGGCGGATGTTTTGTATTATTTTACATTTTGTTTCTTGTTATTCTAGGGCTTCCTATTTTAACAATGGAATTTTCAGTTGGCAGGGCAAGCCAGCAAAGTATTTCAAGGGCGTTTAAAACTCTCGAAAAGAAAGGTCAGTATTGGCACCTTCACGGTTACATAGGAATGATTGGTAATTATATTCTTATGATGTTTTATACTACCGTTGCAGGGTGGATGTTAAGATACTTTTTTGATACTGCAAAAGGGGATTTTACAAATGCCGGCACAGCCGATGTTCAAAAACATTTTTCTAACATGAATGCTGTTCCTTCAGAAATGATTTTCTGGACAGTTCTTGTCATCATTATCGGTTTTCTTGTATGCTCTCTGGGATTGCAAAAGGGTGTGGAGAAAATTTCCAAGTTAATGATGATTGCCCTTCTGATTATTATGGTAGTTTTAGCTATTAACAGCATTTTTCTTGACGGTGCAGACAAAGGGCTGTATTTCTACCTTGTGCCTGATTTTGAACAGATAAAAAAAGTGGGGCTGATTAACGTTATTGTGGCAGCTATGAACCAGGCATTCTTTACTCTCAGCATTGGAATGGGTTCAATGACAATTTTCGGAAGTTATTTAGACAAGGACCGTTCACTTCTTGGTGAATCAATTAACATTGTTGCTTTAGATACATTTGTAGCTGTGGTATCGGGATTAATTATTTTCCCTACATGTTTTGCATTTGGTGTTAGTCCGGACCAGGGACCAAAACTTATTTTTGTTACTTTACCAAATATTTTTGCGAAAATGCCCGGCGGTCGTATCTGGGGAAGCTGCTTTTTCATTTTCATGGCTTTCGCAGCTTTTTCCACTGTAATTGCAGTATTTGAAAACATCATGTCCTCATGTATGGATTTATGGAAATGGTCCAGAAAGAAAACTGCCCTTATAAATGCAGTAATTATAATTATCACTTCTATACCTTGCGTTTTAGGTTTTAATGTTCTGTCGGGATTTCATCCTTTGGGCAAAGGCACCAACGTTATGGATTTAGAGGATTTTATAATCAGCAATCTGATTCTTCCAATAGGATCACTTATTTATACTTTATTCTGTACCAGCAAATACGGATGGGGCTGGGACAATTATTTGAAGGAAGTCAACTCCGGTATCGGTCTGAAGGTTCCCGGTAAAATTCGTTTCTACTGCAAATGGATACTTCCTATTACAACTTTATTCATTATTGTGAATGGGTTGATTTCAGTATTTAATAAATAATTTACTATAAAAACTCCTGTATACCATTTCTGATATACAGGAGTTCATCTTTTTTAAACTATTACACTACTTTCTAATCTTAATTTTCTTCACACTGCTCCAATCACTTATATAAGTCTTTCCATCAACCACTTTATAGGCTCTGACCTTTACATAATATGTTTTCTTTTTCAACTTACCAAGAGTCTTGGCTGCTTTTTTTACTTTTATGGTTTTTGTTCCCTTCTTACCAAATTTCTTTGAAGTTGAATATCTTATTTCATATCCTGTAACTCCGGCAACCTTCTTTAGTTTAAGTTTAATTTTTCTATTATTCTTTGAACGTGAAGCCTTTTTAATTGTAACTTTCTTAACATCTATTTTGATGTTATTGTTTATGTTTGTGTTGTTGCCTTTACCGTTATTATTGTCTTTAACATTATCTTTATTGTCGTCATTTCCCGGTGTTGTTTCAACCGGCTTTTTAGTTGCAATAATACCATACTCGCTTAGATGAGTAGTTTCAAAAGTGATATAGCCGTCTTTAACAGTTGCGTCATACTGTTCTTTAATTTTTCCTCTTTCCACATACACAACCTTATATGTGTCATATCCTCCTAAACTATCAGGTATCTGGAATTTTATTTTCATTTTGATTCCGTTGACTTCTACGATTTCCTGCCCTTTGTTCAGTAACAGAATTTCCACAAGATATTTTACATTTTCTTTTGCAAGACTCTCGGGTATATCCAGTTCACTTATTTTTAATTTATAGTTCTCATCCATAAGTTTTTCGAAGATTACACTTCCCTTTATACCATCTATGGATGGAATTTCTTTAGTTCCTTCAAAGTAATTCGGATCCTTTGCCCATGTTGCATATAATGTAATGTTTCTATACATACCTGTGTTCTCAATCAGACCATCTTTTTCGAAATCAGACTCTCCGTATTTCCAATCTCTCCAATACATATATTTGTAATCTTTTTTTGAACCGTCTTCCTTAGAATTCCATCCATTAAAAATGTAACCTTTCCTTTCAGGAATATACTGGAATATTTTCATGAGTGATGTACTATCAGCTCCACCAAGATAGTCGTACTGCTTCGATTCTTCCCCTTCAATTGTTCCACCATTTGCATTTAATGTTAACACATATGAAATTGGTCTTTGATCTTTCGGAATGTCAGGGTCGTTTAAATGCCCATTCTCATCTACTCCATAGAAATTAAGGCTTTTATACACTGCAGAAATACTTATTGCATCTGATTCGGTAAAATAAGATTTATCTATTGATGTTATAAATTTTCCACCATAATCCCAACCACAAAATGTGCATCCTTCTCTTTCAGGATTATACGCTGATAAATCTACAGTCTTAAATTCTGCTGAATCTATTTTCAGCCTGATTTTGTTTTTTTGCATAATTTTGCCGCCAAAAGCATCTATAGTTACGTAATACTTCCCTGTATCCTTTAATTCTTCATCAGAAAATTTTGCATACAATCTGCACCCTTTTTCATAGTTTCCACTCATACTCCATCCTGACATTGAAAAATCACTAACATTAAGTTGAGTAACCAATTCTTCTGAATTATAGTTTTTTCCCCAACCTTTAAACTTAGTTGTTCCATTGAACCCCTCAATGCCTCCGGTTATATCAGATACATTTACTATACACTCATCTTTATCAAAATTAAATCTGATTTTTTTTTCCTGTTCACCATCAATATCTGCATCATAATCTCTAGGTGATATTCCTAAAATCAATGAATATTCACCATCATCACATATTTCCAGTGCTTGAACGTTATTTGATGACAATTGGATTGCTGCTATGAATAATGCAAATACAATCATGATTTTTAAAATAAATTTTCTTTCCATAGTCCTTCCTCCTAAATTTTTATATTACATTTAATTATAATATGAATTATTATTTTAAACATCGTCCTTTTACATCAAAAAATGGACATCTTCCTTCGGAAATATCCATAAAAATTTCTGTTTATGTTGCAATAATAGTGCGCATAAAGGTTGTTGCAAATTTGCATTGATAGAGGTATTTTTCTCCTTTCGTTTTTTCGTTTTAATGTATTAGAACTTTTTAATAATCCTAAATTTTGCGTTCAGATTTAAAATTAACGAGGGTTTGTCATTAACGACCATTAACGATAAACCTCAATAAGTTTGATTACTACGTGGAGTTTTTGATTATTATTTTATCGAAAATTTAACATAATGTCTTTTTCCGTTTATTAAGTATAAAATTTTATAAGTTCCGTTTTCTAAATTATCATAATAATTAGACAATAAAAGTGAAAATTCTGTACTTTCTTTTCCTGTAAAGCAATATCCTGTACCTTCTATAACCGTATTTGTTTTTATTCTATTCCATGTTTTACCATTCTTCTTTTTAAGTTCGTATGCACATTCATAATCAACAGCTCCTGGTTTTGAATTAGATATCTTTAGTCTTAACTCGATATTATGATTAACTTTTCTTGCCTTTATAAGCTTTATACCAGTTTTACTTGGATTATCATTTATACTAATTTCTTTCTTAGCAACATATGCATAATACTTTATCTTTTTTTTAGAAGTATTTATTACAATAATACTTTTTCCACATTTCTTTCCATAAAAAGAAACTACATTGTTTTTCTTAGTTACCTTAACCTTTTTGTTATTTGCCTTAACAGAAAGAACATCTCCATCATCCTTAGAGATTAAAATTGCTGATTTAGTTCCTTTCACCAATGCTTTTGTGTTGATTTCGTTTGCATATGTACTAGTGTTGAAACCTAAAATAAATGTTAATGTAAATATCAAACATAATACTATTTTCTTTCCCACATTATCACCTCATTATTTAGTAGAAATAGATTTCAAATGAATCATCAATATTGTTCCATTTTATAAAACCAGAATAAGTACCATTGCTACATTTAGTAATACCTAGTGCACAATATTCACCGTCATTTTTTGTATACATTATTCCGCCACTATCACCACCTTTTACTTTAATTTTTGCTTCATACATATCCTTAAATGCGACATTCCCAATAGTTGTAGAATAATTATAACTTGTCAACGTTCCTGATGTTAAATAAGTAGTTGAACCTGCTTTATATACTGTAAATCCAGTATACCAAACGTAAAGATAGTTTGTTGATATTGTTTTTCCATCACTTGTGCTTCCTGATGAATTTGAGTAATATACTACTCTTGATGGAGTGTAATTACTATTTGTAACTTCTACAAATGATGCATCAACTTTTCCAGAGTACTTTCTTTTTATAACTTTTCCAATTTTTGTTTTGCATAATCCATCAATGTATATTGTATCACCTTTTGCTAAACCATGACCACATGTCACAAAACCATATCGTTTTTTTCCATTACTATCAATAGTATAGGCTTTTAAACCTATACTACAACGTGTCGAATATACTGTATTGCCACTTGTATATTCATATTTGTAAATTGCTCTGCCAAGTTTTAGTTTTGTCGCAGAATCCTCATTTTCATCTACGTTTTGAACAAATTCAATTATATCATTGTTCATAACATATTTTTTGAATAAAGTAATGTTATTTTTGTCAGTGTTCTTCATATAAACTGTTACTCTGTTATTCTCCAATGAAATACCACATCCAACAATATTTTCACAAATGTTCTTTTCATCTTCAGTTAACTCACTTTTTGCAAGTAGCTTATCCATTTTGATGTCATACTGTTCTTTAGCAGCTTCTAATTCTTTACAATTATATTCTGCTTTTTTTACTTCTATTTCAGAATCTATTTTTTCGATTTTAGATTCTAATTTTTTGTTACGACTTTCATCCTTATCAAGTACAACAACCATATTACCTTCATTATCAAGATAAGAACCTGCATAATTATCTTTTAGATCATCTGTATCACAGGTTTCATCATTCAATCCCATGATTTCCAAAACTTTTTGATGTTCTTCAATTTTTGCGTCTTCCTCTTCAATTTGTTCTTTTGCCTTTTCTTCAATCTTGTTTACACTACTTAAGAATGCCTCTTTTCCTGCATTTTTTGTACTCGCAAAAACTACGTTAGTGTTAATACTACTAACTAGCATTCCTAAGGCGAGCGCCCAACATACCCTTTTTTTCATTTTTCTTCTCCTTTTTGGTTATTGTAAAAATGTGCGACTTTAACTATTTTGCATATACATATTGTCAGCCTTTTACAATAACCTATTCTTTCAAGTCAATCTGTGATTTTCCATCTTTTCAATGTTGGAAAAATAGAAAACAATTTCTTTCTAGCTACTTTTTCATCAACCCCCTCTTCCTCATTTATCCAAAATGGAATACAACTTTCTATCATTTCTTCCATTGATTCATCTTTCCCAAATTTACCGTCATTAAAGCAATATTTACAATAGTCCACACTAATACTTCCATCAGAATTTGTTCCTTGTTCATTTTCTTCCATAATCATCCCACAACTTTGACATACATTATTACTCATCTTTTTCTTCCTCCGATAAATGATATCCACCTGTGATTTCACAAACATTATTATCTGGATCAAGCACATTAAAGTAATAGTATCCTTCATTAACCTTTTCGATTTCTGTAATTTCTCCGATATTTAATACTTTTAGTCTGTTGTATTCTTTTACCAAATCTTCAACCCAAAAGTTTAAAACAAATTTATGGTCGCCATCCACATAATGATGCCCCTGCAAACTATCTTCATTCATGAGTGCTAGACATTTATTGTCAAAATAAAATTCTGCAAATTTATTTCCACAATTTCTAGTGGATACTGACATTGATAATAGTTGTTCGTAAAATGAAATAGACTTTTCAAAATCTCGTACAATCAGATAGATCGAACCCAAATGTATTTCCTGTGGTCTGAGATTTTTTATTTCTTCATCTTCCAGTAAAATTTCATCCGTTCCCACCGAAAACAACTTACTCATCATAATGACCTTATCAATTTCCGGAATTGACTGATCCATCTCCCATTTTGAAACAGATTGTCTAGAAATCGAAAGCATTTCTGCCAATTGCTCCTGGGTTAATCCATTATTAATTCTAAGTCTTTGAATCCTGCTGCTTAATCCCATTTTCTCCTCCAGATGTTTTTCTTAATTGTAATAAAGCAATCTATTTTCATCTACCAAGTTTGATTGGAAATTTTGCAACTGTAGGTTGCCCTAACTATTCAAGTAATCATTGATATCCTTGTCTGTAATGATAGAATACACCTTTGTTCCGTATCGTTCCTCTAGCATATTTTCCCCCAGACCTTTTTCCCTTGCCTCTTCATTCACTAAATTTGCAATCACAATTACTGCCACCACATCAATATCAGCCTGTTCTTTCAACCGGTCAATACGCTCACATAACGTTTTTCCTGTAGTAATCAAATCGTCCACAATAATAATTTTTTCGCCATCTATCAATGTATGTCCACATATTTTTCTTCCTCTGCTATCCGATACCTTTCTGTCAAAACAGAAATCTGTTGTCACGCCATATTTCTGAAATAATGAGCATGATGTAGCTGTAGAAAATGCAATTCCATGATATGCAAGTCCCACTATCACATCATATTGAATACCATTTTCTCGAATACAGTCGGCAAAGTATTCACCAATCTTTGCTATTTGAGCATTGGTTGTAAACTTTTCCGAGTTCAAATAATAATTTTTCTTTTGCCCGCCCTTCAAATCAAATTCGCCTATCTGTAAAATTCCATTTCCTAACATGAATTTTACAAACTGCTCTTTATAGGTTAATGAATTCAGTTTATATCCCATTAACTCATCAATACTAATTCCAAAATAGTCTGCAAGTTTTGGTAACACCTGAATATCCGGAAGTGCTGAACCATTCTCCCATTTACTAACTGCCTGACCTGAAACGCCTATGCTATCGCCCAACTGTTCCTGCGTTACTCCCTTGTTTTGACGGATTCTTTTTATGTTATTTCCTATTATCATATTTAATTGTTCCTTTCCATTCATATGTTAAGACGTCTTACACTAAAAAAATAACATAACTCCTCATCACGCACAATCGAGGCTTAGTTAATATTTTTGAAACCAATGGTTGAATGCTTTAATTTATGGCCATTGAATAAATGCTGTTTTATCCGCACCATTATATCCTGCATTTTCATAAAAATTGAGTGTTTTCTCATTTTTCGAACCAGTCAGCAACATCATCTTATAGCAATTATTTTCTATTGCAATATCCCTTGCATAATTCAAACACTCTGTTGCCAATCCTTTATTTCTATAATCACCATGTGTAACTACATTTTCAAAAAATGCATATGGTCTTACATTTCTAGTCAGATTTGGAATAATGACACAAACGCAAGATGATATTATTTTTTCATCCTGCACATTAATGATGATATGATGATTTATATCCTCAATTATTTGCGTCCATGTTTCTAATAAATGCTTATCTTTTTCTGGGATTCTTTCTTCGTGAAGATACAAATATAACTCCAATAGTGAATCTAAATCCTTTATTGTTGCTTCTCTTAACATTTTTACCTCGTTAATCCTCTCTTATTGACATCATATATAAACATATTTTACTGCTTATATACCACATTAAATTGCTCACATACCACGAGCATCTTTTCATCAAAAGTCATCCCTTTTTCTTCTAAACATCTTGTAAAAAACGATTGATGTATTTTTCTCCAAGTACTTAACGTTCTATCTGACTCACCTTCTAGAAAAGCGTGCTCCTCTGTAATTTTATTAAATGAAATAATCTCAACTTTTGTATTCTTAATAATGCACTTTGCATTGCCATACTCGTCTAATAGAATACTGTATTCATCTACCTTCGGGAGTAGTTCATTTTCATATAAAACATACAAAGATGAAGTTGCCGTTTTTATTCCTTTCAATACAAGCTTTGTAAGTTCCTTCGTATTCTCTCCAAATGCCCACGCCTCAAATTTATTTTCATTAATGTTATATTTTTGAATGAATTCATTCCACAATTCTTCTGCACTCATGTTTTCTCCATTTTACACCCAATATGCCCTTATTTATATTTACATGTCCTAAATTTCCCTTCAATCCAAAATGTTGCCTCAATCGTATGAAACTTTAATAATCTGAATTTCGGATCATCAATTCCTTTCATAAAAAATCCTCTATGCTGCTCACTCCAAATAGATTCTTGTGTTTCTCTGTCTTCGACAAATTCAACATTTCCGATAAGAGTTACACTATCGCCACCAATATAATAACAGACACTTGCTTTTGTATTGGTTTCAAAATGAGTTACTTTTCCATTAATCGGAGAACGCTTTGAAGTTATAAAATAAACATCTGAAAATCCTTCTGCCCTTGCAATAGCAAGCACACAAGTACGTGGATATCCCTTTTCATTGATTGAAGTAAGCGTGGCAACATCACACTTTTTGATAAGTTCATTCACTTTATCTTCTATTTCTTTTCTTCGTTCTTTTTGTATTTCATTTGCTGTTCTTTCCATATTGTTTCTCCTCAATACTTGATTATTCTATGGCAATATAAACATCCATAACACCCATTTTTTCAGCCAACTCTTCTTGTGTCATTTTGTTTCGCATTTTCCTTAAAAACTGCAAATTTTGTCCAAAACTCATATAATTTCATCTCCTCTTTCTTTGATGAAATTATTGTATTAAATCCCTTCAGATATCACTACCAACTTCATCGTTCTTTTTCTTGGAAAAAGGCAACTTATAGTTGCATAAAACAACTTGCATGGATTTCTCATCTCCTTATATAAATCAGACTTGTTAAACATCTTGTCTAATCCTATTTTCTCTTTATTATTCCTGTGGGCATTTATTATATCCCATGCTAAATGCTTAATCTTGATATAACCGCTCCGTCTTCATCTTTTCCAACAACCACAAAGCCATTTGATAAGCACATTTTTTCAGAGGCTTTATTGTCTGGATGCCACGAAGCATACACACTTTCAACTTCTCCATAAGGAAATGTCTTAATATAATCCAATATTAGTTTTAGGGATTCTTTGCCGAATCCTTTTCCCTGATTATCCTTATCAATCATTAACCTATATATTTCATAAGCAGGCTTATCATCAAAATCATATTCTTTTTCATAAGTTAGCATAGTAAAACCAATCATCTTACCCTCATTATAAATTGCAAATGGAATACATCTATAATACTCTTCTGCTTCCTTCTTACTTGCATCGGAATGGACATACGCTTCTGCCAAACTAAATATATTTGGATTAACAAATTGACGTTGTTCATCTTTAATTTCAAGTTCTATACATTCTATCCAATTATCATGGTTAATCTGTTTTAATTCAATCATAAACACCTGTTACACTGATTTCTCCATCTCTCCCTTTCTGTTTCCATTCTACCATAGCAAAGAAGGTAATGAAATAAAAAACTCTTTGCATTATCTCTATCCAAACCATCAACAAGAACTGGCGGAAATCATGGAATCAGAACATAACAAAGGACATAAAAATTCCCGGAGAAAAGTCTCCTAACCCCCTCCGGAAAATGTTCTTTGTCAAGTGCACAATAACTTCTGAATGGATTATTAAGTGCAGGTCAATTTTTTTCTAAAATCTAAAATAGCTCAACCCCTTATAAATAAAGGGCTGAGCCAAAATTTTTAGATAATATTTACTACTCGATGATAGTTGCGACCTTACCTGAACCTACTGTTCTACCACCTTCACGGCTCCATGGTATGACTAACTTTATTGCTTTTCGTTATAAATACTAGAGAATTTTCACTTAAAATAATCATATTCTCTCTAGTATTTATATTTCTAGAAATTTTTATAGCCATTTTTGTAGCCACTAAACTATTCATACTTCATATGTTTCTGTAGAAAATACTCCTTCGTCATATTTTCCTTCGCTTTGCTCAAGAATTTTAGAAAATTGAGCATAACTTATTCCAAACAATTTTAAATACTTCATTTCCAAAAGATTTGATACATAACTATTGACATTTTCATCTTCAAACTCTTTGCGAATAAATACTGGATCCGCTTTTATTTCTGAATATCGACACACGTAAAAGACATTATTTTTTACATCTTGTACAAACTCTTCTTTAGTAATTTTATCCCAATTATGTTTATGATAAAATACAGTATTAAGAATATTTTTATATTCGAACACAATTTGATAATCACTAACTTTTTTCCCTTGTTCCTTTATGTAGCCAAATGCAGATGACAACATTGAAAATAAGGACAAATACGTTATCATTCCATCAACAATTTTCATATTATTTAAATGAATCTCCTCATTATATTCTTCAACAGTTTCTATCCATGTTGATATTGCCCCATTATTATTTAGCATAAACAGTGGCATGAAAATTTTAATATTATCATCTATAGAATACTCTTCTATGCTCATTCCAGTATTTGCGCTAATAGTTGATGAACCCAATCTTAACACTGATTCCATTGATTCTGAAATAACACTCTTTTCATTTTCCTTTATAAAGTAATTTTTTATTCCATCAATTTTTTCATCGTAATTTTCATAATTCCTTTCTGAACAGGGATCAAACAAATAAATCGTGCAATAAGGAATATTTGTATTTCCAGATATAAAATTGTTCACACAAAATTTTTCCATTACCTTATTAAATCTTTCTCTTTTATTTATCAAATCATCAATTGAATTTCTCTCTGACTTTATGGGAAGCTTACTGCTTCCACTTCTTATATATATTGTTCCATTACAAATATATGGTGGATTAATTCCCTCATATACTTGAATAATCAAAACTCCTCTTTTTTCATCTGTTTTTTCACTAATAAATCTACAATCAAATTTAGGAACTGGTGTTACTGACATAAGTTTTTGTGAAATCATCTGACTAAAATCAGCTCTTTGTTTTTCGATTCCAACATATGCTCCTGAATCACTTATTCCAACAAATAACCATCCACCTTGCGAATTTGCAAAAGAACTTATTGTTTGGCACAAATGCTTCTTTTTAAAATTTTCATTCCACTCTCGTTTGAATTCGACCTTATATCCTTCTTCTAATCCTAATTCTTCTATTAAAAGAATATCCTCTATCATGACTGTTTGTAATGTCTTTCTATTTCCCTCATTATCTAAAAATGGTGAATAATCCATATTAATTCCTTTCGTAATCTATTATTTTATTTGTCTATAAAATAATTTTTCAATAAAATATATACATTATGTATTTTTCATTTCTTTAATGAAATCATCAATAATACTTTGAAATTCTTCTTCTCTCATCATCTTATACATTTTTACGAGATAATTATTTTGAAAAATTCTTATTCTTTTAACAGACAATCTACATATTTTTATTATTTGAAAATGATTCTTTCTCTGTAGTTTTTTATCATCTTTCTCTTTAAAAGACATTCGGATGAAAAGACTTTGATATGCAGAAAAAACTTCTAAGCAGTATTCTAATGGAACCATTAATAATGTATAAACGATTGGTATCAAAAAGCAAATCACCGTGTCTAACTTATATAATTCTCTATATTCAAAAATTGTTCTTTGAATTGTTTGATATAATACAACAAGTCCATAGGTAACTAATAGAAATTGAAATAACTTATGCGCTGACTCATATTTTTCTTCCCTTTCAGCAATTACATCCATAATCGCAATAATAGACAGCACTGGAATCATAATCATTTCTACAACCAGAGAAAAAGTAAACATGCTAATCAAGAATTCTATAATAACTGTTATCTTTATATTCTCATAGACCTTCTTTTTTATGTATCCTTCTTTATTCATGACAGCATTTATACAAGTGATAAACCCAGTAAAAATAAACCAAACCAATATATCTTTTAGAAAAATATTCTTCCAAAATATACTTTTATAAAACCCATAAGTAATAATAGCCACATAACCTATAATTATTGAATATAATATCATCAATTTCTTATCAAACGTTACTTTAAACAACCCTGGTATTTGCTTTCTAATCGACTTTATCGACAAACAAAATACAATAAATATTATCATCCATATAGCGGTTGCAATTTCTCTAGTTGTAAATATGCTTACCATCTCTTTACTCTAAATCCTTATCTTCAATAATATTTTTCAATTCTTCTTTGCTCGGTAACACTGTTTGGTATTTACTTGCAAATATTTGGTTATTATCCTCCGGCAATGTCATTTCAACAATTGCATCCTTTTTATCCTTGCATAGTATTATTCCAATTGTCGGATTTTCATCTTCAAGTTTTATTTTGCGATCATAGTAATTAACATACATCTGCATTTGTCCTATATCTTGATGTTTAAGTTGTCCAATTTTTAAATCAAACAAGACAAAACAACGTAATAAACGATTATAGAAAACCAAATCTACCCTATAATGTTCCTCTTCAAAAGTAAATCTTACTTGTCTCCCTACATATGTAAATCCTCTTCCTAGTTCCAGTAAAAACTTTTGAAGATTATCAATAATTCTTGTTTCTAATTCTGATTCTGAATATACTGCCAATTCCGGCAATCCTGTAAACTCTAAAACATATGGATCTTTAAATATATCCTCTGGCTTTTCTATAATTTGACCTTCTAATGCCAGCTTCATCACTTTATCTTTATTACGGCTTAATGCCAAACGCTCATACAACGAACTGGAATATTGTCGTGCAAGTTCTCTTTTACTCCATTGATTTTTATATGTTTCAATCTCATAAAAATGTCTTTCGTCTATATTCTTAATTCTCATAAGAACAAGATAATGAGACCATGATAAATAAAATTTTCTTCCTTCTTTTGTTTTTGGTAAATTTTCAGATTGGGGAAACACTGTTTCCCTAATTTGATCTTTACTAAATTCAATATAAAATTTTCGCATTAATTTTAAATTATCATAAGAAAAACCTTTTCCTAACTTTTCAGTTAATCTAACTGATAATTCTTTTAGGATATACTTTCCATACTCTGCCCTCTCTTTTCCATTTTGTTCCTCTTCCACAATCATGCGTCCTGCTTCATAATATGAATAAACCATAGTCATATTTACTGCTGCTGTAACGCTACTTTTTGCATTTTTGAACAGTTGAATTACTTGCTCATAAAATTTTTCTTCATTTCTTAATTCGTCCATTAATATTCCTTTCTAATTAGGGAAACACCGTTTCCCCAATTGCAATTAACCCGTCAAACTTACCTTTATATTTAATTTCTAATAAACTCGTTTTATTATTTACATGTAATTAACCTTTTTCATTTTTATCCTATTATTAAACCATAACACTATCTACTTCCTTTGATTTTCTGATATTCAGACAACACTAAATCATAAAAGCAAAAAATACTTCCTATAGACAACATTAATCCCATTTCTTTCTCCAATTCATTCATAAATGGAGTAACCAAAAAAGAAACAAATGAAATAAATGTAAACCAAATTGCTATAATGTGTATAAAAAACGAATGGTATTTTTCATCAAGCAAGTCAATTTTTCTTTTTTTCTTAAAATAAAACCGAAATCCTTTCCATACAAGAAATTCTGATAGTACAATTGATACAACAATTATCAATCCCCAAAATATATTTACATATTTTAATGGCATAATTCCACATATCATTAAAATAAAAGTACCAGACAACCCAGATGTCATCACTATCTGCATAAGAGCATAATAGATTAAATCACTCTTGGTAAATTCATTCCTTCTTTTTTGTTCATGAATTCCTACATATATAGTGGCGACTATAATTCCATTAATAGTTATAAAATAAATTAATGAATGTTCCTTAAACATATCATATAATGACATCATACCATAAATTATTGCTATAATTCCTAGAAATAATACCAAAACATAAATTTTGTTCTCTATCATAAACTTTTTGACTTTATTCATAAGCTTCGCTTTCTCGAACATTCGTTCTTTTTTTCTATTATATACTCGTTATTTTATATTTTCAACTATCTTTTCTCGCTCCCATTCCTCTTCTTCCATCATCCCCCTCACCTGCACTTCCACAGCCTCAATATTCTGCTCTATCTGATCCAGCGTTCCAACTCGATTCTCCGACTTTATCTCGTCCTGCAACTCCTCCACTCGATAAGCCGCCCGGCTTTCCACATTCGCATATCCCTTTATCTCGTAGTAATCCCCATTATGTAACACATCCCGATACACTGGAGCTACATCCCCTTTACTTGTTTTCCATCTCATCAATCTCGAAAACCAATAGAAGTGTTCCTGAAACTTCTCCTTAAATGACTCCATCAGCTCTCCAAGTGGAGACTTATATCCCGTAATAATGCAACCTTCCTGCAATTCTTTCTCTCCACTCTCAACTTTATTTGCAAATTCTTCCAACAATGGTGCAAACGGTAAATATGACTTGATGAAGTTTTTTACCTTTCCCAATCCTTCCAACACCTTATCTAACTTTCCTAACTTCTTCTTTGATTCTTCACATTTTCCTTCCAAATATTTTTGCTCCAACCGATTGCGAAAAATGTCAATTTCCAAATCTGATTTTTTCTCTTCCAATTCTTTCTGCTCTCGATACAAATCTTCATTCTGCTGCTCAATTTCAATCTGATTTTCACATAACTCTTCATTTTGTTTGCATTGTACTTTCAGAACCTCATCCAGTTCCTCTACCTTTTCTGTTTCCTTCTTTACTTTGTACTCTATCACAGATAGATCATAATTTCTTCCCTTTTGCTTTTCCTTAAATTCCATATTCAGATACTTCATTACACATGATTCTGCGATTTCTCTTAACTCTCCCTGTAATACCTTCGATAAGGTTTCCTGCGTAAACACCGACCGTTTTGACACTTTTGTTTCTAATCCACGTTTAAATCCCCGTCCAACCGGAACACCTACAACATGCATATGGGGACTTGCTTCGTCATAATGTACAACTGCATTTGCTACCACAAAGTTGGGCAGATATTGTTGCAAGTAATCCAAAATATCCTCATAAACATATTCAACATTATTTCTTGGAATCTTTTGTTTCTCCCAAAACTCTTTATCCCCCACTTGAAAAAGCCTATAAAAATCGTGTGTGATTACAAATCACACACGATATATATAAGGGATTACCCCCATGCTTGACAAAGAGCCAAAAACCCCAGAAACACAAGGTTTCTGGGGTATCTTACGTTTGGACACAAGTTATCTTGCGATAACAAATCTATTTTCAGATTGTATTACTCGATAATTGTAGCAACCTTACTGATAGTATGACATACTGTGGTATTTATAGTATTTTTAGTCCGATTTTATACTATGTTTTATTACAGTTTGTACTATCTGTATGTATTTTTAAAAATTATTAAGTGCATTTTAAGTGCATGAGTGTCATGATTTCTTACTTTCAAATATCAAATATTTAACCTTGATTTTCACATAATATTTTTTCCAGTTATCTACAAATATTATTAAATTATTGCCATCATATGATAACTGTATTTATATATCCATTTTAATCTAAAGCTAGCCTCACATTAATGTATACAAAGGATTGGTTTTCGCCAATCCTTTATATAATTATTGCTTTATAACAGTGTATTTTTTTAGGCCAATTTGTTTAGATATTTTCTTTGCTTTTTTACACTTTTCAATTCTAATATTTTTAAGTTTTGGGCAAGCAACAATTTTTACCTTATTAAGCTTATTATTATTCTTAAACTTAATGCTTTTTAATTTGTTCCAACTTCTTATTTCTACTGTTTTTAGATTTTTCATATTAGAAAAGTCTAGTTTTCTTATTTTACACTTCTTTATATTATCTAAATCTGCTTTTATGTAGAATTTTTCAAGTTTTTTGTTTTTATGCCCCATCCTCAAATCAGTAATTACACTATGGTCTATCTTGATTTTTTTAAGTTTCTTTAATTGTGATATATCAAGTCTTTTTTTTATATTACACATGATAATACTAACATTTTCTATTTTAGACTTTTTCCCAAAATTTATCGAATCAAAATCTGCACTGTAAAGCGTTAAATTCTTCAACTTTTGAAATTTGTAAAGTTGCAATTTGTTAATACCACTATTACCAATAAATTGCAAACCGATAAGCTTTGGCATTTTATATAATAATTTAAAATTATATATCTTTTGCTCGTAGCCTTTGTAATAGCCAGTTCCGAGGACTATACTTTGCAATGATGTTAATTTATCAATACCTTTAAGATTTATTTCGCAATACCTTTTCGCCTTTTCTTCCTTTGTCAGCATTGGTTTTAGTCCCCTTGCAGTTTCTTCATCTTGCAATGACATTTTATCTAATTTAATAGATTTTATAGTTTTTATTTCTTCATCAGATAGATATCCATCTCTATCTTTGTCTTCATTAATTAATATTTCTCTTAATACTTGATCCGGGAAATTTTCTTCTGAAATATCTATAATATTTTCAGATTGTATAGTTTCCCCTCTTATATTTTCTGGTATAAGCAAGTTTAAATTAAGCATTAACATTATTATTAGAATATAATATATCTTTTTCATATCAAATCCTCCTTACCACTCATATGAAACACCTGCCATTGCATTACTGTACGTTGAAAAAGTATTGTCATAAGCAGAATTTGCACTTGCATATGAATATAATTTGTATAATAAAAATCTATCATTAAACTCGGTATTCGATAAAGATGAAAATGGATTATTGTACATTATCTGTTTACTTAATATTAATTTTGTTTTTTTCATTTGTACTACATCATTATCATTAAAAACCAAGCATTGATTCATAACATTTCTTACCACTCTACCTGCAGCCTCATATCTAGAAGGATATCTAGTTATATCATCTGCAAGAAGGTCATTTACTCCATCCCCATCTGTATCCTCTGTACTTATTTTAATCCAATGACTTGGATCATTACCAGCCAAATATGGCGATATTCCATATGCACGATGTGCAAAAGCATCAGTTATTACGTGTAGTTCCATACCTAAGATTAGTAATCTTCTCATTCTATAATCAAAATCCAAATTTTTATACTCACTACTGTCCTTATCTCCATGTAATCCTATTTGAAGCAAATCTGATTTTTTTATAGCATTTATATCTGTGTTTATCCTTGTTCTATATGCACTTGTAAAATTTGTCACATCATTATATGTAATATTTGTACTACAATCTGTATTCCTAATAATTCTACCTATATAATTTATAACAGCCATATAATTAACACTATATGTTAGAGAATGCCACACTCTTCGCTCATACTTAATTCCTGCACTTGAATTAGTACTTCCAGGTAATATTTCGTCATTATATCTTATTCCTGCACGTACCATCTTCACTTGAGCTTCTGTTAATTTTCCATTTGCATTATTAATAACTAATGTTCCATGCTTATTTTTGCTCCATCTTGCTGATACTTCAGCTGTTTCTTCACAAGTAATTGTATCCGACGTATTCTTTTTTATTTTTTTATTATTTTTATAAGTTTTCTCAAAATCATCATATTTGTCCACTGCATATCCTATATCAATCAGCTTTATTTTTTTATTGTTAGATTCAATTTCTTTTGAACTATCAATTATTAATTGCTTGATATAATCAACTGATTTACTTCTGTCTCGTTGCCATAATATGCTTGCTAAACCTACTACGTGAGGAGTAGCAATGCTTGTTCCTGATGACACAGTTTCTAATCCGAAACTCGTCGCTGTTTTTACATAATCTCCTGGTGCATAAACATCTACTTCATCACCATTATAACTTGTGACACTTATTTGTGCATTTGCATCTACGGATCCAACCGCCATAACTTCATCATATGCTGCAGGAAATTCAACAACACCATCTTCTTCACCTCTATTGCCTGCTGCTGCTACCATTAATATGCCTTCACTATAAGCAGCTTCGACAGCTTGTTGTAATATCTTTGAATTCTGTGTTGTTCCAAAACTCATATTAATAATATCTACATCACATTCTATTGCCTTATATATAGCTTCTACCACTCTATCCAATGGAGCTGTATTATCTCCATCCATTATTTTTATAGAATATATTTCTACATTATTATTTATACCATATGACTTTCTATCTGCATCCTTTGTTCCGCAAATAATAGATGCAATAGCTGTACCATGCCCAGTAATATCATCAAAAATTGGATTTACATTTTCTTCTGATGGAACCAAGTTATATCTTTCTTTAACACTTATTCCATCACATACATCAATTCCAGAATCAATAATTGCAATTTTTATTTTATCCTCTGCTACAATTTCATCACCATTATCATTTACATTTATCATATTTAAATTCCAATCGTCTGATACAGCTTCAGGATCTACATAGTTCTCATTCCAACTAGCTTTAAATTTTATATTTTTTTCAATTATAATATCCTCATTTTCTTGTTTAAATTCTTCTACTTCCATTTTGGTCAAAGATTTTTTTCTTATTTTTTTACTATCTAATTCATCATTAAATACTACATATTCTTTTCTAGTTTCAATATTCTGTTTTTTTTCGTTCTTAGTATTTGCCACGGTAGTAACACTTGGTAGCATAGTCATTACTATTAAAGTTGCCAAAATTTGTTTTAATATTTTTCTGTTTTTCTTCATATCTCTTGCTTCCTTTCATGATTTAATTAAATACATTGGTTACAATGAGATAGAATTTTTGTATTATATATAATATTTTCATATATAAACACCAAAATCCCCCGAAATATAATAATGGGAGATTTTAACATTAATTTTGTAAAATATGTATTGCTTTGTTATATTCTATCCCCCTTATATTTCATACCTCATTTTTATGCTAACACACTAATTTGTAGTGTGCAATACTTATATATAAATTTATATAATCCTTATCTTTATCTCACTACCTTCTCAATTTTTCTTTATACCTGATATAATCCTTCTCTTCCGTTGCGCTGTCTCCCAATTCAACATCTGCTTTCATAACCGCATGCTCAAATGTTTCTCCATCAAAATCTCTACCATACATTCCAACCAATTCGCCTTTAGCCTGTTGCTCCATATCCGGTCTTATCTTGGCTCTTTCTTCCTCTACAGCCTGTGTATCCTCTGGCTCTATATTTTCCTTTTCAACCTGATATTCCAATAAGGCTATTTCCTTAGCCGTTTCTATTCTGTCAGCCATCTTCTCCAGTCTGGCTATTGCCCTACCATATTTTTCTTCATTCTTGATTGCATCTTCCATTTCATCTAATGAAAACAGTCTATACATCTGTGGTAATTCATTTAACTTTCCATCCACTTTATTAAGCTCGCCTACCAACTGATTGAACATTTCCTCTGCCTGTTTTCTTCGGGCTTTCTTTTCCTTTTTGGAATTCATTACGTCTGCGTATGCTCGTTTTTCTTCGTCCATTCTGTTTCGTTTTCTTATAAGGTCATATGCTTTCTTAATGACATCCATTCCCTTTGGAACCAGTTTACGATATTCTGAAAGTTTTTGTTCATTATTTATCTCTGCATAAGTGGCAAAGATATAATTCTTTCTAAAATCTTCAAGTCTCTTTGCAATACCAGCAACCTTTTCTTTTACGTCCTTTATAAGTTGCTTTGCTTCTTCCTTTAATCTTGCGATTTCATCATTGTAGAACTGAATCATTTTATTTATCAGTCTGACATGTCTGTTGACATTGCCACGTTCAGTTTTGATGTTTCGCTTTTCCATCTGTGAAGCTGCCGTACCTAAATGTTCAGTTGGTAAAATCTCTAATCCTTGTCTTTCATATTGCAAATGTCAATATAAAAATGTAGGTTTTATATCGTATAAGCATGTAGGA